>VMHT01168857.1_pt1 | contig 16989 bp, 9 predicted proteins | sample 4693611 | NCBI WGS metagenome assembly VMHT01 (sample SAMN12280063, study PRJNA550983) | marine metagenome | isolation source: seawater sampled from same location over 5 years 0.02-0.2 micron viral filtrate | place: USA: collected off the coast of southern California halfway between the port... ...
CAACCGATCACAGAGTCTGCAAAAGTAAGCCAAGAAGCTGTTGAGGAATTGATCAAAAAGATTGGTTTTGACAGTATAGAAGAATTAAAGAAAGAAAAAGATCTACTTTCTAAACTCGAATCACTAGCCAAAAGTTCTGCTAAAAAAGATGACATCTCTGAAGACGAAATCGAAGAAGATAGAGCTGAGGATATTGAAGACGAGGTAACTGCCAAAGGTACTCCTAAATCTTTAGAGGGTGTGGTAGATAAAGAAGGCGACGAAGAAGTTGCCGATACTGATTCAGATATGTCTGAAGAGGAAGAAGTTGAAGAAGATAGAGCCGAAGATATCGAAGATGAGGTTCTAGCTACGGGTGCTACTAAATCTTTAGCAAAAGATAAAGATGAAGTAATAACTAAAGATCAAGAAATAACTAAAGAAGTTCCAGCTGAAGCCGATGAGGTTGAAGATGAGGACGGTGTTGAGGTTGCTTCCGAAGAAGAAGAAACTCCAAAAGCTACACGCAGAATAATGGCTTTTGAAGATTTCATCAAAGAAAAGGAAGAAACTATCAATAAGAATATTAAATATCACGATGATGATGAAGAGCCAGAAGATTACGCTGTTCCTGTAGCTGCATCTGCTGATCCATTAGCTGAAGCAAAAGTTAATGAAGATGATGATGAAGAAGAAGGAAAGGATGATGAAAAGAAAGGCGATGAGTTAGAAGATAAAGGAGATAAGAAAGTTGATTCAGAAGATGATAAAGAAAAGGCAGACCATTATAAAGGGGCTGTTAAATCTGATGATAAACAAATCGATGCTTTAAAGAAAGATGTTGAATACGATAAAGAAGAAGAGGAAGATGCTGAAAAGAACGAATCTACTATTATGAATTTTGCAACATTTGTAAATGAAGCTTATGACAGAGTTGTATTCGGTGGAGACAAAGGCGATAAATCTAAAACTCATGATGGTGAAGATTACGAAGATGAAGACGAAAAAGATGAATCAGTTGAAGAAAAGTATGACAGAGTTGTACTAGGCGGAAACAAAGGAGATAAATCTAAAACTCATGACGGAGAAGATTACGAAGATGAAGAAAAGAAAGATGAAGGATCTCACGAAGAAGATGAAGAAAAGAAAGATGAATCTGCTAATGAAAAATACGACGATGTTGTATTAGGTGGAAACAAAGGCGACAAATCAAAAACTCATGACGGAGAAGATTACGAAGATGAAGACGAAAAGGATGAATCAGTAGAAGAAGCTGTAGGTGAAGTAATTACTAAAGTAGAAGGCGACGAAATTAAAGATGAAGAAGCTGGAGATGATGGTGTTGCAATTCCTGTAATTAAAGGTGATGGACCAGAAACTGCTGCAGGTATTGCAGGAGATATGATGGATATGGGTAAACCTAAATCTATTGAAGGTAAAGGTAAAGAACTAATTACTCCTGATCAAAAAATTACTGAAGTAGTTCCTGATGAAGCTAATGATCCTAAAGATGCAACTGTAGTTGTAAAAGAAGAGGAAGAAGTTTTACCTGATGATTCAATTGCTGAAAAGTTTAGAAAGCTTGCTGAAAAACAATTCGGTTCAGTAAATGAAAAAGAAATCAAATCAGATGATGAGTTTAAAGAATATGCAATGGCAATTTTAAAAGATGCTCACGGTGATAAATTTGATGAAGGAAAAGCTATGGAAGTTGTAGACGGTCTGAAAGATAAGTATGGAGAAGACTACGGAGCAATGGTTGGAGCTTTACAATCTACAATGGGATCATAATAAATTTAAACCAAAGATATGAAAAGTATAAAAAGGTTTGCAGAATTTGTAAATGAAAATTTAAATGAAGCAGTAACTAAGATTAAGGTTTATGATGACTCTGCTGGTCCAGATGAAGAAGGTTTTAAATTATTAAATAAACTTAGACCCAATGATAAAATACAATTTATTGCTGGTGATATAGACCCAGATGATTTAGATATTGAAACTGGAGTAATAAAAGTAAAGGATGCAAATAAGCTTTTTGACAGTCCATTTAATGAAGGCAGCTATTCAATGAATATTGGCAATGCCAAAGAAGATAAGATTGCTAGAGAATATGGTGCATCACAAATTGCTAGAATGGATACTGATGATGAAAAGTATCAAGAATTAGGCCAAAAATTTAAATACATTATTGATGGTGAAACTTTAGAGGAGTATGACAAATCCTTTGATGATTTAATTAAATCATTGAAAAGAGCCAGACTTAAATATGTTAGGATAGAAGATAGCGATGTTGGACCTATGATTGTATTTTAAAATAACTTAAAAAAACTAGAAGATATGAATAATATAAAAAAGTTTGCAGAATTTGTAAGCGAATCAATTAATGAAAAGTTTACTTTCGCTGATGCTGTTGAAACTGCAGGTGATGATGTAAAGAAAAATGAAAAAGGTATTGCTGCTGCTCTCAAAGCTCTTAAGGCTAGAAAAGCTGATGATATTGTGATCATGACAGATACTACTGAAGACGATGGTTTATTTGATGCTATTAAAGGAATGAAAACTCTTCCTATAGATTCTACTATTTATGATTCTGCTTATGTAGGAAAGTATAAAGGAAAGAATGTTGTCGTATTTGGTGATATCGGAAATGAAGATTTCTTTGCTTATACAAAATAATTAAAACATGAAACACATAAAACTGTTTGAAGAGTGGCTGACTGACAAAAGTCAGCCATTTTTGTTTGAAGGTGGTGCAGCTGGTCATATGCAGCATCCATTTGATGATAAAGATTTAACCTTTGGTGATTTTAAGGCAATGGTTGATGCTGGTCTTAGAGGACAATTAAACTTTGAAGAAGATCCTACTGAAAAGACGGATGGTCAAAATCTATTTGTAACCATACAGGATGGTAAAGTAAAATTTGCTAGAAACAAAGGACAGATGGCAAACCCAATAGATCTTAATGGAATTATTGGTATGTTTACAGGCCATGCATCAAAATTAGTAGAAGATACTTATATCTTTGCTGCTAGAGATTTAGATAAATTGTTAAGAAAGCTTTCACCGGCAGATCAAGAAAAGTATTTTAAGAATGGTAAAGATTTTATGAATATGGAATTAATCTATTAATTAAATCCAAATGTTATTCATTATGATAGAGATGTTATACAATTTCATGGAATAAAAGAAACAGACGGTAAAGGTAATATCATAGGTACAAATAATCAACCTGCAAAAGAAATAACAAATATACTTCAAAAGGTAAAATCGGATATTGGTAAAACATTTAAAATTATACCTCCTAAAGTAATTCAATTACAAAGAGATTTAGATTTTACTGCAAACAAGAAAAGATTCATTAATCAAGTTAATGCTTTAGAGAGAAGATATGGCTTAAACGACGGAGATGAAGTTTCAAGATATCATGAAATGTGGTGGAGAGAATTAATAGATAAAGAATTTCCAAAACTATCTCAGGATGTAAAAGAAGGCCTACTTAGAAGATGGGCATACGGTGACAAGAAAAGCTTAAACATGAGATCCTTAGCTAAACAAGTTGGTCCTAAAGAGGCTGCACTAGTTAAAAAGTTTGATAAAGAAGATGTTGCCAAAAAGTATAAAGAAAACATTAGGCCTTTTGAAGATCTGTTTTTAGAGTTAGGTTCTATCATTATGAAAAATGCTTCCAACTTTTTAGCAGCTAATCCATCAGGTGAAGCTCAGCGTTTAAGAAAACAAATAGAAACTCAAGCAAGTAAGATTAAAAAGACTGGTGGTGTAGAACAAATTAAAAAGGTTGAAGCTGAACTTGCAAGATTAAGTAGAATTGGTGGTATAGAATCTATCTTTCCAACCGAAGGTATTGTTTTTAAATATAAAGGTAAGATTTATAAACTAACTGGTACCTTTGCTGCAATCAACCAATTATTAGGATTAATAAAATACGGTAGATAATTGTTAATAACTTTTAGTGAAATAATTTTTTTATCCCAATAAAATTGATTATATTTATATAATAAATTAAACAACATGCAAAACTATAACCAATTTATAAATGAAAAGTTTGAATATGAAGGAACTTTTATAAATGGAAAAAAGAAAGTTTCTTCTTTTCAAGGTAGTACTTCTAATATGAATGAATTTATTAAACACATTAAAGATTTACCTGAAACTTTAGAATCTATTAAAATACCAGTACAAACCTTAGCATTTAATCCAGAGAATAAAACATTCAAAGGACCGATTAATTCCAGCGTTAAAAATAAAATCATTAAGATCATTAAGGATATGACAAAGGAATTTAAAAAGAGTGGTGATCCTATAACTAAGTATGGTATCAGATCATATTATGGAGTGTTAAGTGGAGATAAAGAAGTTAATGATGCAGTGTATATTCAATTTAGAACTAAAGGTCATGATAAGTTCGGTCAAGCAATGAGCAGAGGAGATTATGGTCCATTAGATTAATATATTGATTCAATATTAAAAGTGTATTAAAGGTGAGTTTAAGGACTCGCCTTTTTTTGTCTAAACTTTTATTAATTCTAATATATAATAAGTATAACTAAAAACTAATAATGAAAGAGTTAACAAACATATATAAAGAAGTAGGGCAACAATTCGTAAATGATCTATTTAAAGATTATTTGCTAGTGACCGAAAAACTATCCGGGTCGTCTTTTGCATTTGAGAAGCATGGAGACACAATACAATTTTTTAAAGGCAATAACAAAATGCCTATCAATATAGTGGACCGAACACTAATGATGTATTATGAACCGGCAATCCAATACATACTTAAACAAACAGAAGGACATATACAAGATTTACCAGATCATTGGAGATTTTGCTTTCAGTATTTTGTTCATAATCAACCAGGAGCTATCAAATATGATAATCTTCCTAAGAACAACTTAATCTTAACACATATCCAAGTAAAGAACCCTAAAGGTAAAATTGCTAAAGTAATTGAAGATCCTAGAGTATTAAGAGACTGGGCTTCTGCATTTCAAGTTACTCCACTTATTCCAATATTCAGTGGATATTTAAAAGAAGAACAAAAAAGAAAGATTAGAGAATTTCTTTCTACACCAAGAGAAGACCAAATGGAAGTGTTTGGTACAAGTTCATTTGCAAAATATCTAATTGGTTGTTTAAATCCTACTATCGATAAAACTACTTTACAAAATGATTTAGATAAACCTATTGATTCTATTATCTTTAAATTTTATAGGCCAGGTACTAATCAAACATTTACAGCTAAAATGATTGATCCTTATACTCAAATGTTAATGAAAGATAAGGAGCCTGTAGATTTAAGAAGAGCTCCTGCTGATATTAATGAAATTCTTTTATTAGATATTTTAGCTTTTATAGAAGAAAGAGGTTTAAGAGCAGGTGAATTGCTAATGAACACACCACAAGAAAGATATGTTGAATTAGTAAACAACTTATTTAATGATTATACAACTAAGAGAGGGGCTGATTTACAAAAATTAGATATTCAAAAAGCTGATTTTGCAAAAGGTCCTGAATTTGATGTAAATTTAGATTTAATTAAAAATAGTAGGACTAAAGAAATTTTACAAAAATCAGATTCATTAAAGAACTTATATAAAATAATGTTAGGATCTTTAAGAAAGAAAAGAAATCCTAAAAGAATAGGTGCAGTAATGACAGCATCTGTAATTGATGATTTTAATAAAATGGTTTCTAAAATAAGTGATAGCATTAATAAAGAAACTTCTAAAGAATTTACAACATTTGGAGAATACTTAAATAATAAAGTAGCCGAAGAAGTTAATCATAAAGATCTAGAAGAATTAGTTGTAGAAGAAAGAGTTTTAAATTATAATAATTTTATTAATCTAGGTAAAATTGTATTAGAGGATAAAAGAAAGGGTGGTGAAATTTGGAAAACCTCAACAGGCTTTAGAGGACAAGATGCAAGTGGTGAAAGAAAAACATTTAAGTCTAAAGAACAAACATTAGCTTGGGTAAAAGCTGGAGGTAAAGAAAAAGAAGCTGAACCTAAAGAAGATTTTGATATTTCTAATATTGATAAAAAGAAAGCTAAGAATACATTTAACTTAGCGGAAAAAATAAAAAAAATAAAAGATCCTAAACAAAGAAAAGAAGCGGAGAAGGTGGCTAAAGCATTACATGATTATGAAACCGCTGAAACTGATGCAGATAAAAAGAAAGCAATAGAGAATTTAATAAAGGATGCTGGTATTAATAGAAATGCTACCGGTACAAAAACAAACAAAATTTATTTAGGGCAGCCAACGGACGCGGACAAAAGCGGTATTAATAAACGAACAGGTTTACCAGATAAAGGTACTATAGGTGGAGATAAAAGTACGTTTCAGAAAAATCTTCTTGATGAAGCCGAAAGACTAGGTATTGAATTTCCTTTAAATGCTTCTGCTAAAAGAATGTCAGGTGCAAGTGTGGCACCTAATGCTATTCATGTTGATGAAAATGGAAAACCTGCAAAACCAACTAAAATAGAAACTGTAGAGATTGAAGGTAAAGGTAAACCTGGTGATGATGATTATGAAGCACCAGGTGTTCAATTAGGCGGTAAAAATGGTTTGGTGATAAGAGAAACTCCACCTCTTACCGATAAACAAAAAACTGATTTAAGAGAAAAATTTAAAAAAGCAGACCCAACAAGAACAGATGAAGAATTAAATAATCTAATGGAGATCAATGCAGAATTTAGAGTACAGAATAATAATAAACTAAAAAGTATTAGATCTGGTAAATTAACAATTGCTCCTATTATTAGAGGGGATGGTACCGAAGTTGATTTATTTACAAAGGAAGGTAAAAAGGAAGCGGTAGGTATAATTGCAAAAAATATGACTGATAGAATAGATGATCTTCTTTCTAATCCACCTGGTTATGAAAAGAGCCCTCAGTTACAAAAATCATTAAATGATTATAAAAAAGCTGGTGAAGATTTTTCTAGCGGAAAAATATCAAAAGAAGAATTTATAAAGGCTGGTGATAATTTACTTATAGAATTAAAAAACGATCCACAAGGTACTTATGGAGGTCCATTTTTACAAGAGACTCTTTTAATGGCAGAAGGTTTAGCTAACGGTCGATCTGTTGTATCCCCATCATCTGCTAATTTTAAAGTAGCTGATTTAATAACATTTGATTCTGCTGAATTACCTGCTGATGCTACACCAGAGCAAATAAATGAATATGTACAACTAATGTCTGTTTCGGGTGGTGCCACTTCAATTAAAGAAGGTAAAGGTGGTGCAAGTTCTTCAGGCGCAAAAATAGAAGGTACTACTTATGCAGACTATACAGATAAAGACGGTAAGATTATTAAAGGTGAAGAAGTTAAAAAAGATCTAACCGAATTAACAGAGGACGGATATAATAAAATTTGGAATTCACCAGAAGCACCTGATAAAGATGGCAAATTTCCAACTTTAGAAAAGTCAATGGAAGATGGTTTAAAATTGGCTGAAAAGTATGGAGTATCTGATGTCCTAGAGGAAAGAGGCTTAGTTAAAGGTTCTAAGAAATATGATGCCCAAATGAAAAAATATGAGAAGAGAGCAAATCCTGTAAGAGTCCAAGGAGTAAAGGAAAAATATGCTAAAATGAAACCTCCTATTGAATTAACAGATGAACAGGCAAAAGAATTATTGATTAAAAGATTTCATGCACGAGATATAAATGGATATTTAATGGCTGAAATTAATAATAATCAACAGATGTCACAAAATTTTACAAATATATCAAGAGATATAGAGCCTGTAGAGAAAGGCAGTAAATCTATAATGTCAGAAGAAGATGCGAAAAAAGACCCTAATATTGTAAAAGATGCTAATGGTAATCCTATAGCCGTTCTTAACCCTGATGGTACACCAGAAACAAATAAAGCTGGTGAGATAAGATATAGAAGAAAGGAAAAGATAGTTAGAGAAGAAACAAACGGTATAGAATCACTTGCATGTATGTCATATCAATCAACCCCGGATTTTACCGACACAGGTAGACCTACTAATAAAAATGCAGCTTTTGTTAAAAAATGTCCTGGTAAAAATAAGCACATAGGCTAATCGCAATATGAATATATAAGGTATGGATAATTTAAATGAAAAGAAGGTTGTAGTAAAGAGAAGATATACTGAAGCATATCCTGCTAAAAATATATCTACAAATGCTAGAGTAAGAAGTGTAATCTTAGATGCTATTTCTGATGGTCATATTACTGAAGAAGAAATGTCAAGAATTCTTACTACTCTTGAAGCTAATAAAAGATGGTTAAGTAGAAATAAAACTTTATTTAATATTAGTGAAGATCAAGAAGGTATAGTAACTTACGCATTATCTCCTTATGGTAAAAGAGTAAAAGATAGAACTACTCCTAAAGTTTTAAATGAAGCACTCAATGTACCACATAAAGAAAGAGGAAGAAAACCTGTTAATATGTTTGTTGGTAGATTCCAACCTTTTACTTTAGGTCATGTTAAAGTATTTGAAAAAATGTATAAAGAAAATGGTTTACCTGTCGTTGTATTTCTTGTTAGGGGAAAAAATAATGATTCAGAAAAAAGACCATTTGATGAGGCAATGCAACAAGCTATGTTTACTAAGATGGCTAAGCAATACCCATTTTTGGAAACTGCCATCGTTGTTCCTAATGGAGCAATAGATACAATGTTTGCAGCAGCAAGACCTGCATATGAACCTATGATGTGGGGTTATGGTACTGATAGAAAGAAATCTTATGGTGCTATGATTAATAAACAAAGATATAGAGATGAGCTAGGTGTTGATCCAAGCTTTAAAGGTTTTGAAATTTTCAGAACTGATGATAACATTTCAGCATCTAAAGTTCGTAATGCGTTAAAGGTAGATGATGAAAAGACTTTTAAGAAAATGACTCCGAGAAGTATTCATAAATTCTATAAAACATTACAGGATATAATTCAACCAATAAAAGAAAATCAAAATATGAAAAATTTAAAATCACTTAGCGACTTCGATAATGTTAATGAAGCAAAATTTAATAAAAAGTCATTAATGAAGAAAATGAAAAAGGATGATGGTATGATTCAACTGGGTAATGGTGAAGAATACATTATTTATGCATTTGGAAATGGCAATGATGATAATGATTCAATGTGGGGTGATAAAACTATTTTTGCATTAGACCAAGACGGTGGAGAACATGAAATTAAATATTCTGATATTGTTAGTTATAATGAATCAAAGATCAATGAAGAGTATATTGAACTTATGCGTGGTCTTGAAGAAGGATTAGAAGAAATAGTAGAAGGTTGGATAGAATGGAAAAGTGGCCCTGCAACAGAAAGAGGTGATATTGCTCCGGCAAGAAAAGAATTATTAAACTTTTGTACAGCTTACTTAAAAAAGAATATTAAATAATGCCAGCTCAATCAAAAGCACAAAGAAGATTTTTTGCGTTAGCATTACAATATAAGAAAGGAGAACTTAAATCCTCTGAAGTTTCAGATGAGGTTAAAGAGTTGTCAAAATTACCAGTTAAAACATTAGAAGATTTTGTTAAGACTGATGAAAAAGAAATACCTAACAAGATAGGAGAAAACGAGTCCGGTACTGTAAACCTTAATCCGAACATGAATGTTCAGAGTATGGGTAATGCTACACTTCCTGGTAACCCAGGTTCTGCAAATTCTTTTAGTAGTCAAAAAACCGGAAGCGGTGATTTACTCGAGCCTATAAAAAAGAAAAAGAAGAAAAAGAAGAAAAAGCACCTAGTATCATTTGATAAGTTTTTAAATATCATGAAAGGTTGATAAATAAAACAAAGACTATCAACTACTATGGCAGTATTACCTAAGTATCAATTAAAGTTATTATTTGAATCAGGTGATCTAATAACGCAAGACACGTTATCAGATCTAATTGATGCTACATATAACCCAACACTAGTTGCAGGTACTAATGTTACACTTAATAGTGTTACCACACCATCAGGTACTACAATAACTGTTAATGCTACGGGTGGTGGTTCGGGTGTAGTAACTAGCTTAACAACTACAGGAACATCAGGAGCGGCTACTTTAAATACAACAACAGGCGTTTTAAATATTCCAATTTATGGAGGAGGAGTTGGTTCATATACAAATTCAACACCAACACCACAACCTTTCCCAGGTAATTCGCCTTTTGATAATATTGCAGCTGGTACAACATTTACAAATCAAACATTTGAAGAAATGATGAATAAGATGTTATATCCAACATTAGATCCAACATTAACTAATCCTTCTTCTACCTTTACGTTATCACAATCAGGTTTTAGAGAGGTAAATGAAACTACTGCTTTAAATTTTAGTTCAACATTTAATCAAGGATCAATTAATCCACAATATACTTCTGCTAGTAATAAGAGAAGTGGATTGCCTAATACTTATAATTATACAGGTACAGGTGTATCAAGTAATGCAAGCACAAGTTTATCTGATTCTGAAACTGTTGCAGCATATACAGTATTACAAGGTTCTCAAAGTTGGACTGGGTCTGTTTCATATGATGCAGGTGTACAACCTAAAGATAGTGTAGGAGGTAATTTTGGTTCACCTTTACCGGCAGGGACTACTTCTGCAATTACAAGAACTATAAATGGAGTATATCCTGTTTTTGCAACCTCTGTTAGTTTAGGTGTTATGACTAAACAAAGTTTACAAGCAATGACTACTTATGTACAAGTATCTTTGGTAACAGAATCTGGTGGAGGTGGCGCAAAACAAAGAGTAGATATTCCTACTGCATGGTCAACTATTTCAGGTTTACAACAATTTAATACATTAAGTCAAACATGGGATACAATTAATTTAGCAACATTTACGCAATCAGCAGTTACAAACACTATACAAGGGTTATCAGTTAATTATACTAGGTTTACTCATAATGGTGCTACTATTGGTGCAAGGCAATTAAGATTTACAACATAATAATATAAAATGGCAGGAAATAGAACAAATGGAATTTTAGGAATATCGGCAAATTTTGAACCGCAAGTAGCCGGTGCATTTGACGCAAGAGCCGTTGTACCTACTCAAGCTGATTTACTTTTAGCTGCAACATGGGAAGCCAATGATGGTGGTACTTATATTTATGTAGGTATGACTGTAACTGTTGCAGAAGATCCTACTCCTGCAAACAATGGTGTCTATATTTTATTAAATGTTGCAGGCTACACTAGCATTTCTAATTGGAAATTTGTAGGTAGTGGTGGTGCAGGTAATCCTGGGGCAACTGGAGCAACTGGTCCAGCCGGTCCAACTGGAGCCACAGGTTTTACTGGAGCAAGTGGAACTGATGGCGCCACAGGTTTTACTGGTGCAACTGGACTCGGGTCAACGGGTGCAACTGGGCTTGGATCAACCGGAGCCACAGGTTTTACTGGAGCAAGTGGTATTGACGGTGCAAGTGGTGCAAGTGGTTTTACTGGATCAACAGGAGCTGATGGTGCAACAGGAATAGGTGCAAGTGGTGCAACTGGTTTTACTGGTGCAAGTGGTTTTACTGGTGCAACAGGTTCTTCTGCAGGTGGTGGTACAATTATAGTATTAGATGAAGGTACACAGGTTGGTGCTACAGGCTATTCAACATTTAATTTTGTTGGAGATCAGGTTTTAGCAGAAGATAGCGGTACCCCAGGACAGGTAAATATTTACATTCCAACACCTACATTCTTACCTTACTTTAACCAAACTAATCCTCAGGGTGATGCCACAGTAGATGCTAACTTATATCCTTTTAATAATACACCAAGAATTAGTAAACCTACAACTGAAGGTAATCCTTTTAAAACAGGAGGTGGTAGTAATACTCTTTGGGGCGCTCAAAGTAATAAAGCAGCATATACATCAGGTAACGGTTCTATAAGTTATGCAACAGTAGGTCAGTGTACAGGATTTAGTGCCGATGCAACGGGTGATGCTAAAATTGTAGTAACGATGTATGATGCAGATGGAACAACTCCGTTAGAGACATTTGATACTTATTCGGTTAATGCATTATATCAAAATCAAACTTTTAATAGTCCAAGTGGTGATATAAGTGTAACTATATCTAGTTATGCGGCTGACTTACCAACAAAATTTAAAGCATCAGTTTCAGTAACAATTGTAGCAGGTGATATTTTTACGACAGCAGGATTAGACGGTGGTCGTTATCATGTTGAAATAACAATGACTACAGATACTTCCACTGATGGTACAGGGTCTTATTCATATTTTGGTCCTAATGGAAATTCATCAACATCTTATAATGGTGAAACTAATGATGTATTCTTTGATACTAACCCAAGCACACCTGCTATTAATGGAAGTACTCAAATTATAGAATCATCTTCACCGACTCAAATTTTAACAAAACATTTAAGTGGGGTTGAGTATTATATCTTATCATCTCAATTTGAAGCTACAACAACAGATATAGATAATTTCAATGCTAACACACAAGGAAGAAGTGGTGATTCAGTTTGGAACTTTAGAGCAATAGGTACTGATTATGGTCTTCCTACACAACAACTCACAGCATGGAGTAATTCTGAATTCACTGGCACTAATTGGCCAGATTTTTATAATTCATCTGATGTAGTATGGGATAAAAACAATTGGGCAATCAATGATTCCAATTATAGATTCAGAAATACAGATGGAATAATAACATCAAGAGTTTCAGATCCTTGGACTGTTACAGCAGATACAGAATCCTCAACAGGAGCAAGTATTTTAGTTGATACTTATAACACATCTGGTAACTCAAATCAATTAAGAGAAAGATTTGATGATGAACAATATAGATTAGAAAGAACAGGATCTTATACAGCTTTTGTTCCTACTGCAACATTAACAGGTAGTGGATTGGCAAACCAAACTGGAGCTTCTTCACCATTCTGTCAAGCATGTACAGTAGGTAGTAATATTGTTAGACCAGATAAATTCTTTAAGGATAATGGTGATAGTCCATCATATGCCAGTTTAACAGGTGCATTAACTACATATAAGCCAGATAAGAACGGAAGTAATCCTGATTATACAGGAGCAAGTTATCAAGTCACTTCTACTTATCATAGACTGTTTCATACTACAGGAAGTACAGTTCTTCCATTAGCTTCATTTGAATTTGAGTTTAGTGGAGATCCAGTAGGAGCTTCATTCTATGAAGATTTGGTAAATGAAAATATTAAAGTTTATATAAGAAAAGAAAATGAAGCAGCAGGTGCTGGTAATATTGGTTATAGTGCAGTACCATTATCATTACATGGATCTTCTCCGTTTACAACAATATTAGATCCACCTAGTGGAGTTGATACGGCATCAGCCGCATGTAGAACAACAGTATCAGGACCAAATAATACAATAGCTGGTACATTTGGAGGATTTAATGCAACTGAAGGATTTTATATGGAATTACAAATTGTTAATGCAGCAGTTCGTATTGATCAAATAATTATAAAACTGATATATGCTAACGGCAGTACAGTTCAAGGCTAAAGAATAAATATAAAAAGAGAATAAAGACAAATGGGATTTAGTACTACAGAAGTAAATAAGTTAACCTTTAAGGTACAAGCTGGTGGTGTTATTGATGCTGACTCAGGATCAAGGTGGTACGAAGCTAGGCTAGCATTTAGTCCTAAAGTATTACCTAGTAGGATATTAACAGACTATAATTTAATACCTACTGCTAACGTTTTAGCTGATGCTGTAACAAATGCTGCCGCTGACCCTACTAATATAGAGGATCTTTCTGCTGTAACAAGTGCAGTAAGACTAAGTAGAGTTACAGCAGGTGCTGATAATACTTGGATAGCTTATAATACTTTAGATACACCATCTTCTGGTGTTAAACAAAACTGGATTGCTCCTCCTTCTGTGCCACAGGCATCTGGTGCCGGCTCTGGAGGTTATGGTATTATATTATGGAGTGGAGATCCTAATGGTGCTGCTGGTACTTTTGATCAAATATTTACTTCTGCTGAACAAGATAATAATCCAGGTTATGTAGGTTGGGTATGGAATTATGATATGGGAGTTTTATTCCTAGCTAATGATTTGGTAACTGCAATTACTGCTAACTCAGGTGGTAATTATAGTGGAGGATTTAATCTATATGTAACAGGTTTTAGATATGTTGGAGCCACCGGTGGTGGTGGAGGAGGTGGAGCAGCAGGTGCAACTGGTGTTCAGGGTGCTACTGGTACACAAGGTGCTGTAGGTAATCAAGGTGCAACTGGTTCAATAGGTAATCAAGGTGCAAGTGGAGTTGGTGCAAGTGGTGCTGATGGTGTTCAAGGGGCAACAGGAACTCAGGGTTTAATTGGATCAACAGGAACTCAAGGTTTAATTGGTGTTCAAGGTGCCACTGGTACTCAGGGAGCTGTTGGTAATCAAGGAGCAACTGGAGAAATAGGAAAAACTGGAACTCAAGGTTCAACAGGTGCTGTTGGTAATCAAGGGGCTACAGGTTCTGACGGAGCTGTAGGTAATCAAGGAGCAACCGGAGAAATAGGTAACCAAGGAGCTACAGGTTCTGACGGAGCTGTAGGTAATCAAGGTGCTACAGGAGAAATAGGAAAAACTGGAACTCAAGGAGCAACTGGAGAAACTGGAACTCAAGGTGCTACTGGTTCTGATGGAGCTGTAGGTAATCAAGGAGCAACTGGAGAAATAGGTAACCAAGGTGCAACAGGTTCAATAGGTAATCAAGGTGCTACAGGAGAAATAGGAAAAACTGGAACTCAAGGAGCAACAGGTGCAATAGGTAATCAAGGAGCAGTAGGTAATCAAGGAGCAACCGGAGAAATAGGAAAAACAGGACAGCAGGGTGCAACAGGTGCTGATGGTGCAATAGGTAATCAAGGTGCCACTGGAGAAGTTGGTGTAACTGGTGAACAAGGAGCTACAGGAACTCAAGGAAAAATAGGTGCCGATGGTGTTCAAGGATCAACTGGTTCACAAGGTGCTGTAGGTAATCAAGGAGCTACAGGTTCTGATGGAGCTATAGGTAATCAAGGAGCAACAGGAGAAATAGGAAAAACAGGACAGCAAGGAGCTACAGGTTCTGATGGTGCCGTAGGTAATCAAGGTGCTACAGGAGAAATAGGAAAAACTGGAACTCAAGGAGCAACAGGTGCAATAGGTAATCAAGGAGCAGTAGGTAATCAGGGAGCAACTGGAGAAGTTGGTGTAACTGGTGAACAAGGAGCAACAGGAACTCAAGGAAAAATAGGAGATATAGGTTTACAAGGTGCAACTGGTACTCAAGGTGCCGTTGGTACACAAGGTGCTACTGGTTCAATAGGTAATCAAGGTGCAACCGGCGAAATAGGAAAACAGGGTGCGGATGGTAATCAAGGTGCTGTAGGAAACCAAGGTGCAACTGGTGCTGTTGGTAATCAAGGTGCTGTTGGTAATCAAGGTGCTGTTGGTAATCAAGGTGCAGTAGGTTTACAAGGTGCAACCGGTGAAGTTGGCGTGACTGGAGAACAAGGAGCAACAGGAACTCAAGGAAAAATAGGAGACATTGGAAACCAAGGAGCAACTGGCGCAGTTGGTAATCAAGGTGCAGCAGGTAATCAAGGTGCTATTGGACTGCAAGGTGCAACAGGAGAAATAGGAAAAACTGGAACTCAAGGTGCAACCGGTGCCGTTGGTAATCAAGGAGCAGTTGGACTACAAGGTGCCACTGGAGAAAATGGTGCAGTTGGTGAACAAGGAGCAACAGGAACTCAAGGAAAAATAGGTGCTGATGGTTTACAAGGTGCTACAGGTACTCAAGGTGCAATAGGTAATCAAGGTGCAACTGGTTCAATAGGTAATCAAGGTGCAACTGGTGAAATAGGAAAACAAGGAGCAGCAGGTAATCAGGGAGCAGTAGGAAACCAAGGTGCAACTGGTGCTGTTGGTAACCAAGGAGCAGTTGGTAATCAAGGAGCAGTAGGTAATCAAGGTGCTATTGGACTACAGGGTGCCACTGGAGAAGTTGGTGTAACTGGTGAACAGGGAGCAACAGGAACTCAAGGAAAAATAGGAGACATTGGAAACCAAGGTGCAACTGGTGCTATAGGTAATCAAGGTGCTGCTGGTAATCAAGGAGCAATAGGTTTACAAGGATCAACCGGTGAAATAGGAAAACAAGGTGCTCAGGGTAATCAAGGTGCAGTTGGTAATCAAGGTGCAGTTGGTACACAGGGCGCAACAGGAAACCAAGGTGCCGTTGGAGAACAAGGAGCTACAGGAACTCAAGGTAAAATTGGAGAACAAGGTGTTGTAGGAAACCAAGGAGCAACAGGTGCTATAGGAAACCAAGGAGCAGTAGGTAATCAAGGTGCCACTGGTGAAATAGGAAAACAGGGTGCAGATGGTAATCAAGGAGCAGTAGGTAATCAAGGTGCCACTGGAGCAATAGGTAATCAAGGTGCAGTAGGTAATCAAGGTGCCGTTGGTAACCAAGGAGCAGTTGGACTACAAGGAGCCACTGGAGAAAATGGTGCAGTTGGTGAACAGGGAGCAACAGGAACTCAAGGAAAAATAGGAGACATTGGAAACCAAGGAGCAACTGGTGCCGTCGGTAATCAAGGAGCTGCTGGAAATCAGGGTGCGATAGGTCTACAAGGTGCAACAGGCGAAATAGGAAAACAAGGAGCTCAAGGTAATCAAGGAGCCGTTGGTAATCAGGGTGCTGTAGGTAATCAAGGTGCAGTTGGTACTCAGGGTGCAACTGGAGAACAAGGTGCTACAGGAACTCAAGGAAAAATAGGAGAACAAGGAGTTGTAGGTAATCAGGGTGCCACAGGAGCTGTAGGTAATCAGGGAGCAGTAGGTAATCAGGGTGCTTCTGGTCAACAAGGTGCAGTAGGAAACCAAGGTGCCGTTGGTAACCAAGGAGCAGTTGGACTACAAGGTGCAACCGGTGAAGTTGGTGTAACTGGAGAACAAGGAGCAACAGGAACTCAAGGAAAAATAGGAGAC
>VMHT01011126.1_pt1 | contig 16988 bp, 13 predicted proteins | sample 4693611 | NCBI WGS metagenome assembly VMHT01 (sample SAMN12280063, study PRJNA550983) | marine metagenome | isolation source: seawater sampled from same location over 5 years 0.02-0.2 micron viral filtrate | place: USA: collected off the coast of southern California halfway between the port... ...
ACATCGAGATGTTTTATAACAGTAAACGAAAACATGGTTCCAATAATCTACTGTCACCAGTAGAGTATGAAAATCGTTACGAAAAACGACTAGGAAGTGTCTAGGTTAGTAGTGGCGATTCAGGAATCGATAATTATTTGCCCTATTAATGAAGCTCTTTCAGGACGGTTTACTAAGTCTTCAAGGCTCATCAATCTGATTAATTCAATCTTAGAGCTTATACTAATTTCAGTTTGAAGAAGAGCCTCTTTTAAATCATCATTAAGTTCGTAATCCCCTGGATTATCCAGATATTGTGGAATATTTTTCGAAAAAAATTGCACTTGCAAGTCATTCTTGTCAGCAAAAGCATCTAAAATATCCTTGGTAAATCCCACTTTACCCTCTTCTATTAATATCTTAAGCTTTTCATTGTCCATCTCTCTGGGAAGTACATTAAACGAGTTAGGTAGAGCTATGAATGCCTTAATCCAAGCAGAGAATACAAATAGTCAATTCATCCATACCTTCCCTGTTATACTTTCTCTGGAAAATGCATAATGATTTCCTCAATAAGAAACGTCATGCGCGTCATAAAATTGGAAAGTATGGAAAAAGCTTAGAGAGCAAGTGTATAAACAATTTCCAGACATTTTCCATATTAACAACTAAATAGTAATTTGTCACCATGACCTGATGAAATTTCAGCCCGTTATTGTGCGCCATTCATCGTAGCGGGCTGGTAGCCAGGCTTTACACCCTGATAGTGTTGTCTTTTGCAATACACGCAGATAGCAGATAAGTTAACTGCTTTTGACAATAATAACACTACAGGGTTAACACACATGACCATGCCCCTTCGCCGCACTCTGCTGGCCTCCGCGCTCGGCTTACTGATGAGCGGAGCTGCCCAGGCAGCCGATTCTGACCAACCCAGCTGGGATGTAATGGATCCTCCCTTTGACTTAAATGAAGTCACCATCTCTACCAATCAGACCACCTGGTCGAGCCTGTCGGTATCCCCCGATGGTCAGTATATGGTTTTTGATATGCTGGGTGATATTTATCAGGTTCCTCTTACCGGGGGCAAAGCCAAAGCGCTGACCGCCGATTTTGGCTGGAATATTGAGCCTTCTATATCCCCTGATGGTAGCAAAATCGCATTTATTTCAGATCGTGGGGGAATTTCTAATATCTGGGTAATGGATGCCGATGGCAGTAATTTACGTCAGGTTTCCCAGGAAAAAAATAATCTGGTGCATTCGCCAAAATGGAGCCCGGACGGACAGTACCTGGTGGCCACTAAGGGGATTATGTCCAGCCGCAGTATTCCTGCCGGTGAAATCTGGATGTATCACATTGATGGCGGCGATGGTCTGCAGATAAAAGCGCGGGTGCACGGCGATTCGGACCAGCAAAATATTGCCGACCCGGTATTTTCCCATGATGGAAACTACATTTATTACACCGAAAATACGGTGCCGGGCGCACAGTTTGAATACAACCGTAATCCGCTGGAAGGCATTTTTGCCATTACCCGCTTTGACCGTACCACCGGTGAAGAAACCCGTTTTATCAGTGGCACCGGCGGCGCGATTGTCCCGACCCCGTCTCCGGATGGCAATTACCTGGCCTTTGTACGCCGGGTAAAAAGTAATACCGCCTTATTTATTAAAGATTTGAAAACCGGCGAAGAAAAACCGCTGACCCTGGATCTTGAACGCGATATGCAGGAAGGCTTTGGTTCTGAAGGCTACTATGCCTATTTTGACTGGTTACCAGACTCAAGCGCCCTGGTGTACTGGACCGGCGGCACCTTCCACAAGATTGATGTGGCCAGCCAGACTATCGAAGACATTGATATCTCGGTGAATACGACCAAACAATACGCGGACGCCCTGCGTTTTGATGTGGATGTGGCGCCGGACGAATTTGACGTAAAAATGATCCGCTGGTCGCAACATTCTCCTGACGGCCAAACGATGCTATTTCAGGCGCTGGGTAAGCTGTACACCAAAGACAAGCAATCCGGTAAGGTCACGCGTTTAACTCAGCAGAACGACCATGACGAGTATTATCCGCGATTTTCCAACGATGGTAACAAGATTGTTTATACCACCTGGCACGACCAGAAACTGGGCGAAGTGCGCATTATTAATGCCGATGGCAGCAACAGTCGGGTCATCACTAATACGCCCGGGCATTATGTAGAACCCGCATTTTCCGGCGATGACAAACAGGTGGTTTATCGCAAGTTTTCCGGCGGCTACCTGTTAGATCCTAAGTACTCACTGGATCCCGGGCTGTACGTCACCGACCTGGCTGGCGGCGAACACAACAAGGTCGCGGCGTCCGGTACCAACGCGCACTTTGCCGGTGATAACCAGCGGGTATACTTCACCGAATCGGTGGGTGGCACCCCTTATCCGGAAACTCAGCTGAGCAGTGTTAACCTGGCGGGTCATGACAAACGGGTGCATCTGTATGGCGCCGATAAGGTCAGCGAGTACCGGTTGTCGCCTGATAAGCAGTGGGTCGCGTTTGTTCACCAGTTTAAAACCTACATCGCCCCGTTTGTAGATAATGGTAAAAAAATCACGCTGGGGCCGAAAATGACCTCGCTACCCGTCACTCAGTTATCTGACCGTGCCGGCGAATACTTTACCTGGAAAGCGGACAGCAGCGCGGTGGGCTGGTTCCATGGGCCCAATTATTACGAACAGAATATTCAGGCTGCGTTAGATGCGGACGATAATAACGCCGCACAACTGGCCGAAAATTCAGTGACCAACCTGGCTTTTCAGACCAAGGCTGACAAACCCTCGGGTTATAAAGCTCTGGTGGGCGGTAAGATAGTCACCATGCGTAACGCCGACAACACTCAGGAAGTGATTGAAGATGGTGTGGTGATTATAAAAGAAAACCGGATTGTCGAAGTTGGCAAAAAAGGCGAAGTATCGATTCCCGAAGATGCCATGCGGGTGGATACCACCGGCAAAACTATTGTGCCAGGGCTTATCGATGCCCATGCTCATGGTTCGCAGGGACGTAATGAAATTATTCCTCAGCAGAACTGGAGTCAGTATTCGAATGTGGCCTTTGGGGTCACCACTATTCATGATCCCTCTAATGATACCACCGAGATATTTGCCGCCTCAGAACTCCAGCGTACCGGCGATATTGTGGCCCCACGTATCTATTCTACCGGCGCCATCCTGTACGGGGCCGAAGCATTAGGTTACAAGGCGATTATCAATAATTACGATGACGCGTTTTTTCATGTTCAACGATTAAAAGAAGCCGGTGCCATCTCGGTCAAGAGCTACAACCAACCTGCCCGCAGTCAGCGCCAGCAGGTGCTATGGGCCGCTCGTAAGCAAGAGATGATGGTCGTACCTGAAGGTGGCGGTAAATTGCAGCAGAATCTGTCGATGCTGGTGGACGGCCATACCGGACTTGAACACAGCCTGCCCATTGAACGGGGTTACAGCGATGTCACGCAGCTGTGGAGCGCCACCGAGTTCGGTTATACCCCCACCTTTGTGGTGTCTTACGGCGGCATGATGGGTGAAGAGTATATGTACGATCGCACTGAAGTCTGGAAAAATCCGCGGTTGTTGCGCTATACGCCGTCCTTTTTGCTCGACTCCCGGGCCATTCGTCGTCCCACAGCCCCGGACAGCGAATACAATCATCAGGCAGTAGCCGAATATGCAAAAACTCTGCGGGATAATGGTGTCAGCGTACACATTGGCGCCCACGGTCAGCGCGAAGGGTTAGCCGCGCATTGGGAAATGTGGTTGATGGAACAGGGTGGATTTACCCCGTTTGAAGCCCTGCGGGCGGCAACCATTGATGGCGCGCGTCATCTGGGGATGGCGGCAGATATTGGTAGTATCGAAGCCGGCAAGCTAGCCGACCTGGTGGTTATCGACGGTGATGTCCTGAACGACCTGGAGCGCAGTGAGTTCGTTGAATACACGGTGCTGAACGGGCGCATTTATGAAGCGGCCACTATGAACGAGTTAGGGGATGATAAAACCCGTAAACCCTTCTTTTTCGAAAGTGACAATAAGACCTTTATGCCCGAAGCCACCAGTGAGGCTATTGAGCAAAAGTCACATAAATACCACTGGCAACATCAGTAAGAAACCGGGTACTTAGCTAAATAAGTCATCAATTAACTAAGCCAGAAGCGGCAGTCATTTTCTGACTGCCGCTTTTTTTATCCCCTCCAGTCACCTTTTTCCCGTACTCACCTGCTTTGCCAGCTCTGTTTTTCTTTTCGCTCACACGTGGTGTTACGCCCTGCTGAGTATTACCGACGCTGCTTAATAGCAGAATTCGGCCATTCTTTTTAAAATCAGGACATTCCTTGCCGTCAAAGGGCTGCACGCATAACTCGTCCGTCACATATAAGCATTCTCAGGGGCCTTTGCCTAATCTCAATAGCGTCGGTTACGTCACGACACACCCAGGAAAGTGACATGTTTAGTTCAGGGAAATGAGACGCAGTAGGAACATGTCGCCAGTTTGCAGATAACACAGTTCAGGTCAGGCAGGGGTCAGGGATACAGGACGCCAGGGAGACCAACCGGTCATAAGGAACATGGCGCTGTGTTATCTGACAAACCGCCTGATGACATAAGATTTTCAAGGATGCTGAGAACCATGAGAAACGGACTGTTCAGACCCCAGGCCCTCGCTGCCCAGGGCCCCAGATTACACGGCAGTGTTTTTATTCAGCCATCAATGCGGCTGGGACTTATCGCCAGCGCCATAGTAATGTGGAGCGCCGCCGCGGTCACCTACCTGAGCCAGGCACAATACAGCCGGCAAGCTACGGTAAGCGGCTGGTTAGAGCCCCCGGCCGGCATTGTGAAAGTTTATGCCGATCAGCCCGGCAGCATTATACACTCCGTTCTGGTCACCGAGGGGCAAAAGGTGCGCCGCGGCGAGCCGTTAATCGCCCTTTCTGTGCATCACAGTCTTGCAGACGGTCGGGTGGCACAGGAGACGCTTCAGCACGAATATGAGCAGCAATTGGTGGGTCTGGAACAGCAAATTTCTTATACCCAGTCGCTGTATCAGCAAAAACATCACGGCCTGACACAAGATCTGACCGCATTAAATCATGAGCACGACGGGTTGATGCAGTTACAGGCGCTGGCAGAGGCCCAACTGCTATTAGCCCAACAGCATTACCAGCGGCTGGCCCCCTTAAGCGGCACCCATATTGCTGCCCGCGAGGTAGACGCCGCCTATACCGTCCAGCTGAATGCCCAGCAGGCCCTGGGGGACAAACAACAAGCCCTGGCCGCCCTGACCCGTTCACTGGCTCAAACCCGCCAGGCTCTGCAAGCTCTGCCATTAGAACAGCACAATGCGCTGGCAGCACTTGAACACCAACGCAGTGAGATTCGCCAGCAACTTGTGCAGTTACAATCTCAGAGCCAGCGAATTCTGCGCGCCAGTCGTGATGGGGTAGTCAGCAACCTGGTGGCTGCCGAGGGGCACTCCCAACCCGTGAATAAACCCTTATTAACGCTAAACCCGGTGGACCAGCAAGTACGCGCCCGGTTTGCAATCCCGGTTCGCGCCGCCGGTTTTGTCGAGCAGGGGCAGCAGCTGGCCCTGCGCTATGACGCCTACCCCTATCAAAAATTCGGATTACATGGGGCGGTCATTACCACCTTATCCAGCGCCGCTATGTTGCCTGGCGAGATTGAGCACAATCTGCTGAATCTTCAGGAGCCGGTGTATTTAGCCGAGGCGCAACTGGATGCCCAGCAATTGCACGCTTACGGGCAACCCGTAACACTCAAGTCAGGCATGACCTTTACCGCTGACATAGCGCTGGGTGAACGGTCACTACTGGAGTGGCTACTTGAACCCCTGCTTACCTTATCGGGCAGGGTTGCCCCATGAATGCATTATTTGCTGCACCATTACAATTTCGATGGACGTCCCGGGCGCGCGTACCACAGGTATTTCAGGCCGAAATGGCCGAATGTGGCCTGGCCTGCCTGTGTATGATCAGCCAGCATTTCGGTAACCCTCTGGATTTATCGGCGTTAAGACAGCGCTTTGGGGTCTCTGGCCGCGGGCTTACTCTCAAAGACCTGATGGCGGTGGCGGCTGCCATCAATCTATCGGCCCGGGCATTAAAAGTCGAACCCGATGATCTGAGCCAGCTTAGTCTGCCGGCCATTTTACACTGGGACATGCAACATTTTGTGGTGCTGACCAAAGTCAGCCGGCAGGGAATTTTTATCAACGACCCGGCATCCGGTCAGCGCTTTTTAAGCTTTGCTGAGGCTGATGAGCACCTTACCGGGGTGGCCCTGGAACTAACCTGCGCCGGTCCGTACCAAAGTCCAGACGCCTCCCCCCGCCTGACACTGGGCCACTTCTGGCAACGGGCCCAAGGTCTAAAACGCAGTCTGACGCTGCTGTTTGTATTGTCGGTGCTGCTACAGCTTTTTGCCCTTGCCAGCCCCTATTATATGCAGACGGTGGTGGATGATGTGTTATTGCGCCATTCTGATCATCTGCTTAGTGTACTGGCGCTGGGATTTGGCTTACTGCTGTTAATTGAATGTGCCACCACAGGCGTACGAAAATGGCTGATCCTGTCGTTATCCAGCCGTTTACAGGGCCAGATGTCTGCCAATCTGTTTCATCACTTGCTGCACCTGCCGGCAGACTTTTTCGCACGCCGGCATCTGGGCGATGTGGTCTCGCGGTTTGGCTGTCTGGCGCAGGTGCGTGAACAGCTCACCACGGGACTGGTGACTGCGTTACTGGATGGCCTGATGACGTTGGTAATGTTGGTGGTCATGTGGCTGTATTCGCCAATGTTAAGCATCGTGGTCGCCATCAGTATTGTGCTATATATCGCCCTGCGATGGGCTAGCTTTGGCCATATCAGAAACATCAGCGCCGAACGGTTACACCACAGTGCCACCGAACAGGGGCACTTTCTTGAGACCGTACGCTCGATTCAGGCGGTTAAGCAATTCAATTATCAGGCCCTGCGACACAATCAGTGGCAAAATCTGCTGGTCAAAGTTATCAACACCGATATCCGCCTTGGTAAAACCGACATCGTACTGGCCGCGGCTAATCAACTCATTTTTGGTTTGCAGAATCTATTAGTGATTTTTCTGGGCGCCCAGGCGGTCATGGGGAATGTCTTTACCGTGGGCATGCTGTATGCCTTTATCAGTTACAAAACCCAGTTTACCACTGCCTGCGACAACTTAATTCACCAGCTGATTCAGCTTAAATTACTGCGGGTTCACCTGGACCGGTTAGCCGACATCGTATTCAGCGCCCCGGAAAAACTCAATTACGACCACACCGGTAGCCCCGTGTCATCCTCAACACTACACGTTAATAATCTGTCGTATCGATTCAGTGCCCTCAGCGCCCCACTGTTTCAGAACCTCAACCTGACGATCGCCCCAGGCCAGACTATTGCCATCATTGGCCCCAGCGGCGCCGGCAAAAGCACTTTTTTGAAATGTCTGATGGGATTGATAAAGCCAGACAGCGGCAGTGTCCAGTACGCCGGGCAAGAGGTACATAGCAGCGTCAGCTTTCGTGGACTAAGCGCCGCGGTGCTCCAGGATGACACCTGTTTAAATGGCACCCTGCTGGACAATATAACCGGCTTTGATGATACCCCCGACATGGCCCGGCTACAGCAGGCCACGCGTATGGCATGCCTGGAAGAAGATATTGCCCGCATGCCCATGCAATACCAGACCCTGGTGGGCGATATGGGCAGCGCTCTGAGCGGCGGCCAGCTGCAGCGCTTACTGCTGGCCCGGGCGCTTTACCGGGAACCGGCGGTGTTGTTTTTGGATGAAGCCAGTAGTCATCTGGATGTGGCTAACGAAGCGCGAATCAATCAGCACCTTAAAGCCATGTCCATTACCCGAATTATTGTTGCTCACCGGCCGCAAACTATAGCGCTGGCCGATGACGTTTTTATCCTCGAAAACGGCAGTCTGACCCGTGTGGCGAATGCTGATAAGGATATGTGTGTACCCCTAACCCCCTCTCAAGGAGAGCCTCATGACCAGCGTCAATGAAACCAGTATCTATCATCTTCGTCTATCCAGCCTGTCCAAGCGTGAGCGGCAGGTTGCCCATAAGATTCTTGAAGGACTGCCCAACAAGAGTATCGCCGCGCAGCTTTTTATCAGTGAGCGCACGGTGAAATTTCACTGCGCCAATATTTATCGAAAACTGGAAATACGCAATCGGTCCGCATTAATGGCCAGCTATTTTCGTTACCTGTACCAGCCTGAACCTCCTGTGGCTAATGGCTGATACTTATACCTGGGTCGCTATCGCGACCTGCTCTATACAATCAAGGAAAGAGAATAATGAAACCAAGCAATCAAACCCACGTTATCCCCCATCCACAGCAAGAACTGGCTGACACCTGTCTTGAGCAGATCGCCGCAGCCGGTGCCCATCGGCCGGTTCTGGGCTCTGAGCCTGTAATAAAACCCCGGCCTGAGTTTACTCAGGCATTAGGCGAAGATGGTGGCTCACTGCCCGATCCTATTTTGTGGTAACACCACCAGCATGTGCGGCGCCAGTTTGAGCGCCGCTATATTAAGCTAACTATTGGACACCTTTTTATGCTTCGAACCGTGTTGATTCTGGGAACCACCACTACCTCAGAGGTACAGCAAGTTATGTCTCATCTGGTTGAGCGTGCCGACCGTATTCTGGTGCTCGACACCAGTCGCTTCGGCACTGACAGCTTTGTGAGCTGGGAGCCAGAGACCGCGACAGGCTGGCTGCATGTGAACAATGAAGAGGTTCCTTTCAGCCAGATACACAGCGTCTTTTGGGACCAGTTTTACCCCTTTAAAATCCACCATGGTCAAACCGGTATCCATGCCGATAAACACAACGACAAATACAGTTTGCTGGAGGTGCTGCTCCGACAGCCGCATATCCAGTGGTTTAACAGTGTGGCGGTTATGCGCTCACACAAATGCAAACCCTGGCAACTAACCGCCGCCGCCCAGTGTGGTTTGCAGCTGCCTGCCACCTGTATCGGCAATCATCCCGACCAGTTGCGGTTATTTTTGAATAACCATCCGAATATTATTGTTAAACCGGTCCATGGTGGCCGCTTTACTTACCGGCTTACCCCGCAGGATCAGGCCACCATCAATGCGGCCTGCGCCGGCTACGATGAGCCCGTAACCTTGCAGCAATACATCGGCGGCACGAACATTCGCAGTTACCTGATTGATGACGAGTGTTACAGTGGCGAACTACAGTCTTCGTATGTAGATTTTCGTGAAGACACCTATACCCGTTATCTGCCCCATACCCTTCCCGAGGATCTGTCCCGGCGGGCCCGTAACCTGATGCTGCAGCTGGGCATGCGCTGGGGCGCAATAGACTGGCGTCTGGATGAACAGGGGAACTATTATTTTCTGGAAATAAACCCGGCGCCGCGGTTTGTACACTTTGAAGCCCGAAGCCAGTTGCCTATAGCTGCCACTCTGGCGCGCCGGCTATGCGCCGGGGCTTGAAACCAAAAAAGCCGCTGACAGGCAGCGGCTTTTGCATGGTTCACAGAAAATGTGAAGGGCGAAGCACTTACAAAATGAAGCGGCTCAAATCTTCGTTATCCACCAGTGTTTCAAGATGCTCATCCACATAGGCTGCATCAATAGTGAATGATTCTCCGCTTTTTTCAGAAGCATCATAGGAGATATCTTCCATCAGACGTTCCAGCACCGTATGCAGACGACGAGCACCGATGTTTTCGAGACGCTCATTGACCTGCCAAGCGGCTTCTGCAATGCGCTGAATGCCCGACTCCACAAAGTCGATGGTCACCCCTTCGGTTTGCATCAATGCCTGGTATTGTTCACACAACGAGGCATTAGGCTCAGTCAGAATACGTTTGAAGTCTTCAACTTTTAACGCCGACAGTTCAACCCTAATTGGCAAACGGCCTTGCAATTCCGGTATCAGATCCGACGGTTTGCTCATCTGGAAGGCCCCGGAGGCGATAAACAACATATGGTCGGTGCGCACCATACCGTGTTTGGTCGATACCGTGGAGCCTTCTACCAGGGGCAGAAGATCACGCTGCACCCCTTCACGAGACACATCCCCGGAGTTATTGCCTTCACGCTTACAGATTTTGTCAATTTCATCCACAAACACAATGCCATGTTGTTCCACTGACTCAATGGCTTTTTCTTTCAAATCTTCCTGATTTACCAAACGGGCTGCTTCTTCTTCCACCAGCGCTTTGAACGCATCCTTGATTTTCATCTTTTTCTTTTTGGTGGTCTGAGAGCCAGACAGGTTCTGGAACATACCCTGTAGCTGATTGGTCATCTCTTCCATGCCCGGCGGGGCCATAATCTCTACGCCCATTTGCGACTGTGCCAGATCGATTTCAATTTCTTTATCGTCTAACTCGCCTTCACGCAGTTTTTTACGAAAGTTCTGACGGGTACCGCGGTCTTCCACATCTTCTTTTTTGCCCCACTTGTCTTCCGGCGGCGGTAGCAGCACATCCAGGATACGATCCTCGGCGGCTTCCTCAGCGCGATAACGTACCTTGGTCATTTCCTGTTCTTTGGTCATTTTTACCGCAATGTCGACCAGGTCACGGATAATGGTTTCCACTTCCTTGCCTACATACCCCACTTCGGTGAATTTAGTCGCTTCAACCTTAATAAACGGGGCGTTAGCCAGTTTCGCCAGACGGCGGGCAATTTCAGTTTTACCGACACCGGTAGGACCAATCATCAGGATATTTTTAGGGGTTACTTCCTGACGTAACTCATCAGGCAGTTGCATACGACGCCAGCGGTTACGCAGCGCAATAGACACCGCGCGTTTTGCATCCTGCTGACCAATAATATGATTGTCCAGCTCGTGAACGATTTCTCTGGGAGTCATCTCAGACATGAATAAAACCTTCTTAAAAAAGCTGGCCTGTTTACACAAGCCAGTATAGATACCTAGAGTTAGCGGACTTAGTAATCCAGAACTTCAATAGCCTGATTATGATTGGTGTATACGCAGATATCACCGGCAATGGTCAGGCTTTTTTCTGCAATTTCCTTCGCGCTGAGATCGCTGTTACCCAGCAATGCGGTCGCGGCAGACTGGGCGTAAGGGCCGCCTGAGCCAATGGCAATCAAATCCTGTTCCGGCTGCACCACATCCCCGTTACCGGTGATAATGAATGAGGCGGTTTCATCCGCCACGGCCAACAAGGCTTCCAGCCGGCGCAGTGCCCGATCGGTCCGCCAGTCTTTGGCCAGTTCCACTGCCGCCCGGGTCAGATGTCCCTGATGCGTCTCTAATTTGGATTCAAATCGCTCAAACAAGGTAAACGCATCGGCGGTACCACCAGCAAAGCCTGCCAGTACTTTGTCGTTATAAAGCCGACGAACCTTACGGGCATTGCCTTTCATTACGGTATTGCCCAAAGAAACCTGGCCATCACCGGCCATAACTACCTGATTATTTCGTCTTACTGATACGATTGTTGTCACTGTTATCCCCGTTGGTTGGGCGAGTTTGCCACAAAGTGGGCAACGCAATTTAACTTGATGATAACTAAGTGGGGGATGGCCTATAAATTTCAAGGCTTAGACAAGGATTGCCTGCCAATAGCACACCAGATGGCTATTGTGCAGGCAATATTAAGCGGGGTTTACACCGACCAGGTTAAAATGATGCAGGTGGTGATATTGATTTTGCGTAAGGTATGTTTAGCTCGCTCGGCATCACGCTTGGTTTGCAGAGGCCCTAAAATTACCCGGAACCAGTTTCCGTTGGTACCGCTGCTATCACGAATCTGGGCTTCGAGACCCTGAAACGCAATTTTGGCTTTCATTTCTTCAGCCTGAGGCCGGGTACGGAACGAACCACACTGCAACAGATACAGCTTGTCGGATTTTTCCTGCCGGGCCACTTCTACTTCCACCTCATAACCGGGCAGGGATTTGATGTATTCCCATTCCTCTTCGGGCATTTCCGGTAGTTCTTCTTCCTGGCTTACCGAAGCCGGTGGCGCGACCGGACCATCAATGTTGTCTTTGGCGCTATCTTTGATAGACCATAAAAACCAGACAAAGCCCAGCACCAGAAACACTACTACGCCGGCAACCAGCCGTGAAGCTTTGGGTGCCCCCGTGTCTTTGGTTTGTTTACCTCTTCTGGGTTTTTTATTGTTCTTTTTATTTGGGCCCTGGGAACCACGACCGCGAGAAACATAATCACGTTGAGCCATAAACCGGCACTCATATCCCTTGGTTAATGCAACAACAACAGGTTACTGCGCACGAAAGCCTAAGTGTAACCTAAAACCGAAACCAATTGCTGCCTGTAAATTAGACGGTTGGCGGTAAGGTACCCATTTTATGATGAAATGGCTAACTAAAGTCGGTGGGATCGATATCACAGGACCAACGAACCCGGGCCGCATCTGGCAACGCACTGATATGTGGCAGCGCCAGACGAAGCTGTTGATGTAAATGCTGGCGCCGGGGTGACTGCAGCACCAGCATAAACCGAAACCGGCCCTGCCGTTTTTCGATCAGTCCCGGCATGGGCCCAATCAGCTGCAGTCCTTCTATGTGTAAGATCGCCTGAGCCTGATTTAAAAACCGCCATGCTAAATCCCCTTCGATGGCCTCGGCTCTGATCACCACCTGAGCACTAAACGGTGGCAGTTGCGCCATTTTACGCTCAAGCAAAGCATGTCGGGCAAAGTGGGCATAGCCGTTATTGACCAGATCCTGTAACAGTGGATGGCCGGGGTTATGACTTTGCAGCCACATCTCGCCGGGCTTACTGGCGCGCCCAGCGCGCCCCGCCAGTTGGGTCACCAGTTGCGCCAGTTTTTCCGGCGCCCGAAAATCGGCACTGAATAACGCCCCATCGCAGTCCAGCACCACCACCAGGGTCACATGGGGAAAATGATGGCCTTTGGATAAAATCTGGGTACCGATGAGTAGCTGATACTCCTGATGATTGATTTTATTAAGCATAGTCTGCAGTTTATCTTTGCCGCGTACCGAGTCGCTGTCGATACGTACCTGAGCTGCATCCGGAAACAACTGGCTCAACCCCTGTTCAAGCTGCTCTGTACCGACCCCGGCAGTGACCAGTTCGCTGGCGCCGCAGCTTTGACACCGGGCCGGTAAGGGACGGGTACTGGCACAATGATGACATTGCAGGCGCTGGTGAGTCCGGTGCACGGTGTAGGGCCGTTCACAACGCTGACAGGTTTCGGTATGGCCGCAATGATGGCACAGCAGCGCCGGCGCATACCCCCGGCGATTGACAAACACCAGCACCTGATTACCCTGACTCAAATGCTGGCGCATCAATGCCTGGGTGCCTTCTGCCAACCCGAACCGAATAGGTTGGTCCCGCACATCCAGAATATGCTGCATGGTAGCAGCGGCGCCAGCGGCGCGCTGGGTCAGATGCAGATGCTGATAGCGTAGGTTTAGGGCATTGTTCAATGTTTCCAGCGAGGGGGTGGCGCTGCCCAGTACCAAAGGAATATTTTCTTTTCTGGCGCGCATCACCGCCAGGTCGCGGGCGTGGTACCGTAACCCATCCTGCTGTTTAAAAGACTCGTCGTGTTCTTCATCTACAATCAGCATCCCGGGAAATTTTAGCGGGGTAAAAATCGCCGACCGCGTGCCAATGATAATCCCCAGCTCCCCTGCGCGGGCCCGCTGCCAGATAGTAAGCCGGGCGGTATCGGTGATTTGCGAGTGTAATACCGCCACTTCAATGCCGAAGCGTTGTTCAAAACGGCTCACCGTTTGCGGGGTCAGGCCAATCTCCGGCACCAGAATCAACACCTGACGCCCTGCGTTTAACGTGGTTTCGATGGCCTGTAAATACACTTCGGTTTTACCGCTACCGGTGACCCCTTCTAACAAAAACGGCGCAAATTCGCCGGCGCGCTGATTAATAGCCGCAATGGCCACCGCCTGCTGAGCATCGGGCCGCGGCTTATCGCTGAGTTTCAGCTTTTCTAGCCAGGCCCGGGGGCTTGGCTGATAAGACTGCTCGAAGGCTTCGATGACCCCGCGCTCTTCAAGGGCTTTGAGAATTACCGGCGAATACGTTTGTTTTAACTCACCTGCCGGTAACGGCGCCGCCTGCAGTTGTGTCAGACACGCCTGTTGCCGGGGTGCGCGGGCCAGTTCCTGCGCATCGGTCTGCGCGCCGGTGGCGCTCACCCGATACCAGCTTTGCCGGGTGCGCTCGGCAGACTCGCCTTTACGAAGCTTAACCGGCAATGCCGTGTGCAGTACTTCGCCGGGCGCATGATGATAATATTGCCATAACCAGCGCCCTAAACTCATAGACACATCATCAAGCACCGCCTCAGTGTCCAGTACCTTATCCACCGCCTTTAAACGGGTGGTCTGCTCTACCTCACTATGCTGGCCGACTACAATCCCCACCAGATGGCGTTTTCCGAAGGGCACGCTCACGCGTACCCCGGGCCTCAGGGCTTCACAATGAGTGTAGGTAAATGTCTGGCGCAGCGGCACCGGTACAGCAACATCAAGATAAACGGTGGTCATAAAGTTGGTAATACGCAGCAATTTGTGTTGGAGTGGCTGGTTTTAGAAGCGCCTTTTTGCAGGCTGCTACTTGAATAGTATTGCGGCATACATTAATATGCGCGGCTCTTTACAGCAAGGCCCGTGTTTGGCTTTGTTATTATTTAAGTAACGTATGGTGTTTAACTTCGGGTTAAATAGCGATACGGCCTTAGTTTTGAGGTAACCCATGAAACAAGATATCCATCCAAAATATGCTGAAATTACTGCAAGCTGCTCTTGTGGTAACGAAATCAAAGTTCGCTCTACCGTAGGTAAGGATCTGAACCTGGACGTATGTTCAAACTGTCACCCTTTCTATACTGGTAAACAGCGTAACGTTGATACCGGTGGTCGTGTTGACCGCTTCAAGAAACGTTTCGGTGCACTGGGCAAAAAGTAAGTCCGGGTCACAGATTCCAAAAAAAGCGCCTTATGGCGCTTTTTTTATGTCTGTCGTTCAGCGCTCTGGCCCCGCCTGAAGCCTCTTCGGTTTTGCGCTTTTCCCCTGCTCTGCTTTCCTGCTCAGCCGTGGCTTTTGATCTATTGTGTTCCTTGCGCATACTGCATCGTATAGCCTGCTCAGTAATATAAACGTCAGAAATAGAGACTATGCGGCTCTGGGACTGGTCGCAGCGGCGCTATTGCATTAGATTGAACCAGTACGTCATCAGATATGTTCGCCCAGTGAGGCTGTGCTACAGTAACCAAAAAAAGACAGGCACTGCCAAATAACAGCAGCATGACAGCCCCGGCCGGACTGTCACGAGTACAACCCTACAGCAGAGACCATAAAGGACATCGATTAATGTCAGATTTCAGACAACGTGCGCTTGATTATCATGCAAAACCTACCCCGGGTAAAATTCGGGTCGAATTATCAAAACCCGCTGAAACCGTAGATGACCTGGCGCTGGCTTACAGCCCTGGTGTGGCGGAACCTGTACGCGAAATTGCCAATGATCCGGAAGAAGCTTATCGGTATACAGGTAAAGGCAATACGGTGGCGGTCATCAGTAATGGTACTGCGATACTGGGGCTGGGAAATCTGGGCCCCCTGGCGTCAAAGCCGGTTATGGAAGGTAAAGCCTTACTGTTTAAACGTTTTGCCGGCCTGGATGCTATTGATATCGAGGTCAAACACCGTACCACTGAAGAGTTTATCAATACGGTAGCCAATATTGCCGATACCTTTGGCGGCATCAACTTAGAAGATATCAAAGCGCCCGAATGTTTCGAAATTGAGCAGGAGCTGATTAAACGCTGCAAAATTCCGGTGTTTCACGATGACCAGCATGGTACCGCCATTGTCACCGCAGCCGGAATGCTGAATGCGTTAGAGATTCAGGGCAAAAATATCGAAGATGCCAAAATTGTGTGTCTGGGGGCCGGGGCCGCCGCGGTCGCCTGTATGGAGCTGCTGATTAAATGCGGGGCTCAGCGCGAACGCATTTATATGCTGGATCGCAAAGGCGTGATTCATACCCGCCGCGATGACTTAACCGAACACAAGCAGCTGTTTGCCAACAACACCGATAAACGTTCGTTGGAAGATGTCATGGACGGGGCCGATATTTTTGTAGGGGTGTCCGGACCCGACTTGTTGCCCCCTGAAGCCTTGAAACTGATGGCCCCCAACCCGGTGGTGTTTGCCTGTTCAAATCCGGACCCGGAAATTAAACCCGAACTGGCCCGTGAGGTCAGGGACGACCTGATTATGGCCACCGGCCGTTCTGACTACCCTAATCAGGTAAACAATGTTCTGTGCTTCCCATTTATTTTCAGGGGCGCGCTGGATGTTCGGGCCAGTGCCATTAATGATGAGATGAAAGTAGCCGCGGTGGAGGCCATTCGTGGTATCACGAAAGAAGAGGTGCCGCCGGAAGTGCTAAAAGCCAGTAACTCAGCCTCCTTGAGCTTCGGCAAAGACTATATTATTCCAAAGCCAATGGACCCGCGACTGTGTTCCAGAATTGCCACCGCAGTGGCTAAAGCCGCCATCGCCTCCGGCGTAGCCCGGCTGGAGACGCTGCCCTCTCATTACAACGACGTCTGAACCGACGCCGTTTAATTTCTATTGTAGATGCGCCCCGGTCCCGGGGCGTAGTTGTCCGCCTTCCTTAAGCATCATTTTCAATTGAAGAATCAATGCCCATGGCTTCCATAATCCGGCGGGCTTCTGCCGGCACCCGATTCGGATTATCTTTGCGAAGATCATCATCATTAGGCAAAGGCTGACCGGTAAAGGCATGTAAGAATGCCTCGCACAGCAACTCGGAATTGGTCGCGTGTCGTAAATTATTTATCTGCCGGCGGGTCCGTTCATCGGTCAGCTCCTTGAGCACATTGATGGGGATCGAGACCGTG
>VMHT01217571.1_pt1 | contig 16987 bp, 14 predicted proteins | sample 4693611 | NCBI WGS metagenome assembly VMHT01 (sample SAMN12280063, study PRJNA550983) | marine metagenome | isolation source: seawater sampled from same location over 5 years 0.02-0.2 micron viral filtrate | place: USA: collected off the coast of southern California halfway between the port... ...
CAAGGTGCTCAAGGTGCAAGTCCTACGGGGGCTCAAGGTGCTCAAGGACCAAAAGGTTCTCAAGGTGCTCAAGGTGCCAGTCCAACTGGTGCACAAGGTGCTCAAGGTCCTCAAGGTGACCAAGGTGCTCAAGGTGCAAGTCCAAAAGGAGATACAGGTGCACAAGGTCCTCAAGGTGACCAAGGTGCTCAAGGTGCAAGTCCTACGGGGGCTCAAGGTGCTCAAGGACCAAAAGGTTCTCAAGGTGCACAAGGTGCCAGTCCAACTGGTGCACAAGGTGCTCAAGGTCCTCAAGGTGACCAAGGTGCTCAAGGTGCAAGTCCTCAAGGTGACCAAGGTGCTCAAGGTGCTCAAGGTCCTCAAGGTGCTCAAGGTGCAAGTCCTACGGGGGCTCAAGGTGCTCAAGGACCAAAAGGTTCTCAAGGCGCTCAAGGTCTTCAAGGTGGACAAGGTCAGAAAGGTGCAAGTGGAATTGGAACATTAATTGGTGGCGCTGAAGTAGGTCCAAGTGGTGGATTTGCATACTCGGCAACTGATGGATTATTAACATTTCAGAGTGGAAGTACAAAATTTGTTGTATTAATGTATACAAGTGGTTCTTCATAAACTAAAATAAGGTTACAATGGCAGTTGGATTTTTAAATACACAACATACTTTAGTAAATCTACAAGGGTCTACTTCTGAATTAAAAAATATAAATTCAGGGTCAACTATTGTAGGTATTAGTCTTAGTGGGAGTGGATATACATTTCAAAATGATATACCAACTACATGGACGGGTAGTTTCAATGATTTTTCATATATTCAATTAAATGAAAATGAAGAAGTTGTTTGGTCTATTGCAAATAACTCTAATACCTTAAAGTTTGCAAATGTATATACATTAGAAACACCATCAGGTTCCTTATCAGTTACAGACCAAGAATATATCCTTGTTGCACAGAAAAATAGACAAGTTGTTTGGGATGAAGAGACCGAAACCACTTCTTCTATTCAAAGCGGGTGGAATATTTACTTTGAACAATTAGATGGAATCGAATGGGGTTCAGACGAATATAGTAACCATTACTTAGTAAAATTAAAATCAGATAACTCTACATTTGAATATGTGCCAGTTACAGGTGGTTTTCAAGAAGTAAATACCGAGAATCCAAGTTTATTAGGTCAGTTTCCAGTATCAAAATTAGATATTGAAGAATCTGACTTGTTCTTAGTTAATAGATTCATAGTACACAACGATAAAGGATTCGGGGAAGAGGAATGTGAGTACGCCTATGAATTTTCAAGATGTAGTGATGATGCTTATTTTGAATTTGCATTTCAAGATGAATTTAATTCTACTGTAATAAAAATAGGTACTACTTGTTATGAAAATCAAGGGTCAGTTAGTCCTGATGGTACTCAACTATGTTTAAACAGTTCAGGTAATTATCAAGCTTATACATCTTGTAATAATTGTTCCGATTCAGATAGTTCCACAGGTCCTCAAGGTGCAAAAGGAGCTGCAGGTGATGCAGGTTCAAATGCTTCTTCTGGAGGACAGGGTGCAAAGGGAGCTACAGGTGCATCAGCTGCAACAGGCCCTCAAGGTCCAACAGGTTTAAAGGGTAATACAGGTATAGCTGGACTCGGTTTCGCAACTGGCCCTCAAGGTCCAACAGGTTTAAAGGGTAATGCAGGTAATAAAGGTTCAACAGGTAATACAGGTCGACAAGGTGTAAAAGGAAATACAGGTGCAACTGGTTCACAAGGTGCAACAGGAGCACAAGGAGTTAAAGGAAATACAGGCCTCGCAGGTAATAAAGGTTCTACTGGCTCAGGTGGTAGAACAGGCGCAAAAGGAAATACAGGCCTCGCAGGTGCAAAAGGGTCAAAAGGTAATACAGGAAACCAAGGTGTAAAAGGAAATACAGGCCTCGCAGGTGCAAAAGGTTCAAAAGGAAATACTGGTAATCAAGGTGCTAAAGGAAATACAGGCCTCGCAGGAAATAAAGGTTCTACTGGCTCAACTGGTAGAACAGGTGTAAAGGGTAATACAGGCCTCGCAGGTAACCAAGGTGCTAAAGGAAATACGGGTCTACAAGGTGCTAAAGGAAATACAGGCCTCGCAGGTAATAAAGGTTCAACAGGTAATACAGGTCGACAAGGTTCAAAAGGAAATACAGGCCTCGCAGGAAATAAAGGTTCTACTGGCTCAGGTGGTAGAACAGGCGCAAAAGGAAATACAGGCCTCGCAGGTAATAAAGGTGCTAAAGGAAATACTGGTAATCAAGGTTCAAAGGGAAATACAGGCCTCGCAGGTGCAAAAGGTTCAAAAGGAAATACTGGTAATCAAGGTTCAAAAGGTAATACGGGTCTTGCAGGAAATAAAGGTGCTACTGGCTCAGTTGGTCGACAAGGTTCAAAAGGAAATACAGGCCTCGCAGGTAATAAAGGTGCTAAAGGAAATACTGGTAATCAAGGTTCAAAGGGAAATACAGGCCTCGCAGGTGAAACTGGTGCTAAAGGAAATACAGGTCTACAAGGTGCTAAGGGTAACCAAGGTGCTCAAGGTAATAAAGGTTCTACTGGCTCAGGTGGTAGAACAGGCGTTAAGGGTAATACGGGTTCTGCAGGAAACAAAGGGTCAACAGGAAACACAGGTCGACAAGGTCTAAAAGGTGCAAAAGGTAATTCGGGCAATAAAGGTGCAAAAGGTAATACTGGCTCGGCAGGTGACCAAGGTGCTAAGGGTAACAAAGGTAATACAGGTAATAAAGGTTCTACTGGCTCAACTGGTAGAACAGGCGTTAAGGGTAATACGGGTGTTGCAGGTGCTAAAGGTAATACAGGAAACCAAGGTGCAAAGGGAAATAAAGGTAATACCGGCCTCGCAGGTAATAAAGGTGCTAAAGGAAATACTGGTAATCAAGGTGTTAAGGGTAACCAAGGTGCTGCAGGTAATAAAGGTGTTACTGGCTCAGGTGGTAGAACAGGTGTAAAAGGGAATACAGGCCTCGCAGGTAATAAAGGTAATACGGGTGCAACGGGCTTACAAGGTCTAAAAGGTAAAACAGGTAATTCAGGCGATAAAGGTTCTAAAGGTAATACAGGAAACCAAGGTGTAAAAGGAAATACAGGCCTCGCAGGTAATAAAGGTGCTGCAGGTTCGGCAGGTGCAACAGGTGCAAAAGGAAATACAGGCCTCGCAGGTGCTAAAGGTAATCAAGGTAATCAAGGTGCTAAAGGAAATAAAGGAAATACAGGCCTCGCAGGTAATAAAGGTGCTAAGGGAAATACTGGTGATACAGGACTAACAGGTGCAAAAGGAAATACGGGTAATAAAGGTGGTACGGGCTCAGGTGGTCGTACTGGTGTAAAAGGTAATACAGGCGTAGCAGGTAACAAAGGTAATACAGGCGCAGTAGGTCGACAAGGTGCAGTTGGAGCTCAAGGTGATGCAGGTAATAAGGGTAGTAAAGGAAATACTGGTAACCAAGGTGTTAAAGGAAATACAGGCCTCGCAGGTAATAAGGGTTCTACTGGCTCAGGTGGTAGAACGGGTATTAAAGGGAATACAGGCCTCGCAGGTAATAAAGGTAATACGGGTGCAACGGGCTTACAAGGTCTAAAAGGTGCAAAAGGTAATTCGGGCGATAAAGGTTCTAAAGGAAATACTGGCGCAGTAGGTTTACAAGGTGCAATTGGAGCTCAAGGTGATGCAGGTAATAAAGGTGCTACTGGCTCAACTGGTAGAACAGGTGTAAAAGGTAATACTGGCGATGCAGGTAACAAAGGTAATACAGGCGCAGTAGGTTTACAAGGTCTAAAAGGTAATACAGGCCTCGCAGGTGATAAAGGTGCTAAAGGAGATACTGGTAACCAAGGTGATAAAGGTACTAAGGGTAATGCAGGTAATAAAGGTGCTACTGGCTCAGGTGGTAGAACAGGTGTAAAAGGTAATACGGGTGTTGCCGGAAACAAAGGTAATACAGGCGCAGTAGGTTTACAAGGTCTAAAAGGTAAAACAGGTAACTCAGGCGATAAGGGTTCTAAAGGAAATACTGGTAATCAAGGTCTACTTGGTGCTCAAGGTGCTGCAGGTAATAAAGGTGTTACTGGCTCAGGTGGTAGAACAGGTGTAAAAGGTGCAACAGGTCCTCAAGGTGATGCAGGTAATAAAGGAAATACTGGTAACCAAGGTGTTAAAGGAAATAAAGGTAATACCGGCCTCGCAGGTAATAAAGGTGCAAAAGGTAACCAAGGTAATCAAGGTGCAGTTGGAGCTCAAGGTGATGCAGGTAATAAAGGTGCAACTGGTTCAAGTGGTCGTACTGGTGTAAAAGGTAATACAGGCGTAGCAGGTGATAAAGGTAATACGGGTGCAACGGGCTTACAAGGTGCAGTTGGAGCTCAAGGTGATGCAGGCGATAAGGGTTCTAAAGGTAATACAGGAAACCAAGGTGCAGTTGGAGCTCAAGGTGATGCAGGTAATAAAGGTGCAACTGGCTCTGGCGGTAGAACGGGTATTAAAGGGAATACAGGCCTCGCAGGTGATAAAGGTAATACAGGCGCAGTAGGTTTACAAGGTCTAAAAGGTAAAACAGGTAATTCAGGCGATAAAGGTTCTAAAGGTACAACAGGTGGTGGTGGTGTTCAAGGTGCTCAAGGTAATGCAGGTAATAAAGGTGCAACTGGCTCAGGTGGTCGTACTGGCGTTAAAGGTAATACGGGTGTTCAAGGTGTAAAAGGTGTAATTGGTGCTCAAGGGGCTTCGATGAGTGGTTTAGGATATTTTGAAGTTCAAGGTGGTATACTAACATTTAAACCAAATGGATGGTCTTCAGGTGATGATGTCTATATCATAAGGTCTGTACATAGTGGTAGCTTTTACTAAATTATTTTTCATATTTATATACAAACATTAAAAAAGTTATGAGAGCAAATTTTGGATTCGATAGAAACCCTCATAGATGGGATGTAAATTTCACAGATTATTATTGGTTCGCAGATGGGTTTGATTCAACTGAATTAAGTCAAATAGAACAAATGACCAAACTCCTTCCATTTGAAGATGCAGCAACAGGTGAAGGTGAATCATCAAAAAAATCAGATTATAGAAAATCAAGAGTAAAATGGTGTCCTCAAAATCAAGAATGGGGATGGGTTTATGAAAAACTTCACAATATGATTGTAGAATCAAATCAAAAAATGTGGAAGTTTGATTTATCTACTATGAATGAATCAATTCAATATACTGAATATTACGGAAGTCAAGAAGGTGGGTATGATTGGCATATGGATTGTGGTATAGAGATACAAAATCAAAGAAAAATATCAGTAACAGTACAACTTTCAGATTCAAATGAATACGAAGGTGGTGACTTACAATTTAATATTGGAAAAGAATTGACTGCACCTTCTAAAAAAGGAGCAGCGATTATATTTCCTTCATTTTATTTACATAGAGTAACTCCCGTAACAAGTGGTATACGAAAATCATTTGTTTTATGGGTTGGTGGTGAACCTTACAGATAAGATATGCAAAAGACTACTTTACCAACGGCATTAGTATATGGTTGGAAACGATTTGGTAAATACGAATTAACATCCGACATCTATCACGAAGAAGATTTATTCGAAAATGTTGTAATTTATTCATACAGAGATGCTAAAAATTGGAAATCACATTTATCCAAACATAAAGCTGATATTATTTATGTAATAGGTGAAATTCCATCGGAATTACAAAATGTAACCGATGATATTGTAAAATCTAAGATAGTTAATGCAGAAGAAATTTATCCTGATAATGTAATAGCGAATGATGTAGTTTGTCAGTCAACTTTTTGGTCATGTGAATCAAATAGAGTTTATAGTAATGAAGATTCACCACTATTATCAGTATTCACTCCAACATATAAAACTGAAAATAGAATATTTAGAACATACAAATCTCTATTAGAACAAACATATCAGAATTGGGAGTGGGTTGTGGTAGATGATTCACCAGAAGACCATCATTTAACTTGGCAAATGATAAATCATATAGCTAAATTAGATTATAGGGTAAAACCATATAGAATATCACCAATATCAGGTGGAAATGTTGGTGAGGCTAAACATAGAGCGGCAATGTTATGTAATGGTGAGTGGTTATTTGAATTAGACCACGATGATTGGTTAATATCAACTTGTTTAGAAGATGTTCTTGATGCAAGTAAGAAACATACAGATGCTGGATTTATTTATACAGATGTAACTGAAGTTGAAAAGGATAATTCACCGAGAATATATGGTTACATAGGTGATGATTGGTATGGTCATTCTGAGAATGGATTTGTATGGGGTTACGCAGGTCATACTTGGCAAGAGATTGATGATAAAGAGTGGTTAGTACATCATTATCCTGAAATAAATCCAAAAACAATTAGATTTAATATTGGGATGCCAAACCATTGTAGAGTTTGGAATCGAGATGTGTATCATAAAATCAGAGGACACAATAGAAATATTTCAGTCGCAGATGATTTAGAATTAATTATTAAAACATTTTTAGAAACTAAATTTATTCATCTTAAAAAAATGTTATATGTACAATATAATAATGGAGACTCTACTGTTGACAACAATAGAGTTGATATTAACCGAAGAGCAAGGTTAATTAGAGATTATTATGATACTCAAATAAAGGATAGATTTGAGGAATTAGGAAAAGAAGATTGGATGTGGGATTATGAAAAAAACCATTCAATAAAAGATATCAGTTATAGAGATTATGACAGATATGGTAAAAACGAAGAATTTGTTAATTATATAGTAGAATAGATATGAGAGTTTTATTTACAGTAGGATATCAAAACGAACCAATTAATGACACCATACTAAAACAAAAAGGTATGGGTGGTTCTGAATATTGCGTCATTAACTTAGCTAAAGAGTTTGAAAAGAAAGGTCACGAGGTAATAATTACAGGTGAAGTTTCAAATAGTCAAACAAATAATCTAAAATTTATTGATTATGACAATATTGATAACAATCAACACTTTGATGTTGTTATTGCATCAAATTACATTCATTACTTTAAAGTTTTAGAAGATAAAAATATAACATTCGATAGTTCTTACTTTTGGATACATAATTTAGAGTTCTATTCATGGTATAATGGTGAGACTCTTCCAAATGATGGAGTAGATTATCTAAACCATCCTAAATTAACAAATATAATCGCAGTATCAGAGTGGCAAAAGGGTCAATTAGTGAAAAAATATAATTTAAACTCTGAAAAGGTTAAAGTTATAGGAAATGCTATAAACCCATCCGACTTTGATTCCATCCAACAAGAAAAATTTAAAGACAAAGTAATTTACACATCTGGACCTGATAGAGGATTGTGGAATCTGTTAAATATTTGGGATGATTTAAAAAACATTAATCCTAATTTAACTTTGTGGGTTGCATCACCACCTTATACTAATGATTGGGACACTTTAGAACGAATAAAAAAAGATTACCCAACTTATGAAAGAGACTTTGATGTACATTATTTAGGTTCACTAAATCCATCTGAGTTATACAAACAAATTAAATCTTCTGAGTGGTGGATTTACCCATCTCAGTATCCTGAAACATATTGTATAACTGCTCTTGAAATGATGATGGGTCGAGTTAAACTTCTATCATCTGATACAGGTAATTTAAAACACTTACTCGATAATAAAAGTACATTAATAAGTTCACATACTCATGAGTCAGGTGAAACTCCATTTGATGATAGTTCCCCTGATAACTACAAATGGGAAAATAAAAATACAGGCCTTATGCGATATACATTTATCGCAGCATTTGCTTTTTCAAGTCAACAAGCAAAAGAACACAAGAAGTTGTTAGATAGTGCTGAACAATTTGCAAGAAAACAAAATTGGAGTGACAGATATGTAGAGTGGTATAATTTGGTGAATGATAAGTTACCAGATGAGGCAAGAGGATTTACTCCGCCAGAAGATTTTGGATTTGAAAAACTTCATCCAGAACTATACACATATTGGGACAACAAAGATGAGTGGACAAAAAAATTCATATCATATTCAGCTCGTACAAAGGAATGGGATTTGATAGTAGACGAACCATTTGATAGTTGTTTTCAATTTCCTTTATTTACTGAAGAATTTTGTAAAATGATTAGAGAAGAAGCCGAACATTCTAATAGATGGACTTTTGACCGACATGAAAATTACCCAACAACTGATATGTTGATAACAGAAATTGGAATGGACGAGATATATAATGATGTATTGAAAGACTATGTTATGCAAGTTGCAGTATATTTATGGGCGTTAGAAGGTAAAGGATGGGATAGTATGAGTTCCGAAAACTTTTTAGCAAAATATATACCAACTGCACAAGGACACTTGGGAATACATCACGATAGGGCAGATATTACTTGTTTAGTACAACTATCAGATTTAGATGAATACGAAGGTGGTGGTACTTGGTTCAGAAGACAAAAGAAGTTAGTAAAAAATCCAATTGGTTACGCAACATTACATCCTGGCAATATAACTCATAAGCATGGAGCGCGTGCAACCACTAAAGGTACTCGTTATATTGTAGTTTCGTTCATGGAAAATAGGGAAAGCTAATTATTTCCATATTTATATACATAGAGGAGAATTAAATGGCAGTAAACATTCCAATATGGCCTGGTTCAGGTTCATTTTCAAGTGGTTCATCAACTCCTTTCGGATTCTTTGATTCTGATACTCAATTTCAGAATGACGCTCCGAAAGTAGCAGAATGGTGTGCGAAGAGATTGGGATACCCAATCGTAGATGTCGAGTTGCAAGATATAAACTTTTTTACTTGTCTTGAAGAAGCAGCTAACGAATACTCTTCACAAGTAAATCAATACAGAGCAAAAGAAAATATGTTGTCAATACAAGGTACTGCTTTAGGTACTGATTTGTCTGATACTGAGATTGCACCAAATCTAAATGGTATGGTTAGTATAGCAAAAGATTATGGTACTGAAGCATTAAGTGGTGGACGAGTAACAGTATATACAGGTTCTTTTGAAATGGTGGCAGGTAAACAAATTTATGATTTATCTGATGCAAATGTGGTGAACTTAGAAAATGGTTCAGTAAATGATGGTATCGTACTTAGACGAGTATTCCATACACAACCACCAGCAATCATAAGATACTTTGACCCATTCATCGGAACAGGATTAGGTTCTCAGCAAATGTTAGAAACTTTTGGATGGGGTAATTACTCGCCAGGTGTTTCATTCATGATGCAACCAATGTTTGATGACTTATTAAGATTACAAGCAATTGAATTTAATGATTATATTAGAAAATCATCATATGGATTCCATATAGATGGACAACGAATTAGATTATATCCATTCCCTCAAGGAAAAGATACAGGTGCAAAAGTATATTTCGATTATACATTAGAAAGTGAAAGTAAATCACCAATTGCAAATTCAAATGTTGTAAGTGATTTATCAAACGCACCATTTGGAAGATTAACATATACTAATATCAATAGTGCAGGTAAACAATGGATTGCACGATACGCATTGGCATTAGCAAAAGAAATGTTAGGTGCTATCAGAGCTAAATTTAGTTCTATTCCTATACCAGGTGCAGATGTAACACTTGATGGGTCTGATTTAAGAAATGAAGCTTCGGCTGAAAAAGAAACTTTGTTAACTGACTTGAAAGAAATGTTAGAATCAACTTCTCGTAGAGCATTAATGGAAGCAAAAAAAGAAGAGTCTGAATACTTAGAGGAAACTTTAAACAGAGTACCAAGACCAATTTTTATAGGGTAATTTATGGCATTGTTCGGTGGACAAAGAGATATGAGTTTGTTTAATAAATTGAACAAAGAACTCATTAATGATATAATTGATACAGAAGTGTATTACTATATGGTTGCGATTACTGAAACCAAATCTAATTTATATGGTGAGGGTGACAATAAAGTATTTCACAATCCAATAAAAATACCATGTTTAGTAGAAAGAAATCAAGCAGCACAAATATCTGATGAGTTTGGACAATCATATTCTCGTGAAGTTCAGTTTAAGTTTTTAAGAGATACATTAAAAGAAAAAGATTTAGTACCTGCAGTTGGTGATATTGTACAATGGAATAATGAATATCATCTAATAGACGCATCATACTCATATCAATACTTTGCAGGAAAGAATCCTCAGTATTGGGATGGTGGTGATGCTCAAGGTTTAAATGTATCTATTATATGTGATAGTCATGTTACAAGACAAACAAGTATTAAATTAGTAGAAACAAGATTCGGTAATTCAAACCAAAATGATAACGAAGTACCAATGGGACTATAAACGATGGCAACTAAATACAGAAATACAGACAACTCGAAACCTCAGATTATACAAACACAATCTTCTACATCACCTGACCCTATATTAAATAAAGCAAAGCAGTATAGAAGGGATAAGGATAATGTAAAAAATGTAAGTGTTGGTATTTACGATATCGATTCTGCATTTAAAAACTTTTTAGAAAAGGATGTAAGACCAACTGTTGAGGATGATGGAAGATTTTATCCTGTTCCTGTAATGTATGCATCACCTGAAAAGTGGGCAAGTGCACAACGAGATGGGTTTATGAGAGACGAAAACGGAATGATGTTAACTCCCGTTATTGTTTTTAAAAGAGATAATCTATCAGTAAACACCGATTTAGCAAAATTAAAAGTTGCACAAAACGAAGATACACATCAGTTCTTTGAAAGAAAGTACAATAAACTTAATAAGTACGACCAATTTGCAATACTGACAGGAGAAAATCCAAAGAAAGAATTTATGTCAGTTGAAAGACCTGATTATGTTGATTTACAATATGAAGTGATAGTTTGGTGTGACTATATGGAACAAGTTAACAAAGTTGTAGAGCAAATTGTATTTTTCCAAGGTCGTTCTTTTGGTGAAAGATATAAGTTTGTAATAAAAGGTGATTCTTACTCATTTGAAACAATGTCCGAGATGGGTCAAGATAGAATTACTAAAGCAACAATATCTTTAGTAACTAAGGCTTATATCGTTCCAGAATATGTCGGACTAAACAACAATACTAAACGAACAGTATCGATTGGAAAAGTTTCATTTTCAGAAGACCCAAGTCTTTCTGGCATTAAAATCTCTAAAAAGAGTGGTAATGAATAATTTTTCCATATTTATAAGTGTAGTAAATAAAATTAATATGTTATGGCAGAAAAAGAAATAAAAAGTTTTTCGGAAGAAGAAGTTAAAAAAATTACGGAAATTCAAAGTAAAACTCTATCAATTACATCAAGGTTAGGTGAGATTGAAATTGGTATTCAAAACATGGAAGCCCAATTCAATGAAATGAAACTTGAAAAGAACACTTTGATGGAATCTTACAGAGAATTATCCAACGAGGAAAGAGAATTAAGTGTGGAGTTGAGAGCTAAATATGGTGAGGGAACTTACGATGTGGCTACAAATACTTTCACACCTAACAAATAAGTATTCGTTTTGGAAATTTTTGGAGTATTTATATAAAGGTAAACCCAAAGATTTAATTTAGGAGAAAATAATGGCAGAAAGAATTGTTAGTCCAGGTGTATTCACAAGAGAAAAAGACCTCTCATTCTTACCACAAGGTATAGGAGAGATAGGTGCGGCACTTATAGGACAAAGTATAAAGGGGCCTGCATTCGTACCAACACAGGTAGAGTCCTTTCAAGAATTTCAACAAGTATTTGGTGGTTTGACAGAAGATTCATACCTACCTTATACTGCACAATCATATTTAGAAGACGCAGGAACTGCGACTATCGTAAGAGTATTAGGACAGAGTGGTTATACTGTTGAACCTTTAGTATTAAAGATTAGTGGTTCAGTAGCAGCAGTAATTCACCCTACTACAAAAGTACCTTTCGGTGGTGTTGCAAACTCAACAGGTTCATTTGATAGGTCACTTGTAACAAACTTGAGTGGTTCAGCAGCTTCACCAACACCAGATGTTTCGGCATCTAACTTCGCACTTTATATGAGTGCATCGGGTGCAGTAACAGGTTTATCAGAGTCAGCAGTACTTGCAATAGCAACCGCATCATTAGACCCAAGCGCAGTAAACTACATTGGAAAAACACTTGGTTCATCTCCTAAAAATGGTTCGGAATTTGGTTACCTATATATGAACTTCAATTCATTCCAATCGTCATCTTTCGCAGCTGACCCTAATTGTAATGTAGAAGTTGATACATTTAGAAAAACTGACTATACAAAAGCATACCAAGAAGCTTCAACACCTTTCATCATATCACAAGATGTATCAGGTACAAGTAAAAACTTATTTAGATTCCACACATTGTCACATGGTACTTCGACAAACTACGAATTTAAAATTGGTATTAGAGATATTAAACCAGCAAATGAAGTTCCTGGTTCTGAGTACGGAACATTTAGTGTTATCCTACGAAGAGTAGATACTTCTAAAATTGCTAATTCTATATTTGGTCAAACTGTTCAAGATAGTGATGTTAGACCAAGTATTATAGAAGAATTTAGTGGACTTAACTTAGACCCTAATTCACCTAACTACATTAAAAGAGTTATTGGTGACAAGTATATTACTGTTGATAACAATGGTAAAGTTACTTCAAATGGGGATTATCCAAACGCATCTGTAAACATTAGAGTAGAAGTAAATAGTGATATGGATGGTGGAGCACTTGATGCAAGTCTTGTTCCTTTCGGATTCGCAGCAGTTAAGTCACCTATACATAGTGGACATAATTTACCAAGTCCTACATATGTAACAGACCAGTCAATTGCAAATGAATTTAACAAAAGAGCATTCTTAGGTTATTCATTCGACTTTACAAATACAGATAACTTAAACTACTTAAACCCAATTCCAGACTCAAGTTCTGAAACTGTTGGAACTAAGTTCTTATTAAGTCAATGTACTTCTAATGGAGCAGCAATTGCACTAAACGATGGTCTTATAGACAATAAAAAATTCTTAGTACCATTCCAAGGTGGGTTCGATGGATTCGCACCAAACAGAACAGTACTAACAGGAACAAACATTGTTGCAGGTAATATGCAAGGATTGGATTTATCATCAGCAACCGCAGGTGGTACAATCGCAATGAGAAAAGCTATTAGCGCAATGTCAAATCCTGATGAATATGATATGAACCTATTAGTATTACCAGGTGTAATCAATAGACTACACTCTTCAGTAACTACTTTTGCAAAAGATATGTGTGAAGACAGACAAGATGCATTCTTCGTAATGGACGCAGGTTCTTACACAGATTCAATCTCAACAGTAGTTAACTCACTAAGTTCATTCGATTCAAACTATGTCGGAACTTATCACCCATGGTGTAAGATTCTTGATACAGACAAAAATAAACCAGTCTGGGTACCACCAAGTGTTGTATTACCAGGTGTTATCGCATTTAATGACGCAGTTGCTGAACCATGGTTCGCACCCGCAGGTTTAAATAGAGGTGGTTTATCAAATGTAATCGAAGTTAAGTCAAGATTGACTCATGACGAGAGAGATACATTATACGAAAATAGAATTAACCCAATCGCTACATTCCCTGGACAAGGTGCTACGGTATTTGGTCAGAAGACACTTCAAGCTAGACCTTCAGCTCTTGACAGAATTAATGTAAGAAGATTACTAATCGCATTGAAGAAGTTCATCGCATCATCTTCAAGGTATTTATTGTTCGAAAATAATACGGCAGCAACAAGAAACAGATTCCTAAGTATAGTTAACCCTTACTTAGAATCAGTACAACAAAGACAAGGTCTTTACGCATTCCGAGTTATTATGGACGAATCAAACAATACACCCGATATTATAGATAGAAACATCTTAAAAGGAGAAATCTTTATTCAACCAGCGAAAACTGCAGAGTTTATAGTACTTGATTTCAATGTACTTCCAACTGGCGCAGCGTTCCCTGAATAAAAAATAAAATAAAGACTATTTATTAGAAAGAGAAAACGGAGAATTAAATGGCACAATTATTAGACCCAAATGAAATAATGTTCACCAACTTTGAACCTAAAATGTCAAATAGGTTCATCATGTACATCGAAGGAATTCCTGCATACTTGGTGAAAACGGCAGCCAGACCAGAAATAAACAATGGTAAAGTTACCATCGACCATATCAATGTTAGAAGATATGTAAAAGGTCGTTCTGAGTGGCAAGATTTAGCAATCACTTTATACGACCCAGTCGTACCTTCCGCTGCACAAGCAGTAATGGAGTGGGTAAGACTACATCATGAATCTGTAACAGGTAGAGATGGATACTCTGATTTCTATAAGAAAGATATCACATTTAACAGTTTGGGTCCTGTTGGTGATAAAGTAGAAGAGTGGACACTTAAAGGTGCATACATTCAATCAGCTAATTTCTCAGACATGGATTATGCAGGAGAAGATTTAGCAACAGTAGAAATGACACTTACTTACGATTACGCAATACTACAATACTAAATACGGATTGTAATAAAAATTGAAACAAGAAACCCACCCCATAAGGTGGGTTTTTTAATTTAATTTACATATTTATTAAAGGTTAACCAAAAAGGAGAGAAGATATGGCAAAATTAATAGTTAAAAGAATTGAAGACAATATTGTCGAGTGGATTGGTGATGATTCATATTGTACTTGGGAAGACAAGGACAATGGTGAAGAAGCTGCAACACATTTTACAATCAAAGAAGCAAATGAAGATTGGGGACTCCCAATTAATGGCTTCGATTATGGTGGAAGAGAAAAAATTACCTATGATGGTGATTTACCAGATGGATTTGAATGTGGTGTAACTACACTAACAGGAACCGAAGGTAGTTATACTTGGGGATAATCCAAAATCTATTTTAAAATCTTAAAGTCTCATTATTAAAACAATTTTGAGACTTTTTGTATTAATAATAGTCCAGTTACATATATATTATAGTACAGTACAACAAAAAAAGATATAAAACGAGTTTTATTATGGCAAAAGAACGATTAGAAGATGAGTACCCAGTTTCCGACAAGGATATGGTACAAAAAGCTATCAAAGACCACGAACAAAGAGAAGTTCGTGACTATAAGTTCCCTACGGAAGTTATAGATTTACCCTCAAAAGGACTTATATACCCAAAAGACAACCCACTATCAAGTGGAAAGGTTGAAATGAAGTATATGACCGCAAAAGAGGAAGATATCCTAACCACACAATCATATATTAAAGACGGAACTGTTTTAGACAGATTATTTCAGTCATTAATCGTTGGTAATGGTGATGGTGAAACAATTAAATACATAGATTTAGTTACAGGTGATAAAAACGCAATTATGATTGCTGCAAGAGTACTTGGGTATGGTAAAGAGTATAAGGTTGAAATTGACGACCCAACTATGCCAGGTACAAAGCAAAAAGAAAACATCGACCTTACTCAATTCCAAAATAAGGATTATGAGGGTGAAAATCAAGTAGAACCACATAAAAATGAGTTCGAATTCACTTTACCAACCTCAAAGAGAAAGGTTACCTTTATGGCGATGACCGAATCTAAAGAAAGAAAAGTTAAACATCAAGTAGAAGCAATTAAGAAGGCAAATCGTAAATTAAAAGATATGACTTCAAGAGAGTTAACTACAAGAATGAAAAATATGATTCTTTCAGTAGATGGGTCAGATGACCAAAAAGACATCAATCATTTCGTGGACAATGAATTATTCGCAGTAGATTCAAAGGCACTCAGAGCGTATATCAACCAAAGTGTTCCCGATATTGATTTAACATTTGAATTTGTATCTGAGGAGACCGGGGAAGAGAGAGAAATGCAACTGCCTATGGATGTCGGGTTTTTTTGGCCTTCCGAGTGATTATAGAAAGCATTTACATTCTCAAATTTTTGACCTCATATATCATGGAAATGGTGGGTTTAGTCACACCGATGTCTACAATATGCCTGTTTGGGCGAGAAACTTCTATATCGGTAAGATAATAGAATTCAAACAAGAAGAAAAAAAGGCACATGATAAAGAAATGAGAAAAATCAAGTCAAAAACACCAAGAAAATAATAGTAGTATAAGAACCCGACATATTTGTTGGGTTTTTACATATTTATAGAATATAACAAAGGGATATTATATGAAAACCATCAAAGCAACTAAATTAAGAGAGGTCTTATCTTCCAAAGGAGTAGATGAGGGTTTTATTGATAGAATCTTTCACAGAATAGAAAAGGCTAAAACCGATAACAAACTTAAACAGATTGAAAAAGACATTGAAAGGTCTAAACAAAAAGTGAAAGACATGAGTTCAGAACAAGAGAAGATACTTATCCAAACATATGGTTCTTTGGATAAAGTTCCTCCTGGGATGAAACAAACATTCGGAATTAAATAACTTTAGGGTTCTAAATGGCAGATGATTATAAAAAGATTGAAGAGTCATTTCTTGGCGCTAGAAATTACGCCAATGAATTAGCCGACATTCTTGGTAAAGCAGGAAAGAATACCAAGGCTGCAAATGAGTTTGCCTCAAAATTAGCAGACAATCTTAAATCACAAACAAGTGCCGCCGATAAACTAAACGCAGCAGTTGAAGCTAGAAAAGACTATATAGAAGAAACTGTAAAGAGTGGTAAATTCCTAAATAAAGGATTATTAGCACAATTAGACTCTCAAATTAAACTTCTTGATATTGAAAAAAAGAAAGAAGTAGAAGTTCAAAAACAAGTAGACAAAGCAAAAGAATACGAAGATTTACTTAAAGACCAAAACGATAAATTAAAAGAATCATTAGGATACTCATCAGAACTTGCAGACTTGTTTATGGCAGGTGGTGTAATGGCTCTTGGTGCAAAAGCATTTACTGAAGGTATTGGTGCAGCAAAAGAAGCATTTACTGGAACTTATGATACTGCATTGGATTTATATAAGACAATGGGTCTA
>VMHT01106137.1_pt1 | contig 16980 bp, 14 predicted proteins | sample 4693611 | NCBI WGS metagenome assembly VMHT01 (sample SAMN12280063, study PRJNA550983) | marine metagenome | isolation source: seawater sampled from same location over 5 years 0.02-0.2 micron viral filtrate | place: USA: collected off the coast of southern California halfway between the port... ...
CAATGAAAGTGGTTTTGGCAAGTAGTTTGAACCCCAAAGCGAGCCGCCTGCAAGCGATAACCACCATAGTACAATAGCGCACAAAATTAGAGTCGCTGCAATGATATTTTGCACCATGTATTCCGCTTTCTCTGAACGTGAAAAGGTGGCAATGAAGGTGAATAATACGGCAGACAAGCCACAGAGTGCCTCGGCTAAGTGTTCGATGAATACCGGGTCAACACCTGCCATGTTTGTTCCTGTAGTCTGTCATTCTTAAGTGCGGTCATGTATGAATCAATGCTGATGACGAATAACAAGGTTTGAAACCCAGTTTGCCTTGAATGAGATATGGCAGGCGGAGACTTCTCACTTCCAAAAGCTCGCCCGAGTGGCCCACCCTATTTCTCGAGGAATCAAATCGCTGCTGCACTTCACCAGGTAGCGGTATTGTTGGAGTTGCAAGGAGCCAATGTATTCAGGCTCCGTTCATACCAAAACGCCAGCAGGACCCTTGGCAGTATTACAGAAGATTTGGGAGAATTGGTAGCAACAGGTCAAATCTTTGAAATTAAAGGCATTGGCAAGGGACTAGGTTCAGCAATATCGCAAGCCGTCGGTGAAGGGCGTTGGCCCAGTGACTGGATAGATTTGCATAACAATACGCCACCTGGTCTCATCGAAATGCTAGGCATTCCCGGACTTGGACCAAAACGCATCAAAATCATGAATGAAGAATTAGGCGTTGACTCAATTACTACGCTTAAACAGGCAGCCCATGATGATGCCATTGCTGGACTCAAAGGGTTCGGAGCAAAATCACAACAAAAAATGCTCGATGGCATCGAACTTTTAGCAAGATTCCGCGCCCGACGGCGACTGGATATTGGTCTGATGTATGGTGAGGCATTCGAACAGAAGATCGCCTCAATTGATGGAGTCATCAAGGCTCAATTAGCCGGAAGTGCACGAAGGCGGAAAGAGACTATTGGCGACCTTGATGTCGTAGTTGGCGTACTTGATGAAGACAAGGAAAAGGTCAGCAAGGCCATTCTTGCTTTACCGGGCATTGCTGATGTCAAAGGTGCGGGTGACTCAAAAATCTCTTTAATTTTAGACACCAGTATCTTCGAAGGCGGATTCTCCATTGGCCATATTGACCCTAACGTGATGGATGCTATTGGTGGGGATGATTACGAACAATTAGAATCAGGTGGAACTATTGATGCTCAAGTTAGGTTGGTTACTCCTGAAGTATTCCCATTCACCTTGGCATACTTTACCGGCAGTAAAGAGCACAACATTGTAATGCGCCAAAGAGCGATAGATAGAGGGCTTAGACTCAGTGAATTTGGCCTAATACCTGAGGCTGAGGCGGGTGAACTGAAGGGTATGGCTGCGGCTCACCTGTCTTTACCGGCAATTGATGAAGCAGAAATTTACCGCCATTTGGAATTGAATTGGGTACCACCCGAACTAAGAGAAGACACCGGGGAGATATCTGCTGCTGGTGATGACGCTTTACCTCGATTAATCGTTCCTAATGACGTCAAAGGCGCACTCCACAATCACACAACCCTTTCAGATGGTGATGCAACACTGGAACAAATGGCTGACGCAGCACGTAATATCGGGTGGAACTGGTTAGGGATTGCTGACCACTCTCCTACCCTCAAAGTTGCGAATGGGGCTAGTGCTGAGGATTTGTTAGCCCAAGGCAGGCAAATCAAGCAGTATAATGATTCATGGTCAAACGATGGAGTTGACTTTAGGCTGTTTCATGGCGTAGAATCCGACATTTTGGAAGGTGGCAAGTTAGACCATCCTGATGATGTGCTTGGGGAATTAGATTATGTCGTGGCATCTGTTCACGCTATGACAAAATGGAAGAATCGTGACGAGGTAACCAATACTGAGGAATTGATTCGCTGTATAGACCACCCAGCCACCACTGTTCTAGGACATCCAACCGGAAGGATTCTTCAAGGCAGAGACGGGTATGAAGTTGACATGTTTGCCATAATTGAGCACATGGCTCAACACAATGAAGCAGGCCGTTTGAAAGCCGTTGAGTTGAATGCTAGCCCGTATCGTTTAGATTTGGATTGGCGCTTGTGTAAGTATGCCAAAATGAACAATGTACCGGTGGTGATCAACCCTGATGCTCACTCAATACGTGGCTTAGGCGATGTCGCATATGGGGTTATGACCGCTCGAAAAGGCTGGTTGGAAAGCAATGACATCCTAAATTCACTATCTGGAGAAGCAATGACTGCAAGATTGTCTTGAACATACATTCATCAAAGGCGGGGAAGTGGAGGATTCATGCGAACATTACGAACTGCGATCATGGGAGCCTCCATGGTTCTACCTGGAATGTTTCTTGCGCTAATTATTTGGTACATCGCCGGCAAACCCAACACCGAACCTCTAGAAACTTTGATCTGCAATGTAATTCCAATGATTTCAATCGCTTTGGGGTTAGTCTTTGGCTGGCTTACTGGTGGAGAATACGAAGGCTGAGGTAGTCTCATGGCAGAAGAATTTACCATCGAAGAGTGGAGCAAAATAATCGAGAAGTTCACTCAAACTTTTGACGGCCTTGGAACCGTGTTACACAATAATGAAATGGCATCATTTTCCTCTAGAGCCCCAGATGTAGAGACTGGGATAGCGATTTATTCAGACGGTCAATTTTCTGCCTCAATGCCACTTCATGGCATCGATTCGATGGTGAAAAAAGTGATATTTGCTAACGAAGCGATTACCCTGAAAGGTGACTCAATAGACTATACTTATCGAATACCGCCCGAAATCCTCAAGCGTCGAGGCGAGTGAATGAAACGCAGTGAGAAGGCACAACGCATTGCGGTCATGCTAGAGGAGTTCTATCCCGAAACCCCTGTCCCACTCGACCACGAAAATCCATTCCAATTACTGGTTGCAGTATTGATGAGTGCCCAGACAACTGATTTGAAAGTCAATGAAGTCACTCCAGCACTATTTGCTAAAGCCCCCAACGCCAAGGAAATGGCACAGTTACCTGTGGAAGTAATTCTTGAGGATATTCGACAAGTTGGTCTTGCACCAACTAAGGCCAAGAACATCCGCAGGATGTCCGAACTTTTGATGGAAAGGCATGCCGGCGAGGTACCTGCATCATTTGAAGCACTTGAGGACTTACCAGGCGTCGGGCACAAAACTGCTGGCGTAGTTATGGCCCAATCATTCGGCGTTCCAGCCTTCCCGATTGACACCCATATTCATCGTTTAGCGGCACGCTGGGGCCTGTCAAATGGCAAAAATGTTGAGAAAACTGAAAAAGACTTGAAAGCCGTTTTCCCCAAGGAACTGTGGAATAAACTGCATCTGCAGATTATTTTCTTCGGCAGGGAATACTGCCCAGCAAGAAATCATGACCTTACAAAGTGTCCTATCTGCTCATGGGCCGCCACTAAGAAGCGTATTCGTGAAGAGATGAAGCGCTGATTAGAATATTGTAATATTCGCTGCAGCGACGTTGGCTATTACCAATACGCCTGTAATGACTGCAGTGACTCTAACTGCGGTATGGTGAGCATCGCCTTCACTAGCCTCTCTAAGTAAAGCATAACCAATCAAGCCAAGACCAAGTGCCTGAAGCATATTTGCTAGCGCTCCGAGTGTTGTCCCAAGTTTCTCATGAGAAAATTGATCCTCTGCGTACTTCGTTCCATCGTCATAATCAGCAGGGTTTGGCGCCCCAACTAAGTCAGTAACTTGAGCGAACATTGCCCCAATAACAATCAGTACTACACCAATCATCAACCACTTGCTAAACGCATAATTGCCATACTTTTCGAGGAACTTTGGTTGTGGTTGATATGCTGCCATGGGTTGCATAGGCTGCATCCCTTGAGGTGGTTGAGGTTGGGCTTGAACAGGTGGGCCGGGTGCTGGTTGCATAACCTACGATTGAAGAATCAATCTATAATACTTGACAATCTCACTAAACTGAGAATATCGAAGATGCGGCATCTAATATTAACGCCGTGACTAGCGAGGTGATTCCAGCAATCCATAGCAAGGAAATCATTTGGCCGAGAGCTGATGTCACGCCCCCACCACGTAGACGTGTGGCAATAAATGAGACCGCAGCGACCTGCATAAGAATTAGAATCGAAATGACTATTTTGAACATCCGAATATTCTCGCCGACTGAACTAGAATCCTCCATCACCGGTAGTGCCACACCACCACCAAAGTCTGAAAGTGCTGACACATCAGTATCAGCCAGACCGCTTGCTACACCAGCGATCGCATCGCCTAGTTGTAATACGATAGAAATTGTCACATTCAAACTGGTGACGCTAGCGATGAGTAAACCAATTGCAACACCCCACATGGTGTTGGCTGAAAGAGCTCTTCTACGCCTTAGTGAGAGCAAACTACCAACTGAACGGCTGACCATTTCAGCAGTTTCGGCAGGCCTGCCAGATGATTGAGAACCTTCGATGTAGATTCTCATATATCGTGAGATAACCGATGAGTTAGTATCGGCGTTGAAATAATCCCAGGCACGGTCTGAATCAATTCTGGTTGAAAGTCGCTTTTCTAAACGATCAATTGAAGCATCCAACATACCAAAATCGATTCCTCTAAGGGCCTTGATAGTAGCGGAAGGCTCAGCAGAACGTGCTTGTGCTGTACCGCCTAGAGCACGAATAAAATCAGGATAAGTCTCATCTCGACGAAGGACCATGCGTTCTTCACGGCGAATCATGAATGCAGGGAATAAAAATGGTGTAAGCGGTATAGCAAAAACCAGTAAACCATACTTGTCCCACTGGTCACTTAATGCGTCCCAAGCGGAAATTACCGCTATCGACATAACGATAGCCAGCACTGCAAAAAATCCGCCTGAAATCAAAAATGCCCGACGGAAATTAATTCGAAAAGGTGTATCCATATCATCCCGGGCAAAGGTTTGGTCTTCGGGAATTGTTGCCCTAAAGGCGAACACTGCCCCTATTTGTACGATTGTGAAAATTAATCCGGCCAGTAAGAGGAATCGAATTCTACTGAAAATCTCAATTGGTTCAGCATTAGGTGAACCAACTTCAAAAAGTACCAAATGAATACCAGCGATAACTAATGCAAACAGTCCAGCAGAAACCAATGAGACATAAATTTCCTTAAGTGTATCAACCGATTCTAATCGAGTATCATACAGCGTATTGTACTGCTCTGCCACAGTTTCTTGCTCAGCTCTCATGAACTCATCAATCGGCTGTCCTGCTTCAATTGAAAACGCCATTCGGTCTAGGAAGTCAGTCCACAGAGGGCTAGGGCTTTGATGAGCGACAATTCTTGCTGCCTCTGGAAGTGAGGTGTGCCACTTGTCGACTAGAGTTTCAATACGCTTTACTTCAGCTGCTAACTCACCATAGTCTGACATTTGCTTTAGAATGTCAAAAATTGACTTTGCCCCGACTTCACCGAGTGATAGAATACCCATTCGAGTGATGAACATGTGCATCTCTTTTTCTATTCTAGTCGCCGAACGCTGTACTTCAAGCAGAGGGAAGGCAATCGCCCCGAGGGCACAAATTATTGGGAATACAAGTATCATTAATACTCCGGCAAAACCTTGGAAAAGAGCACCATCGCCAAGTCCACCAGTTAGAAACACGATAGCGAGGGCCGTTATCAGGCCAGCAAATGAAGCACCACCAACAAATAGGAATAAGAAACGCGGAATCGGCATTTCAAGCCGTCTAACCGCTACTTGCCAGATTGGCATCCTTTCCATATTCAAACCTCCTAACCGTGATTGACTCCTGTCCAAGTGTCAATCGCTCGGTCGAAGGCTTCAAATCCATTGTTATAGTAAATACCGAGTAAATCAAACACATCGTCATAATGGGTCAAATCTCGATTAGCCATTTTGTCAAGGGCTGCTGCTCTTTTTAGCATCTCATCATAGATATCTCGCTTGTTAGAAAATCCAGCCATAGCAGCGATTTTATTTTCCAACAGGTGGCTTTGAAACATACCACGGAAATAGTGCTTATCTTTGACGGGGTCCCACTCGAACATACCACGAGTCAAGACACCATCGCTGTGCTTGTTGTAGCCAATAACTTCGTCGATTCCTGTCACACGTCTAGCGATACCCCCACCAGGTGCTTCTACAACTTCTTGGAAAATAGCGAAATTTAGGTTATCAAAGAAACGAATTGGCACATTGATTGGGTCGCCAGTGAACCTTTGAATCATCTTGACGATTGATGATGCGTGGAATGTCGCGATAACCGGGTGACCAGTCTGCATCGCCTGGAATGCTGTCGCACCTTCAACACCACGAATCTCACCGATGATAATGTATCTTGGTCTGCTTCTAAGGGCGGCTTTCAGCAAGTCGAACATTTCAACTCTTGATTCCTCATTCTTTGAGTCCCTAGTAACCAGTCGTTGCCAAATCTTGTGGCGAACTTTCACCTCAGGAGTATCTTCAGCGGAATATATTTTGACATTGTGATCGATGAACGGAAGAATTGCATTCAATGTCGTGGTTTTACCAGACGCTGTTTCTCCAGACACCAGTACCGACATTCCATACTCTAGACAAATCCAAATGTATGCCGCTACTTGAGAAGAGATAGTACCCCACTTAATTAGTTGGATAATGGAAATTGTTTCTTCAGCGAATTTACGTATGGTAAATGACGGACCAAGCATGGATACGTCATCGGAGAAAATGATGTTAATACGGGAGCCGTCAAGTAGAGCCCCGTCGATAATTGGCTTGTTATCTGATACCGGACGGCCAATACGTTCCGACATTGCTCTAAGATAGCGAGACAAAATTTCTCGCTCTCTGAATCTGATATTTGAGGTCACCATCCCGAAGACCTTGTGGTCCATGTGAATATGTTTGAGACCAACAGAGTGAATATCTTCCAGCATCTCATCAGAAAGTAGTGGCTCAAGAGGCCCGTTTTTGATGAGGTCTCGAATGATGACATATTCCAAACGCTTTCTCTGGTTTGGAGTCACAACTACTCGTTTATCATCCATACCAATCATCTCCCATAATCTACCTTGACGCCGAGGTGTTACGCCAACTTCGCTATCGAGTACGGTATAGCGTTCAACCATCTGTGTGAGAATATTTTCAAATTCACCATCTGTGGTAAATGTCGGTGCAGTTGGTGCCTCTTGCAAGAGTGTTTCAACCAATTCACGTCGCATGTTCTCTTCTTCTTCGGTAAGTTGAGGCTCTAGACCAAACCAAAGGGTTTGCCCACCGTTACCCTCATCGTCTTCTGGGGGTTCGTATATGTGAATAAAAATAGGCTCTTTAGCCGAATAAATCAGGTTAAACGGACGGTTTTTCTTAGCATCTCTATCCAATGGACCATAGTACATTGGTCTTGAACCATAGCGTGATTCAAAATCTCTAACCCAGTCTGCCACGTGCGGATATGCCGCCATGACACTGTTGAGGTCACCTTTTGCAAATCTATCTTCATCAGCCATGATAACACCTCTCAACTTACCGCAGTAATATCTACGATGAAGCCCATACTAGGCTCTACACGCCAGCCGACACTGGTTTGGACTGGACCTGCTGCTCTAAGGAATCTAGTAACGACAATGCTTCGTTTCAAATCTCCACCAATTAGTGCAGTTGACAAATCAAGAACTACTTCGGCAGAAGCACGCATGTTGTGCAACAGCTTGTGGTTCATTTCATCAGGATCCAAACACAGCATTACTGAGCGACCTTCAGAGGTAATTTTTCTTAACTTCTGCATCAACTCAAACCGTTGTTTGTCATCAAGATCATCCGGCATTAGGGCACTTGCTGAATCGAGGATTACGACATCTGCTTCTTCAACAGCCTCGCTGTTTAGGACGTCATCAATACCAACATCTGGTCGGGCTTCTGCCACTGTTCCAAATCGTGAAAATATCATCAAACGACCTTCACGTAAGGCGTCGGTTACACCGTAACCAATGGATTCCATTTGTTCGATCCATCCACGTGTGGTCAATTCTGTTGTAACAACTAGCACCTTGACACCATTGTCAAGCATACCATGAACTAACCTTTGAGCGATTAGCGATTTACCAGCACCTACTACGCCTTGTAAAACATACAAAGATCTGTTTGGTAATCTTAGACCCATAGTGTCGGCCAGCGAATCGGTTTCAACATCGAAACCAAAACCATCCTCAACCGGCTTGTGCGGGAAATTCAATGCATCATCAGAGTTCATTCAATCTCACCACCGTTGATTCTGTAGCTTCACCCTGATAGCCAGAAACAATAACTGACTGAACCAGAGTTGTTAGTTTGATATCTGTGTCATCATCATAGCCGAAGTTGCCGCTTATTGTGACCTCCAAAAGACTGGTTGAATCCCATGCACCTCCACCAGGAAGTACGGTTGTCGAAACATCCGAATCTGGTATTACGACACCGTCAACTTGTACGAATACAGAGGTTTCATCCAATACATATTCACCGCTATTTTGCAGGTAAAACGTAATGGTTTCAGTTGGATTAACCGGGTCATTATCGTATGCTACATTGGATAGATCTCCAGCATAGTCAAACGATGTTTTCGAATCAGCCTCATTCTCTCTGCGTTCTTGTTCCATGGCTGAGGTGATGTCGCCGTATTGGCTAATCAAGACTGCAGATACTGCACCTGATACCAATAATGCAGTGGCTAGGAAAATGAATGTTGATGCTCCTCCGTCTGCCATAATTATACCTCACTCAAGTGTTCTAGCGGTGTTAAATCCGTTACAAGATAGCGCTGCTGTCTCAAATACAGTATTGCCAAGTCCACGCCATACAACACCAACGGTGTCGCCTGGATAGATATATTCAGAATCTGCTATTGTCGCTAATGTTGCCAAATTTCTGGCATTTTCTCCATCAAGGAATACCCATACTTCGTTTACTGGAACTGTCACTGAACCTACATTGGTGATATTCACATCGATTACAGTGGAACGAGCGACCACAGACAAGGCTCCGTTCGAACCTGTTGATTGTGGGCCGTCAATTACAATGGTTGGGTTGGACGAGTAGTCTCCATGGCTGGTGATTGACCATGAGACTATTGCTCCGCTTGAATTGACTGTGAAAGTCCCAGTAAATCCAGAACCTCCGCCGCCTGTGGCGCTAATTGTTCCATTAACGTAACCGTTACCTGTGTTATCTATCTGTATGGATGTTATCGCTCCTGTCGCAATGTCAGCATCATCGATGGTGAAAGATGGAACAGGTTCATTGGCCGAATCAATGGTCTCTAATGAAGACTCCAATCGAAGGTCAATTGCATTAACAGCTAACGCTAATACAACCAACATCGAAGTGCCCACTATTAAGCCACCAATACCGACCGACGCACCCATCTCACTCTTCTCCTCTAAGTTGCTTTACTTGTCTCCAAGATGTTACCAATGCAGAAAATGTCAACAATTCACGATGTGGAAGATGGTCTTCTAACGCTGCTTCTGCTTCACCCGGGGTTGCCAGTTGAACAATAGCCAAAACCGAACTACCTTCGTCTTGATTGAGCATACCTGAATTCATCGCTTTCTGAACGAAATTTACCGCTGCCATACCAGACATGTGGTCTAGTAATAGGGCTGCAACAGTCGGGGCTCCGACTTTATTCGCTTCAGTTGTTGGACCGGATGATGGAGCAACCAAAAATGGGTTTGCTGCTAAAGCCTGCGCTTCATACAACTCAACCAAGGGTGCTTCATCCTCAGCCATCAAACGATTTACTCCAGCGGCTGGAATTACCTCACCACTTGCGGTGATTATGGTATCTCCAGCACTCATTGCTGCATCTGCTGAATCCTCATGAACTACTGGATTCCCGTCAGCATCGACTTTTTGTTCGACAGTGTGGACTTGCATACTCTCCTCGATTCGCTTTTCAACCAATCCAAGTACATCCTCAACCATGTCGAGTCGACTACTGATCAGACGTTCCAAACCAGATGTATCTACTTGAGCATTAACTTGCGCAGGTTGAGCAGGTGCCATGGTTTGAGTAACCGTTGGCACGCTACCTATGCTGTTCAGTTTTGCCCTGGTAGGACCCGGAGCTATCGTCCATGCATCCTCTTCACTGAGCTCGCCTTCCTCGGGAAGGGGAACCTGTTCGATTGCCACATTTGACAGTATTTTCAGTCTCTCTTCGCTCAGTTCTGCATCTGCATCTTTGATATTACCTGTGTTATTACTAAATGGCCAAGCCATTAGTATACCTCCTTGCCGTTAAGAATTAAATTCTCAACAGCAAGCAACATCAGATAACTGGGTTTCCATCTGCAGGGTCGTTAACTGTTAATGTCTCAAAGGTTGTACCACCGCTCTCGATGTGTAGGTATAGTTGGGCAACTGGGTTACCTAGACCACCTACTGCAGCAGGAGTACAAACACCTGGAACAAGTTGAATTTTGTATGCATTCTGTGGGTCCATTGGATCAACACCAGCACCAAATGCTGATACTGACTGAAGTTGAACGTTAGCTTGTGCTAGAGCGCTCGTTTCATATCCTGCACCTGTGTTACAGAACAACTGGAAAGACACTGAATCGGCAGGGATTGAATCGCTACCAGGTGCTAATCTTACGTAGAGTACGTAATTTCCACCTTCAATGAATCCTTGCATGATAGTTAGTTTACCGGACAATTCATCGGATGTGTCGTCACCAGCTCTTTGAGCGTTTTGTTGTAGTTTTTCAGCAGTTTGGATAATGACCGCAGAAGCAACTGCAGCAACCAAAATTAGCGAAATAAACACAATCATTGCACCGATACCGATAGCACCCCATGTGTCTTGTTCTTGGTTATCTGTTGCTGTCTTCACACTACCACCGTCCCGGCGTTTGTGTCTGCACCGTAGCTTAATACTTCGTATGTGAAACCAGCGTTACCTGCAGCCAATGTTAGGTAATGATTGACGTTAGGAGTACTGGTTTGACAGGTACCTACAGCCAATGATACTTCGTAAATTTGTCCCGGTAGTAGTGTTGCACCGGCTCCGGCGTTAGCCGAAACTGGGTTCGACCCTTGGAGATCGCCCGCATCTGTACCGGCATTACAAACTACACTGTAAGCAACATCTTGAGCAGTAATTGACTCTGAACCTGGAGCAAGTTCGAAGGTCATTCTCAATGTGTTACCGTTTTGGATGACTATGCTCAGAGGCATGACTTTGGAAGCCATTTGGTCTTGAGCTTGGTCACCAGTGCTTTGTGCGTTCTGCTGCAACTTTTCAGCGGTCTGTATAATGACCGCTGAAGCTACCGCCGCTACAAGGATAAGCGCGATGAATACAATCATCGCACCAATACCCATTGCAGCAAGGTTATCGCTGTTTTCATTCTTTATTTCGTTTCTTTTCATATTTTTCACCATTTTATTTTTTTTCTCGTCCTCCCGCTATACGGGTGGAATTGGATGTGGGCTCAAGATCTACCTCCTGTGCCCATGTCGATGGTTAGTGGCATTCTAATCACTGCCACCTCATCAGGGGATAACCGCTCCACAAAGGGAACTTTAGCCGTGGTATAGCCAGGTGGCAACCACGGCGAGAGAATGATATCGGTAAGGGGCTCCATTGAGCGATTTTGTGCTCTAATGGTGACCATGATTTCGCCTGAGCGCATCTCATAACCGGTAGAGACTGCCAACTTTCTTGACAGTGGAATTTCATCTGCACCGTAACGGCCTTCTGATTTGATGTCAAAACGAAGTGGTAAATTACCACCTGGTGCAATTATTGGCAAATCTACAGATGATGGAATAGATAACCAGCCTTCTGGGACTGGTGGAGATAAGCGCATTGCTGGCATAGCAATTGGCCCATCGTTAATCAGCCTTACAAGGAGTACACCGGTATCTCCGCCAGCAGGCCATCTAGTATCAACGCCCAACCAGAAATGTCGGAAGAAGAATGGGTTTAGGGTCGAGGTATTACCGCCGATTAGATCATCAACTAGAAATTCTATTTCGGTAGCAGCTTGCCCAACATCGCCGATTTCAGCAGCAGAAGTGGCTTTTCTCAATCCGAGAAGAATGTTCTCTGCTTCAATCCGTTCTATCTTTTTCTCTTTCAACAAACGATGAAGCATAGCAATGCTTCTACGCAAATAAAGAACATCTTCTTCAAGAGTTACCAACGCTTTTTCAGCCTTCTTAACGCTTAGTTTAGCGTGCTTTAATTTGTGCATTGTTAAATATTTCTTGGCTTCCATTATGTCTATTTCAGTAGCAGCTAATGAGTTACTGTCTTGTTGAACGACCCCTTGAACTAGAGAATCTAAGTCTCGGGTAGCCGACATTATTCTGTTCTCAACCTCAGTAATGGTTGCTGCAGACACCGCACTCGATTCGATAATCGCTTCTGGTGCTTCTTGAACTTCTGGTTGTGGAATCTCTTCTGGCATCTCCTCAACTTGAGCAGGTGGTTGCTCGAATGTTTCATCCTCTAGGCCCATCATGTACTCTCGCACTTGGTCTTGGAATGATACACCGCTGGCTTCTTCTAACTCCATGGAGTCAACATCAGTAGATTCATTTTCCATCTCAATATCTTCAATTTGAATCTCCTCAATGACTTCTTCATCAAGAATGTCATCAAGGTCGAAATTTATTCCGTCCTCAGATTTTTCTTCAGACATCTTCTCTCACCTCCTCCTCCATTCCAAGATCGCCACCATTTGGTAAATCCTCAAAAATAGCATCGAGATTGATACCATCATTTGCAAGGTCATTTAGTAATCGGGCCGGGTCCGATAAATCTCTTTCTATTCTAATCGCTTTAACTTCAATGTCCGTCAATCGGCCATATAGAGCCCCATATATCGTATCTGCCCGGCGTACTAGAACCCATACTCCCATGGATAAAATCACAACATAGGCTGCTATGGTCATTAGATTTTCTTGACTAGTGTCAATCTGTGGTGGGATACCTAGAACTACTCCAAGTAACCCAAACACAGGCAAAGCAAGTATTATTCTCAGTTGCCTTCTGCTATCTGCTAAGGCTTGGAAATGATCTGCATACAATGTTGAAACTCCCTTTCTTGCCCGTTGATAGTCTTCATGGATTAGTCTAAACTCGTCAGTACTCATCCACGTCATACGCCATATCCACAGAGCCGCCAATGTAAGCACGGCTGGACCCCAGTAGATTACATTGAACAAGTGGAATGCGAAACCAAATGCTAACACGCCGGAATATATTGAAAACAATCTGAATTTCTCGTTTTGGCCATTGAGTCGAGCGAGGATAAGGGATACTAAGGCGAATATGATTAGCGCAACGAATGATGAGGATTGACCTGGTGACCAAGAATAAACCTCATCTTTGTAGACATATCGGTCATTGCCCTCGACATTCTTTGATAACATCTCAGTATCGAGTTGAACCACACATGTGCCATCCACTGATTGCCTCCACCAATCGATTGTCTCAGAAGTAATATCCCAACTCACAACAACTTCCTCATTTGGACCAAGTTGGATGATAGGATCGACTTGGGTGTTTATGATTGACCCTGAGCATTCAAGTGAGACCATGAAGAACAATGCTTGAGCTGTCCCATCGTTGCGGATTCTAGCACTGATGGTTGCATCTGTACCCTCTTCCATTGTCCCTGAACTAATCCAGACCTCTGTTACACTTGGGTCAGCAAAGACATCTAGTTGGAAAGTGAAGGTTGATTGGTTAAAAACCGTGTATCCATTGTTCTCTGTCGGGTGGAACAATCGGAAAGTCATATCCCATCCGTCCTCAGTGATAATGTTAGGACGATTTGGTGCGTCGACGATTATCTTGAGTGGGTTGCTAGTATCCCAAGCGTCTCTAATTGGCAGTTGTATTCTTGATTCTGCACCCGCTGAGCCTTGACCGCAACCTGCCGGGTCTAGAGACAATGGCACTGAGGTCGTCTCGTCAACCATTAAGGTAAACGACCATGGATACAAGGATTCATCGAGACCCGCTTGATTGAAATTGAATAATCGCTCGGCAGAACAAAGTTCCAGTTCGTATGCGACTGCGTTAGATGCTCCAATTGGGATATGTGAGTAGACAATGTTTACTTCCATTGGACCGTCTGTTTCATCTGGTTTTAGGTCAATATCACTTGGCGCAAAGAATCTCGACATCTTGAGTGTCGAATTAAGGAATCCTTCACCATCGACACTGGCATCTTGTGGTGTTAAGTGGACCGATAGCATAGCAAATAGCCCTAAGTCGGGACTTATCTCTGTACCCTTAACAACGAAAGAGAAGGTCACATTTTGGCCCATTGGCATGAATAGAGTTGTTGGTGCATTAGGCTCAACACTCCATTCGTTGCTTTCGATTAAACCACCTTGCTTGTTAACCTCGTATGCTAGATCAACGGTGACATCTCTATTACCCATATTCATTACAGTTGCAGTGAACGTTCTATTCCAATACCTGTGATATAGCATCTCTTCCTGCCAATCGACAATATCGAGTATGAACATAGGAGATATTAGCATTCTAACCGTTGCGATTCCTGCCGTTAAATCTGTGGCTGGATCTACTAACCGTATGGTGAGATTGTGTACTGAGCCATCGTTAAGTGAAATTCCATCTCCTAGTTCTGGTATGGTCACAGTAACGCTACCTTGAGTTTCATCATCGATTGGTAAAGTCATGGCCTGAGAAGCTGGAACTACAACCCAACCGCCGTCAACTGCAACTTCAACGTCAAAGGTTTCTTCCAAATTACCTGAGTTAGTGACGGTAAAGTTGACCACTTGATCTTGGCCAGGTAATACACCAATTTCGAATGGCGCATCGATTCTTAGGTCGCGCTGCTCACTGACATTAGCAACTATGTTGGCGCTCAAATTCACTCCTGTATCTGTTGCAACCCACAAAGTGGACATATAGTATCCATCTGAATCTGCATCATTTGTCGCTGATAATCTAATCTTGACTGAATCAGTATAGCCTGGAGCGACTAGAATTTGGTTTGGACTCTCCAGATTGAAGTTAACTTCGCCCGACTGTGAATCATCTAACCATAGAGAGTAGATTGTTGGAGTATTTCCTGTGTTTGTAATGTAGACTCTCGTAAGTGGCGTCTCTGCTAATGTGGTATTGATGTTGACCGTTTGGTTAGTTGGCGAAAGTGACGCATTAACGTACGGACCTACTCTGATTGATACTGGAATTATGTCGATTAGTAGACCAGACGTACTGTCCTCAATCTTGATATTTACATCTTGGATTGAATAGGCCTCAGCAAGAGGGTCAGTTGTTACCTTTAGTTCAAAATCACGTAGGTGCTGATTCCCTGGCAGTAGATAATTGGCGACTTCGGCATCCAAATCGATAATTGTATCAGATGTTGCTGTCGTAGTGTTTACTGATGTCACCCAACCGTCTGGAAGGTCATCAAGGACCGAAAGTCTGTACGATGTTAAATCGTTACCTGTATTTTCTAACAGTAGTGGGATTGAAGTCATCTCGCCAAGCGGCACATCAAACGGACCTTGGTCAACTATGCCGGCACCCTTTATCGATGGTATTGAGATGGTGATGTTGCGTTCCACAGATGGAGTTTGGAGATTGGGGATTAAAGGTGGATTGGGAATAGACGCGATTACTGGTATGGTGATGGTTCCTGCTAGTGGGTAATCACCATCCGGCCCTTGAACATTCAGCGAACCAATTTTAGTAGTGCCAAGAGACATAGCGATTAGTGACTCATTTGAAACACTTGCATTCCACCTATCTACCTCGTCAAAACCTCCACTGCTACCAGGTGTAGGCGAGAAAGTCATGTTGCCCGACTCAATGATTCCGTTAACAGTTGTCACAAGTGGATCGTTTAGATTGTGGCGAACTTCGATGTCCATGTGCCTGAATAATTCAAGGCCATTGCCGTTTTTGGCATCAATTACGTCTTGTACCGCTAAATTAATTGATTCTGCAGCAAGTCCGGGGTCGACTACTATCACCGGCGCTACCGTCAGTGGCGTACTAGCAGTAGTGGGAAAACCGCCGTTGACTGGAATTGCTTGAACCCAAACACTCATTGTATCTCCCTCGCGGTTATCATCGGCTTGGTCGAGAGGCATTTTGACTGGCGGAACTGTTACATTAACCGAAAATGTCAGGAATTCATCTTCTGCTAGGATAGTTGTTGTGGTCATTCCAAGCCTAACACTCCACCGGCTTGAAGCAGATGAAAATCCAGCGATTAATTGGAACGCACCCTGTGTATTTCCATCGTTCATGATCGTGGCATCGAATCCAACCTCATCCCCGGGAACTACAATTTGAGGGGTATTTGGCATTGTCAAAACAGCCACATAAGATTCACCGGCTGATACAAGGGTTGTTGCTGTTAGGCTGTAACTGGGCGTATTAGGGTCGTTGACTGAAGTCAAAGTCAGCACTATGGAATCAGTGTGAGTTCTTGCCGCATCAGACGGCACTATGACATCGATTTGAATGCTAATAGTCACTCCACTAGAAAAACTTGCAGTTTGACCGCCATCAAGTGTTAAATCAGCCCATCCTCGAATCGAGGTTATGCCGATATTGAAGAAATCATCTTGTGATCCGGTATTTGTCAACCAAAAGTTCAGTGTCGTCGTCAGACCAGGTTCTGTCGTCCTGTCAGCCGGCGTCGATAGCGTAGCAGCAAATTCGGAAAACCTGACATTTGTGACGCTAATCTGTTGTGTGTCTGTCCAACCATCGCTGCCATTGAAAATGACCGATGCAGTCAAAGTCCAAACTCCAGAAAACGAAAACGATCCTGTGTTGAGTGAATAACTAGCAACACCTGCAATCGGGTTGTTAAGCAACGAGCCCGGCTGAATGAGAATTTCCCCCGACCATAATGTAACAGTGCTGGCCGAATTAGTGTCGGCAAAGTGAAGTTCTAAGTTAGCAGTAATTTGTTCAACACCTTGATTCACTACTG
>VMHT01149800.1_pt1 | contig 16979 bp, 20 predicted proteins | sample 4693611 | NCBI WGS metagenome assembly VMHT01 (sample SAMN12280063, study PRJNA550983) | marine metagenome | isolation source: seawater sampled from same location over 5 years 0.02-0.2 micron viral filtrate | place: USA: collected off the coast of southern California halfway between the port... ...
GTTCTCTATAAAGAAATCACTTGTGGAATTGTCTTGATAAATTCTTCCCTGATGAGAAGTACTATGGCCAAAAGCAATGCTGCCACTATCTGCCCCAACTGTACCAAATCCTTGACCAGACAAGGTTAAGTTTGCTCCAGTTGTAAGAGACGTAGTGCCAATACCTACTTTGTCAGCAGACGCATCTACAAAAAATGTATCTGAATTAACGTTTACATCTCCAGCAACAGTTGCTGTTCCATTAACATCCAGGGTTGTACTTGGAGCCGCCGTGCCAATGCCCAACCGCTCCGCAGACGCATCCCAGAACAACTTAGCCGTTGATCCTGTGTCCTCATAACCTAGGTTAATATCTCCCGTTGCGTGGTCTATTAAAATCCGAGTCTTTGGGCTGCTGCCATCATCGTTGACGGTTTGAATATACAAGTCACCGCCCCCATTATCAAAGCGTGTGTTTAGGTTTGTTGTGTCTGTTTCATAAAATGTTAATGTAGGGCTTGAATCGCTGATAACAGCATCATCCATCGTGGCTGTGCCAGTAACGTCTATACCTGTGGAGGTTGTGGCTAGTTTGACTGAACCTGCGTGATACAACTCAATTTCGGCATTTTGTTTTGCAACTAGGGCATTAACACCACTTGAGGTTGTTTGTACTCTAAAATCACCAGTAATTTCTCGCAACCTTGCATGGCTACCATCATGGTAAATCTGTAGGTCATCACCAGCACCGAACGTAGCCTTGTCGTTGTCGCCCAATGCAATGCCGCCGTTGGCTGTGATTTCTCCAGCAACAGTCAAAGTTGATGCCATATCTACAGCACCATCAATGTCTACAGCATCTAAGTTGGTAGTGCCGTCAACGTCTATGTCTCCAGAAATATCTAGGCTTCCACCCGTCAACTTACCAACCTGCAAGTCAGCATAGCTGTTAATTGTGACATTTCCTGCGGTCGTTCCGTCCTCTGTATTACAGGCTATTGCGGCAAACTCGTCAGCAGACTCGTCCCATATAAATCCCTTGTTTGCAGTGTTACTAGCAGAGCCGTTGCCTCGCGTAACAATAAACCCTTCATCAAATGCAGTACCTGTGTACCCCTCACCAAACTTTACTAAGGGGTCAGTAACAGTAAGGTTAGTTGTGTTTACTGTTGTGGTTGTACCATTAACCGTAAGGTTGCCCGTAATAGTTACATTGTCACCAAAAGTTGCTTCAGATGTAGAGTGTCCTATTGCAATAGCTATACCAGAAGTTTCTGTAGCAAGCTTTAGCTCTCCTGTAGAATTTTCAATATATGAATTAGTACCATCGTGGTACACTTGCATATCAGAACCTGTACCAAACTTAAACTTGTCACTGTCTGGTACAAGCAGATCACCGTTTGAATCTACTGTTACGGCTTTTGATGCTTCGGACGTACCTAGTGTAGTAATGTCTAGGTAGTTTAATTCAGCAGCAGTAGAAGTAACCGTTGTCCCTCCTATGGAAAGAGCGTCTGTTTCAAGAGTGCCATCAAAGTCTCCATCTACGGCATCAATGTTGCCCTTAAAAATTGTAGCACTAACTGTTCCTGTACTTGGATTATATGCAAAATTGCCATCCATTTCCAAGCCAACATTGCCTGTGCTTGAGGTTGCCCCCTCTACAAAAGTAATTAGGTTTTCTTCGTTAGTGCTTTCGTTGTCAGTTACTAAAACATGAGCAGAGTTTGTTGCGTTTGTAACTGTTGTTCCCGCAATAACTGTAGCTAAAGCTGTACCATCAACTGTTATTGCATCGGCCTCTAGAGTTCCATCTATGTCTGCGTCACCCGATATATCTAAGGTTGCAGCATCTAGTTCACCCGTAAGGGTTATGTTGCGGAAGCTAGATACATCTTTGTTGCTATCTACAGTAACGGTTTTACTAGCAACAACAGTTCCTACAGATGCTCCAGTATCATTGTAATTTAGCTCGGCAGCAGTCGCGGTAACAGCAGTGCTTGCTATAGAAAAAGCATCTGTTTCCAAAGTACCATCTACATCTACATCTCCAGATATGTCCAGTGAACCAAATGAACCAACTCCAGTAGTAGTTATTGCAGAAGATCCATTATCAATGGCTCCAAAACCAGAAGATATTGATCCTGCTCCAAGTGTGCCAACAGAGGTAATCTGAGTCTGGGAAGCATCTACAGAGAGAACACTGCTAGAAGCTGATAATCCTGTTCCAGCAAAAAGAGTAGCGATGTCTGCTATTGCTTCTTTTTTTGTTGTGCTATCCGTAGCATCTACAAAAGGAATAAAGTCTCCATCAGCTATAGCAGCATTACTAATTTCATTAAAATCTAAAGCTATTGTAAGAGTTTGGCTGCTTGCTGAGGTATCTAATCCAGCAGATCCAGCAATGGTAAATGTTTGACCATCTAGGTCTACAGAACCAGTTCCACTATCTCCAGCAAAGTCTAAGTCTTCAGCAGTTAGTTGAGTATCGACATAAGCTTTGATGCTCTGCTGAGTAGCAAGAGATGTGGCAGAGTTGGAAGACATATTGTCCTCATCCAATATTGCCACTTCCGCAGGAGCGGCAGCCCCACCAGAAACATTACCAAGAACCTTGTAGTCTGCTAGGTTTTCTATCTTAGCCTTTGTGACATTGCTGTCTGCAATAAGAGAGGTGGTAATGTTGGCGGCAGCAATCTTAGCTGTAGTTACGTTACTACCTGCAATTTTAGCAGTGGTCACTGCACTTGTTGCAAGCTTGCCAGCACTAATACCAAGATCCTTTACAATTATTTTCCCACTAGAAAGCTGGGTCGTGGAGTCATCAACTGCTCCAGATGCAAATGTTGCACTATCTACAAGTGCATTAAGATTGGTAGACGTTACTTGATCGCCATCTGAATATGTAGTACCTTTGCTTAAAATAGCCATTATTCTGCTTTTTGTATGCTTCTAAAGGTTATAGCTCCTGCTACCTTCAATGCTCTTAGTCTGGGTCTCCCCTTAGTTGTTGTTAATTTAAATTGTAATCCGTAGGCTCGTTTGTTGCCAAATCTTCCCCGAAGAGACACATCTTCATCAATAGCAAGCTCTTCACCGTTTATGTTGGAAACCGTTCCAAGATCTATAATAGCATCAATGTTCTCTGTTATTGCTTCCAAATTTGCATCAGAAACATTGTTTTCAGAAGATTGAAGATGCAGTTCAAAGTTATTCCATTTCTTTCTGTCAATAGACCCAATGGTAAACATCCTGCTTGTTGCTGATGCTGCAACCAAAATAGATTCTGTTGAAGCCCCAATAGCACCAACATACAGATCTATGTCATCTGCTCTGGATTCATATTTGTGAACTCCACCATTTCGGTTGATAGCATAAACACCTCTCTGAACACCTGATCCACCAGTCAATAAATGCGTATATTCCCAGTCTAAATCATTTATGGAATCCAAGGACTCCCACTGTTGGTTAAGAAAGTTGTAAACCAAAAGAGCGTTGTTTGTAGTGGAGTCATCCAAGGGAACAGCAATGTAATACCTGTTATCAAAGTAAGCAGAGACTGCCTTATCTGCATGATCCTTGTTGATTCTTGAAATGGTTCCTTGGATAGAAGAAGACAATGGTACGTCTTGCCCTCTCAAGTTGTAAAGATCAACAAAGTCTAGTGCATACACTCCGTTGTCAGATAGGAACATTAGCTTGTTGCCTATCTGCTGTATGCTGTTTCTAGCCAAGCACCCTATGTCGCTTGTAATAACTTGTGATACACTGCTCCCAAGGTCCAAGCTGTTCTTTACTGTGTGAACACTGTTTCGGTTAAAAACTACTAGCTGGTCATCAGAGAAAGAATGAAAACCTACAATAAAGTCAGACTCTCCAGCATTAAATCTAAACTGTCCGTAAATTCTGTCATACGTGTTTTGATCTAGTATATCCGAAAACAAAGCCTCATCCAAAATATTTCTATCGGTAATTGTAGAAGATCCAGAAGACCCGGTAATATCAAACTGATATGGAACAACCAACCTACGTTGATGTGGTACACCAAACTCTGGAGCCGGCATATGGCTAAATCCTAGACCAATAGATGTTTTCTTTTCAACGGTAGCACTTTTGTTTGTAGCATCAGCTTTGTCCGTAACAAAAGTAAAAGTTGTTGAGTTTGTTATAGATCTAACCCGAACGGTGTCACCAACAGAATAACCAGAACTTCCTGCGGTAGTCACTGTAAGCTCATCTCCAACCAACAAAGAACTTGTGCTGGAAACTGTAGCCGTTGCTATACCTGATGCAAAATCAAGATCAGTAATTGCTATAGGTGTAGGCTGAGTGTAGGCTCCGTTAGAAACTAAAGCAAAGGTGGTAGTACCAATGTCTCCATCCCACTGTAAAGCTATCTTTCCCTTGCGGAATATAAACAACTTGTTAAATGCTTGAACCACATTACTTCCTCTCGGAACCGTTTCTCCAGAGGGATATGTAAGAGTAACTGTCGTTGTCCCACTATCCGAGGTTTTTACCAATACTGTTTTGTTCGTTCCGACAACAGCAATGTAACACGTTGCATCGTTATTAGGATCTGAAAATTCACAAGATGCTTCTATAAAGTTTGAAGCATTATCTATCAGTCTCATTCCTTTGACCACCATAGTTCCGCCCGGCGTTTCTGCTAATGCGGTTACTGTGTAAGTTATTGTATCTGCATCTACAACTGTAGCAATAAAATTACCGTTTGGATCAACACTACCAGAAAACGTCAATCCACTAATATTTACCCCAGTGTTAGTTGTAATGTTGTGGGCTGAATTAAAATTAACTTGGATGGTTTGATCAGTCCTAGAGAATGAAGCAACTCCACCACCTATATTGGTTGAGTCATACAGCTTAAATGGAAGAGCAAGAACCGCAGCAGAAAATGGAGCAGAGAATATATCCATTCCCTTGCGGGGTTGCCACTCACCATTCAAGTCCATTCGGCCATTTTCAGAAACAGACAACACTCCAGAAGGAAGCTGGTCGGGTCTAAGTTTATTGTTAAACCCAGAAAAGCCTTGGTCTAGGTCTTCTACAACCCGATCATCGGCTTGTCCATATGTGTCATATCTAGCCATTTAACAATTCCAAGCTCTCCTGCTCCAGTAGTTTGCAGACAGTTTATTACTCTTACCCTTTATCCCACCTGACCTGGCACAGTAACTTTTCTTCCGTGCTGGGTTATTCTTTTTGATGCTCATGTTAGCATCACCAAAGCGTACAATTTTTTCCTTACCACCCTGACAAGCTTTCACGACAAACTTCTTCCCCCCAGATACTTCTCTGCGGGGTGAGTTACACTTCATTTTTTTCTTATCTATTGCCACTTCTGACCTTTGCTTTTGGTGTGTTAGCCACAACTGTTCTGCCCTGGGCTCCTGCTCTTTTCTTCTTCTTTGCAGTGGCAGCTCGTTCAGCCTTAGTCAGGCTTATGGCTTTGCGTCTAGGCAAACACCGATCTGGCCTCTTCTTATTAGCAGAAGTGCCACACTTTCCCTTGATAGATCCATCCGTACCTATCCTTACCCAGTCTTCCTTTAGCCACTGTTTGAGTTGAGCCACTAGCGTCCTTTCCTTTTGCCTCCTTTAGACTTCTTAGCGTAGTTAGGATCTTTGCAATACTTAGATGCAGCCAAGTTAGCGTAAGCAGAAGGGTACGTGTCAAACGTCCTTCTGGCCCAAGCCTTGCCCTCTGGGCAAATTTTGCCTCCGCTCTTAGCTTTTTTTCTTGGCATTTTTAACTCTAACCTTTGCCGCTTTGGAAAGATCTTTTAAATGAAATAACCTCTTAGAAGTTTTTCCATGAGTTTTTCCAGAGTGAATCTGACCATTAGGCATCCTGTGAGAATTGCCCGTATGCTCTCTTCCATCCCGGAAATAATGCTTTGATGACTCGGCCATAAGTATTATTTTCTTCCTTTGCCTTTGCCCTTGCTCTTGCCCATTGGGCATGGTTTGCGTTTTCCGTAGTCCATATTTTTGTCTCCTATTTAACTTGTGAGCTTCCAAAATAAAATCCTAGTAAAGCCAGCATTCCTTGCCTGACTTCGGGCAATAACACAAAGCCCTCTAGGTGTTTCCATTTGTCTGCTCCTATTCCTAAAAATTTAAATATACCTAATTTATTTGCCTCGATGGTTACCGGTATGTCAAAGAATGCCATGACGAAGGGAGCAAATACCACTGAAAACAAGATGCACATAGCAATGAGCTTTCTAACCCATGCTCCTCCCTCGTCTGATCTTTGTGCTGCTCTATCTGCTGAATTATCCGCTACCTCCTGCTTCTGAATCATGGACTTAATGGCATTGGCTTGGATGTTCATTTGAGCCGAGATTAGTTTCATTACAAATCCCGTGACCCCACCTCCAAGCATTGCCACTAGTTCACCACTCATCGCTTTCTTAGTTCTACTATTGTTTTATATACCCAAAGTCCCATGTACGCAATTGTACACACCGAAGCGACAATAGACATTACCTCGCTAATCCCTTGAAAAGAAACAGCCAGTATTGATCCTGTCGCTCCTAGTCCAAGCTTGTTAAGCTCGGGGTTCATTACACAAATTGTGAAACGTGAATTACTGAAGCACCCGATACACCCAAAAACTTAGCAGCCTTAGCGGCTCTAGCACTAAGTGTAATAAGTCCCTTCTCCTTTACAAGAAGATGACCATTAGATGCGGTAGGAGCGCTACCATCAAACGTCACGATAACATTGTTATCTTGAACGTCGATCATTACATATTTGGTGTTGCTATCAAATGCAGCAAATGAGACTCCAGATCCTGATGTTGCACAGGATAGGTTTTCTCCAGATACCGTTCCATTTGGGCGTGGATATAGGTTTGTTACTAGACTATTCATTATCTCGATTGTTGGCTGACATACGTTTTAAAACGCTGTCCTACTGTGTTATTGTTATAAACTTGCTGGGGATTGTCTAAAGCCTCAGCTAAAAATTGATTGGCAATTTCTTCTTCAAAACCTGCCTTTGAGTGCTGCCCGTCCATACGCAAGAAGTCAGCGTAAGTTGCATGGGTCATAAACAAAAAGTATTCGTTAGGAACTTCAGTTTCTCCACCCGTCCCATTATTGTCTAATGTTGTTAGGAGAGTGAGCGGTTTTCTGTAAGTGACAAAAACGCTTGTAGCATCAGAAGCTGTAAGGTTAATGACGTGAGCCCCGTCGCTCTCTACAAAGAACTCAAAATCAATAGTTGAGTTTCTCAACAAAGGTTGCTCTCGATTTATTCTAAGAAACTCTCCTATGTCAGTTTTGCTCGTTTGAGTAAAAGGAACTACTGAGTTTGATATAGTTCTTTCTTCACCAACAGTTAAATACCTAACCCAATATGGAGTGGTATTGTAGGCTTGAGAAAGCCTTCTATTGGCTAAAGCCAACAACTGAGATATTTCCTGCGTAGTAAAATCTGAATTACCAGCAAGTGCGGAAATTAAATCAAATAAATCTTTGTTGGCTCTATTTTGCATTACGCTTTATTAGGGCTAAGTTCTGGAAACTTCTTGTTATAATATTTTAAAAACTCTTTGCTGTGTACGTGATCTACTCCGTACTTCTTGACTAGTCTGAAGTAGTCTCTGGCAGGAATGTTAGCAACGCATTTGCCTAACACCGGGTGAGTTTTACCCACATTCGTCTTTGCCTCTTTAGCAGTAGCATTAATGCGGTCTTGCTCTTTTGCTCGCTCCATCTTGAAGCCAGTTTCAATCTCACGCATAAACGCTCGATTAACCTCACCGTCATCATACTTCGGTACTGATGTAATAATATTCATTTCTTTTTTAGGAACAAACAACTTTTAAAAAATTTATGAAGGCTTTTTGCTACAACAAAAAACGATTGTTCTTCGTCAACAGATACCCCTAGGGGGTAATATCTACTGCACGATGACTTAACATTGCAGCTCACTCCTTGGCATTTAATAATATTCATAAATAAAAAAGGGAGGCCAGAACTGGCCTGACCTCCCCTAGATAGTTTTATTTTAAAGAATTATGATGCGAATAACTCTCCTGCTGTAGGATAGTATTTCATCAAAAGACGAATCTTTCCTTCAGTAGCAACGTCTGGTCCTTCACCTGTGAAGTTGTAGGTGAGATCAACAGCACTAACAAGATGAAAACCTACAACAGAAAGTGCTCCTGTGTTGGCAAAAATCTTGCCGAGGTTTCCACTGTCATTGAACACGTCAACTTCATCGACGAAACCATCAGCGTCACCATCATCGCCAATAGCGATAGTGGCATCCGTGATGCTGGTTCCAACGACAAGCTCGTCAACAATGATTGCAGCTCCGAAGACACCTCCAGCCATAGCAGCTCCACCAACTTGAATGTCTACAGCAGTCGCTGAACCAGCGGTTGTGCCGAGAGTAGACAGGTCAATAGAAGCTTCATAATTGAATCCCAATGCTAGGGTTTCAACGTTTTGTACTTTCTTTAGTTCAATAGCCATTTTAATGTACCTCCTATGGTTTAGCTAAGTGCTGTGATTTTACCGTGTGCGCCGGGGTGGAATACTGTCAGCGTCAATGCGCAGTCAACAAATCCACGTTCGCCACCACCTTGATTGGGGAGACGGGCACTACCCATTGGGATCAACTCGGAAACACCGTAGTATTCTGGGTGAACCAGATAACCAGTGTCCTTGTTAGTCGTGTCGGGCATACAGTCAGGGTTTCCGTTAACGATAGCAACCGTGCCGTGATCAGACTCATAAAGCTCAACAGAGAGCTTAATCTGAGCAACGTCACCATTGTAGTTTACGTTACGGATAGAAGTTCCAGCACCGGAACCATCTGGATCAAGGCGAGCAAAGTCGCTGATCTCACGACGCAGAGCAGTGTCAGCAACCAACGTCAAACCATTGCTCATTCCGGTAACACGGAAGATCGAGGTGATGAGGTTGTTGAATACTGTTTCCGTGAAAGCACCAGTTGAGTGGATGCTGTCAGCAGGAGTGCGGAATGCAGCAGGAACGTCAGACGGTCCTGCGGAATCAATCCAGTCACCAAGTCCACGCAACTTGTAAACCGTTCCAGCTCCATCTTCCGCAGCGCGGTCGTTGGTAGAGCAGAGAGTGGCTTCAATGTCACGCTTTAGTTCGCGGATTGCCTTTGCTTCGGCTTGTGCTACTTTAGCAGGACCAACGGAGTCAACAGCTTCCTGTAAGTCGGAAACCATGTAGTCGCGGCGGAACTTCTGAACGTAGTTGCCTAGACGAGCGCGGCCACTGAATTGGTCGGTGAACGTAGTAACGTCAGCTCCTTCAGCTATCCCAGTGGTACTGGGAGATGAAAGACTGTCTACAGTCCACTCAACAAACGTAGCGTTTGCTCGTGATTTAGATGCGGATGAAAGAACGGGAGTTTCTTCGGGAGCCAAGATGGTAAGTACGTCCATCAAGTCCTCACGATTGGAAACAGCCGATCCAGGATTTGTGGTATCAAATGTATCTGAGAATGCCATGATTATTTACTTTGTAATTGTAAGGTTCTTAACGTGATGAAATCGTCTTTTCGTCCAGATGATTTAAATCGGGTTTTATGTTCTTTCAAAGCCTTGCCTAAAGGTCTTTCAGTTTTTTCAGACATTGCAGAAGCTGGAGTTGAACCACTAGAAGGAGTGAGCTTTAACGATTTTTTTGAAATTGTTTTGCCTTCTCCCTTTATTGGTTTTCTCCCGTATATGCTATTTACAGCGTGAGACATGAAGTAGGGAATCTGAGAATATAAATCTGGAGAAGAACTCTCCAAATCTTGTAGTCTAGGATCACTCATAATTGATAAGAACTGATTCTTTAACTCATTTTCATTCTCGTCCCTTAGCCATTCAAGTTCCTCTACGGCTTTATTGCCGAGCTGCTGACGCATTGTTTTTGCGTTTTCCAAACCTTGAAGTTTTTTCAATTGGTCTGGAATATATGAGTCACGCGATTTTCTGGCACTTTGAAGAGCTTTACGCACTTCGGCCTTAGTCATCGGGCGACCTTCTACAGTAGTTATTTCATCGTCAGCAGAATAGTCATCGGACTCAAACAACAAATCTTCAGCCCAACTAATAACATCACCAACTTCATCAGACTTCTTTTGGAGGTCTTCAAGATTTGATAAATTAGATAGTGGGTTGTCTTTAACTTCTGGCTCCTTGATTGTTAGTTGCATAGTTTGCAACTCTTCCTCAGCAGCTTTCCGTCTTGCCGTAAGTTCACTAATACGTGACTGCGCGCCGGGAATGAGTTGCTGACGCAAAGCGTCTTTTTCCTCATCCGACAAACTGTCTAAATTAAACTGTGAAAGAACATTATCCTCAGTTGCTTGCTCTGGAATTTCTTCCTCACTAGCTTCCTCGGCCAATTCTTGAGACTCTTCCTCGGACTGTTGTCCTAGTAAAGCCTCGCTACGTCTCTGAACAAAGTCAGACGCAGATATGTTTTGGTTGTCCACTGATTCTGGTTCAGCCTCAGCGACGGCTGTATTGATTTCATCGTTCATAACTGTTTCCACTATTTACGCCTAGCGATTGCGCGGAAACATATTATCATGTATTAAATAAAATCTTTGTGTCTTTTTTGTAGTTTTTTCACGTCAACCATTTGTAATATCTGATCATAGGTAATTATCCTTCCAGATATTTGCTGAAGCTGCTCTGTTGGAGCCTCGTGCATATCTCCTATGCACTCCTCACGCAAAGCTGATATTACATTTATAAAACGAGCAAAAGACTCGTGGTTGTGTAGCGATTGTATGTCTTTCTCTAAACTCACTGAGCCATGTTTTGGGTTTGAACTCCACCCATCTGAGCGGGTGCTGTACCAATTTTACCTATTTGAGCGTTCTCAGCTTGTTGCATAGAGAACTGATATTGGCCCATATACTTTTGCAAACGCTGCGAGAAAGCAGGATCAGTTTGCATACGTTGGGCAATATCCGGTTGCTGCAAATATTGCTGAATGATACCCATAGCCGCTTGAGCACCGTTTGCACGTGCCGGCATCTCGATTCCCGCATAAATTTTTGATAAGTCATCTGTAATGTCTTTGAGCATTTGCTGCTGTGCAGCTTCTACTGGTTGAAGAACACTATCAGCCAAAACCGGATCTACGCTTCCAGCAATTAGTGTTACTAAATTATCTACGTTTATTCTTCCATTCCTGTCCAACTGAAGCAAAGAAATCATGGAGTTTAGTTTGTTCTCCTGTTTTTCTGGGTCAGTGTTCTGAACATCATAGGAAATTGTTATATCAAAACTTTCGTCTGGGCTTCCCTTGCTAAACATTTGAGGATCTGGAACACCAGTAACCTGAAAGAAAACACTGTCAGGGCCAAAACGCTGAAAGCATTTGTAGCACATCCCTATGACGTTAGAGCAATGGGTTAAAAATTTGTCTACCAAGAACTGCTGCCTTATCTGGCTAACTGGACCTTCACGATCCAAACCAACAAGCCTATCGGCCTGAGCCTCTTGGGTTTTCTCCATCTCAAGAGATCCTTGATTGTAAACAGGAGTTGGACCAAATTCAAAATCACCCTTACGGCGATATGGTATCATTCTACCTGGACCCCAATCTGTAGGAGCTTGACCGACTGGGTGCATTATTGGTGGCACCGTAGAAAGACTATTACGGTCAATCCGGCTATCGCGTTCAATCTTTACTTGGTTCTGTATTCCACGAAGCAAGTCAGGGATGGTCATCGTGTCATACAACCTTTTGCTATCCTCGGACAGCTTAGTAACTACTACTGGGTAGTCTTCATACCCGTTTAGCAGTTCAAACTTTGCATAACCCGGTATACCAGGCATTCCACTAAACTCACGATGGAACACTGTGCAATATATGCCTTCGGAACCATCTTCTTTGTCTATCAATCTTTGGTAACCGTAAACAATTTCAATAAGCTCCTCAGCCTCATAGGCATTATCGGTAAGACTAAGAGATCTGCGTCCTTCTTGCTCGCGCTCGATAGAGTCAATGTTCACTCCACGGTAACGATCAATGACGTGTTCTACAAAATTTTCATCCCAACCATCAGTAATCACTTTGTTCTGCAACTCCTGTGGCGTGTAATAGGTTTTCCAAAAACAATATGGAGCCCGCTGCGGATCGGTAACATACGGAGGAAAGATAAAGTCTCCGTCTGGGGCTAGTGTCTTTACCTCTGGAGCGTTCACTTGGCGACGCACTATTGGTAACTCAGCACTTCCATTTTCTTTTAAATCTTTAAGAGCTTTCTTAGCTCTTTTCTCGGTAACCCCTTGAAAACTATTTTGAAGCATTGCCAAAACATCATCATCTGCTTCACCTTCAGAAATTAGTTCTGCCAAGGCGGGATCAATAGATGCTATTTGTTCTAGGCTAAGACGTTGAAGGAAAGATCTGTCCTCCATGTGCCAACCAACGTAGGTAATCAATATACCACGTTCCAACATATAGTTGGCTCCTAGTTCCATCTCCTGTTTAAAGCGAGGAATGTAACCACTTTTTACCATCCATTTTAGAAAATTTGTAACTACCTTGCTTCGTGCAACGTCTGCCACCTCTACAGGAAATGCTCGGATGTTTGCCCTGTTCATTGCAGACAAAAACAAAGAAACCAATCTGGTTATACGTTCGTCAATAACATGGCTCTCCATGTCCGAGGCTCCCTCCCAAGGAAAGGCGTCTGCTCCGTGCTTGCGAAGATCCCTACTCTTGCCGGGCCACCAGTTGCGGCGGTCATCATAGCTGCTTCGGCATAAATCAAAATATGCTTCAAGCTCAGTTACGGATTGGTCATAAGCGTAACGTAAAGACGTAATGTCAGGATCGTCACTAACGTATGTTAGAGACTCGGAAATAGAATCATTTTGCATTGAGCTTGCCCTTAATGTTGTGGAAAACGTGATAAAAATATTGCTCGTTAGCTCCTATCTTATCACATAACTCGCTGGATTTTATTGAGTAAAGCTCATCGTGGGTAGCTACTTTGCACAAAATCTCCCAAGCAAGCAGTCGATCTATCTGCTCACATATCCATTGACGGTTCATTGTGATGTCATCTGACGTATCTGTAGGACACTCCAACTTCATCTTCAATAGCCTCTATTTTAATATTTTTACCAACCAAGGCTTTTCTTAATTTTCTAGGAACACACACCGGAACCTTCTTATTAATTTCCTTAATTAAAGCGTATATGTATCTGGGATTTGCGGCAGACTTTATAACATACCCTTTGTAGTGTTTGGGAACAATCTCAGGAATGTCTACAGCCATACGCAATATTTCTTGTCCATCTTCATTAATCCACAATGCTTTGCCGCCTTTTCCTGTAATCATAGAGGAACACAACTTTGATTTAGCTAAACTAACTAAATTATCTACATCAGCATCAAGCTCCTCAGCTAATGCTCCTATCCTAATCTTCGGCATTAATATCCTCCTTTTGATTTGCTCGTTGTTAGCAAGCTTCTGTTCTCCATGTAGTCCGGGCCTTCTCCCCCATTCGCCATTCGTAAATAGCGTATAAGATCAAAGAAATCTTTAAGAGCCTCATCCGCTTTACCTTGTGAATTATAATTTAATAAACTGTCAATCAAATTCCCACATTCCCTGTGTATGTAACACAATGGCCTGTTTGCAGCATCTATTGGATCGTTTGGATTGTAGGTAAACCACTCGTCAACCGCACTAATACCAACCTCTTCCATGCGGCCATCTGATGGATGGAAAAGCATTCCATATTCATCAAACAACATAAACAAATCTTCATTGTTGTCATTCTCTCTAGCAAAATACCTAGAGTCACCTATACGCTCAAAAACTTCTATACCAATATCGTCTTCAATCTCTCGGAACAGCTCAGCATATCTTTCTACGTTTAGTCCTAGTTTCTTGGTTGCTGGCCCCACCTTCCATTTAGGATCACCAAACATAGCCCACTCTCCATAGGTATCCCTATCGGGCCATTCCCGGCGAATGTAAACATAACCGTCCCGATCCACAGCAGCCCATATAGCAGTGAAGTTGCGAGCCCCAGCTGGGTCAACCACCTGATAACAAGTAAACTTGCTTTTGTCCGATATGTCAGGGAAGGACATACCATACTTATTCTTTTCCTCACCAAGAACATTAACCTCTGTATTGAAAAGCGGAAGCAACGATGTCACACTTTTTACAGGAACACCATAAGCTCTAACCAATATTTCCTCCTCCGGTCTATCCCGCAAATCTTTAGCTATCCGACTATACCCACCAAACGGGTTCTCATCAGAATGCAAGTAGACTACCGATGCGTCCCGTTTCGGGCTATATTGCTGCACTGGAAGTTCTCGGTTAAGAAGCTCTGCCCTTCTAGTCTTTAAGGTTTCAGAACCCTTTAAATATTCTGCTATAAACGGAGTGTACCCATTAATAGGAGTGAAGGCTATTAACATCTTGGAATTCCTAGTAGCCAACCGAAAACGCAAAGTGTTTATCAAGGCATCGTCACCAAGATATTCGTCTAACCACGTTCCAATGTTCAAATTGTCCCCAGACCTAAACCCAAATTCAAAACCCTCCAAGATGGTTTGGTTATTGGAAAACTGGGTGTAGGTTTTAAAATCAACCCTAGTTCTAGTATCGGGGAAGATGAAGCTACTACCGGTAAACCCATTCTGCATAGAGTAGTTTATGTAGCCCTCAATACTCTTGGTCTTCTTCTTAAACTCCCTGGGCATCATTTCCCACACCGCAGCTTGCTGCACCTTTACGCTGGTATCAGCGTTCTGGGAAAAACAAACAACATGGCCATCTGGGTTATTTATCACACTTTCCATGACAATTTTGGCACAGCCAGTTGTCTTGCCGCTCCGATTGCCCCCCAAACACAGACACTCGTTGTATGTTCCTAGTCCATCTTTAATACGCTCCCAACCATCTAGGTTAAACCCATGTCTTACCGGATCTTGCTCAGAAGCCTCTATACGGCCCTCATGGGCCTCGTGCAGCTCCTTTAGCACCTTGGGGTGTTTCTCCCCTAGGAACACTATCTCCTCGTCTGTAGGGGGCCTTAATATTGGATGATCGCTAAACTCAATCATTCTGGGAAATAATCTTCCAAGTCCTTCATCGTTGAACCATTAACCAATGCTAAAAAACAAGACATTTGATCTTCTAACTCAGGACTAAACCCTCGACTAAAAGTGTCATACTCAAATCCATTCTCCCCCATAGAGGCGACTAAGAACACTTCCCATTCTGGGTTTATGGTATCTAATGATTTCTCAACTAGCTCAATGTTTCTGTTCATTATAAAATTCTGTTTAGGTCGTGCCTTATTGGATCAGAAGTAAAAGGCTTTGTTTCAATGTGAACCACCTCATGCTCTAGCCTATGGCAGTTGGCACATAGCAAATTGCACTTCTCTAGCTCGTTTAAGAAAACAGTTTTACTGCTCACTGCTTTTCTAAAATTCTCAGAAATTTTAAATCTTTTAACACCCCTAGCATGGTGACAATCAAATTGAATGGGCCTTCCCTCAAAACCACACCTAGAACATTTCCAACCCCCAAAATGGTTTTTAATCAGCTCATCTCTTTGGGCTCTTGCCCTATTATTACTGCACTTCCTACATCTAGGTTTATACCTTTTTTTACCCTTACCTTGACCATTGCTATGAAACTCGGTAATCGGTAGCTCTTGGCCGCAATCTTTACATTTCTTGGTCAACAACTACCTCCGCCTTCTTCATGTTAGCTATACGCTCCCTAGCAGCCTTCACCGTAGCCTCATAGTCCTCTTGGCTAACCACCTTACGCTCCTCTACAATGGTACTAGCTTCTCCCCTAAATGTGTTACTACCCTTCTCCGCTTTCTCCAACGCAACCGCCAATGGCAACAAGTCTTTGAAACTAGCCTTTATCTCACCAGACTCCATCCTTTCTCTTAGCTGCTCTATCAAATCTTCCTCTAACGAGGATAGTTCTAAGAATGCTCTGCCCCTTATCTTGCTTCCTAGCTGCTTCCACTTGCCCGTGAAGTCGGCATAGTCCAACAAGACGTTTACAATTGTTTCACGTTTGAGCCCATACTTGGTTCTCATCTTGGTCTGAGTTACCCCAGTAGCGTGTAAGTACAATATCTCCGCAACCTTTTCGGGGTTACTCTTAGACAATACACTATTATTCTTAGGATTGTGTTCTTGGATCTCTAAAATTCCCTCCCGAATAGAGTCTATGAGTTCCTCTTTAGCATCCATTTGCCCATCCACCTACGCTATAAGCCCTTATCCGTCAATATTTTTTATAGGGCTAGTAGATGATATATATATATAATAGCCCCCGCCCCCGCGACCCCCTCCTCCTTCGGTGCCGGTCGGCAGCCCTACGCGTAACACGCACCCGCTACACGTAGCCCCATCACCGGGCGGTGCCTACGCCTGGCGCGCACACATCACACGCCCAAGCTACGCGTACTCATCCTTTTTCTTTGGTCGATAGGCAAAACATTCTAAGAAGCCAATTGATAACCGGCCTTTCAAGGTCCGCTTCAAAAGTTTTTTTCCCTCTGTCGCTGGGTTGTCTTTCAACTTTTTTCTTGCAAATGTTTTTCCGAAGTTGAATATTGTTCGCATGAGTATGAAAAAAGATATCCACAACCTAGCGATTCAATGCATTGCCGCGCCGCTTAACGAGCGCCCAGCAATTGCTAAGCAAGCGGGCGAGTTACTTGCAAGCGCTCCCGCTTTTTCAACATACGCCGCATACAAGCGGCAATTCGGCTTGTCTTACTTTGCAAGCGTTAACTCATCAGCTAAGATTGAGAAGAGCGCACGCAAAGAAGTAGATACCCTCATCTTGTATCTTGCCGCCTCAAATAATGCGGGCGTTGAATTGTGCAAATCAGCGACTAGAGAATGCCGTATGTTGTGCCTTGTATGTAGCGGGCGGGCTAAGATGGAAAGCAAACGAGATCATAGCAAACGA
>VMHT01001028.1_pt1 | contig 16977 bp, 20 predicted proteins | sample 4693611 | NCBI WGS metagenome assembly VMHT01 (sample SAMN12280063, study PRJNA550983) | marine metagenome | isolation source: seawater sampled from same location over 5 years 0.02-0.2 micron viral filtrate | place: USA: collected off the coast of southern California halfway between the port... ...
ACAAAAGATTTTTTTTTAATATGAAAAATTTTTATTTTTTTTTCAACGATAGACAATAAATAATTTATTTTATTTTTTGTTTTTCAATTTTTTTATCTTATTAAATTAATTAAGACTTTTTAATATTTTTTATTATGGATAATATTGATAAGGATATTCAAAATATTAAAAATAAATTAAAATTTATACTAGATTATGATATTGAAGATGTTAATAAAATTATTTACGATAAAAAACAACGGAATAACGATCATTTTTAAAATCCTCTTTTATGCTATTATTAGAATGACGTAATTCAACACTATTAAATATTAATAATGATTTATTATTTTTCATTTCAAAAGCAATATTTAAATCTGGTAAACCTAATATACTTGATTTAAAATCAGGATTATCAGAAAAACAACATAATGCACTATATTTAAATTTATTACGTGCATCTTTATGAATGGCACTTCTCAAACCATTATTCAAAATAAGGTTATTATAATAACAATTAAAAAAACCATCTTTTAATTTTGGTAAATGTATATAATGATGCAATTCTTTTTCAATTTCTTTTATAATTGGTTTTATATATCTAGTATAATCAATTTTATGTTTATTAAAAAAAGTATTGTTAGGTTTAACAACACGGCTATTTATTGGATTACACCACTCAAACTTATTTTTTTCATCTTTTTTAATTCTTGAACCGCTTTTATTAAATCCTTTTACATCTTTTAAAGCTTTTTTATATTTATTTTGTAATTTATCAATATTAATTACCCCTGCTATATCGCCTCTATTTTGTGAAGTTGTTTTATGTTTTTTTAATAAATTGAAAAAATCTTCATCTAGTATAATATTTTTTTTATCTTCAAAAAAATTATTGATATATATTGCTTCGTTTCTTCCTTCTATTTGTATTATATAATTCTTATTACTATCTAAAATATTTGTTATGTCTACATATTCCGCATTTTTAAAATTATTATCTTTATATTCAACTTCAATTATTTCCATTAAACACATAATATAAAATTATTACTAGATATTATTTTTTAAGATGTTCCTCAATTCTATTTTTTGTTAGTTGGTATATATCTTTATCCATTTCTACACCTATAAATTTTCTTTTAGTATTATAACAAGCTACACCACAAGAACCAGAACCCATAGTAAAATCCATAATTAAATCTCCTTCATTTGAATATGTTTTTATTAAGTATTCTAAAAGCCCTATTGGTTTTTCTGTTCGGTGTATTGTTTTATGAGGATTATTATATTTTAAAATAGTTGTTTCGTTATCTATTATGCTTGTTGGATGTCTATCACCTTTATTATTGTTTGCTTTTGATTTGTATTCATTTTTATTATCTCTATAATATGAACTAGTTAAATCATTTCCTTTTGTTTTATAAGGTTTCCCTTCTGTTTTTTGAGGGTTATATGTTGTATCTATTTCAGACGCTATAAATGATTTTTTTAAATCATCATATTTAATATATCCTTCCATTTTATCAATTTTATATAATTTAATTAATTTTTTATATGTTTCTTCTGTTGGTAATGAAAAATTCCCTTTTGAATAACGAAAAAAATGGTCTGCATGTTTAATATTTTTTTTAATTTCTGCTTTTGTTTTACCTATATATTTCAAAACCTTTTTAGAATATTCAATAATATGACTATTTATTTCTTCAACATTTTTATCATCATTTGAAAAAACATATATATTTTCGTGATTTCTTAACTGTCTTTTATTAGCACTTAAAAAACCTACTTTACGTGATTTCTGCCAGATTAAATCATATTTAAACCATTTTTCATTACTCTTAATTAATTGATAACCGAATTTAGTAGTGCAGAAAAAACATAATATAGCACTAGGTTTCATAATTCTCTTAATATCAATCCACATCTGCTTTAAATCTATACACGTATCCCATTCACATGCAGTCTGTCCGTATGGTAAATCTAATATAAATAAGTCTATTGTTTTATCTTTTATATTTTTAAAAACATCAAAACAATTACCATTGTAAAGCTTAATACCTTTTTTATTAAAATCTAGTTTAACCATTTTATAAAATTATTACTAGATATTATTTTTATAAAAAATACCAAAAAAATAAAGTGTCCGAAATGGCGTTTACTTTCTTAATAAATAAATACCAAAATAGACACTTCCAAAAAAAGACAAAAAAAACCCTACGATCATTTTTGTTTTATTAATGATAAAAATATTGTGTTATCTGTTCCGATATCATCTGCTAACGTTCCATCTGGTTTTAAAATTCTTACTGATAATTCTGATAGTTCAATAGGTTCTCCTTTATGTTGATAGGCAATTGAGCCTGAATTATCCATTGTGCTTGTATAACTATCTGAAGAATAATATCTTGATATAATGGCTCCTATTTGACTATTAAATTTATCCGCTCCAAGTTTTGTCAAATTGGCTCCTCCTCTTATTTCAATTTGATAATATGGAGTGTTATTATCTCCGTCTGAGGATTGAAGAGGATTAATAGCATCAATCGAAATAAAATTTTGAACAACCGTCTCAATACCACCAAAACTTGACGTTGGTCTATCAAAAGCAACTCCTGCTGTTTCATCAATTTGTTTTTGAATTAAAGTATCAGTTGTTATTAAATCACCTGTTATTGTTTCACCATCTTTTAAATTTAAACTTGATATTCTAACATTTGAAGCAACTCCAATTGTTTTTACTTCTGGATTTTGTGGAATTACTGACATATTAGCAATTGAAAACCCTAATTTATCCTCCCATAATGAAGAAGGGGATAAACTATTAAAAGCAATTCCCCCCGTTTTATTGGCGAAAAATTGTTTTGGTGTGGTTCCAATAGCCTTTATTACTGTTAAGCCGTGTTCGTTGTAGAGGTGGGAATGTATGGAGGCGAATTTGAATCGATTATCTCCATCATCATAAATTATTCCGAACTGCGAACTACCAAGCCAAAAATTTTGACCTCCAATAAATTTGGCTAAATCTGATTTATCTGAAGCAACATAAAAAGGCTGTGCTCCTCCGTTAATAACTTTCATTTGATTTGTTGTTGTAAGAATTGGATTATCTGAATAAGTGGCACCTGTTATATATTGATTAGCCTCATCTTTTGTAAATGTGAAAGCTCTATTTATTGTATCTGCTAAATCACTTGGCATATAGTCCCCTGTTTCAATAGTTCTAGTTAACGTTATTATTTTTGGTTCAATTGCTGTGTTTCCATCCTGTGGAATTGGTGTCCCTATAGCCTCCTGAAAAATAACGCCTGTCTCTCTCATATTTTTGGCTTTTTCTGGGTCTGTATCAACTTGAAAAGTATTTACTCTAGCAATTAAAGGAAATTTAAATCCTCCTTCGTGAAATTCATTATTAAGGCTATTATCAATATCGAAGCTTACATCACTATTGAATTTAATTTTTTTAGTCTTTATCTGAAAATGTAATTTTACAACTGTTCCGACTTGATTTTCATATTGTAAATTGAATTTGGCTATTTTATTTTTACTGTCTTTAAATTTATCATAATTAACCGTAAATTTTAAATTGTTTATTGCTTCTGCTTCTGGTTGTCCCGGGTTGTGTTGGTGGGTTTCTCCTAAATAATATAATTTTCCCTCTGGTGTTGTGTGTCCGTCTAAATTTAATCTATGTGAATTATAACTATCACTTGTCAAAGGAAATCCCCAATCCATATAATAATAAATAAAATTTATTGTTATTGTTGCGTCTTCTGAATTAATACGAATTTTTCCAGAATTTTGAGCCACACTATCAACAAAACAAGATTTAATATTTAACATATCGCCATTTTCTATTTTTAAGGGAGTATTAATAGGACAAGAAAAATCACCCGCAATTACTGAACCATCGTCCCTAGTTTTATTATTTGTTTCTGCGTTAAGTTGTCTTAATTCAACTAAAACTTCGTCTTGAATAGGTTGAGCCATTTTATAAGTATTTAATATATAATACTATTTTAAAAAAAAAATCATAACTAAAAAAAAATAAATTAGTTATATCTTACCATATATTTATTTTTAGCCTTATCAACAATAAGGGCTTTTGATACTTCTGCATAAATATCCACATTTAATCCTTCGTTATATTTTTGAACTGGTAATTCATCTTTTACGAGGGTTCTTTGATAATTTAATTGTAAATCATTTATACGATTAGCAATAGTAAATCCAATATAATCAAAATTACCAACAAGAGCGTTTTGATTATTTCCTGCTGCAACAGGTCTTACTCCTCTTTGATGATTAACATTTATATTTTTTTGAACAATTCCTACCGATTGAAGATTATCAAAAGGAGCAATATTAACGTTTCCGAAAGTTTCACAAAGCATTCTCAATTTTGAAGCTGGATTTTTTCCCCCTAGTGAATTAGCAAAATGTTTTTTACCATTAATTGAAACGTTAACCTCTTCAAGGTGCTGAACTTTGCTTCCCATATCACCAACCCCAACAATTACGTTCGCATCAACATTTTTTGTTTTATCTGAATAATTTTTCATCATTACAACCCTTGAAACTAGTTTTCCATCAAAACCATTAATTTTTCGGTCAGTTGATTGAATGGCTACGTCAGCATCTCCAAGAGCATTGGCAACCACTTTTCCGTCTGGAATTTGTGTCAAATCGTGTTCTACACAATTCCAAACAACGTTTGAAAGGGCTTTTCTGTTGGCTTCTTGTAATTTATCGTCTGTGATTTCATCAGCAATTAAAAGAGGTTCAACTTTAACAGCATCTCCTGCTGTATTATCAATTATTAAATTTCTTCTGTCAGTTTCCCATTCAATCTCAACTTTTAAATTTGGCATTAATTCAGTATCAAGAACATTCAATTTATTTAAAATTGGTAGGCATTTTCTAAGGTCAAGGCTTCCAAGGGTTTTTTTTGAGCCCTGATTGTCTATTCTATTACTATCGTTTTTCATATTGGTTGAACGATTGGCTCCCTCTACGATTTGTCTTTGTTCGTTTACATCGTATCCAATTTCATTTTTAGAAAGTTTATTTAAATAATCCCTATTATAGGCATTTTCATTTAACAAATTAGTAAATGATAAATAACGATTAGCAAATCGCATTTCATCAATTACCTGTCTTCCATCCATAAGCCTGATATGTTTAATAGCACCATATACACCTGCTAGGGGGTGATAAAATTGAGGGGTTCCTTTTAAACCTAAGTTAACAATTCTCATATTTGAATAATACATTGTGTCAGGTTGTAATCTGAACTCGCATTTCGATTGTGAAAATGAAGTGTCATCTATAAGAGAACTTTGAAGACTACCAGAATAAAGAGCCATTATTTATTTATTTATATTTTTAGTATATATTTTTAAATAATATTTTATTTTTTCTTATTAACTTTAATTTTTAATTAAAAAAACTTTTAAAAAACTTTTTAAAAAAAAGTTAGCAAAAAACGATCGTATTGTAATTTTGGTTAAACTTTTTCTAAAAGTTTAATTACATTGATAATAACTGATGGAAATATAAAAATACTAGTCTTGGATTTGTGGCAATTGATGCGTCTGAAGATTTAATATTAAAGGTGAATTTTTGATTTGATAAATCAACATATTCCCCAAAATCTGTCCCTATGATAAAGGCTTTATTTCCTGCTAGTTTATTTCCTGAGGCTTGGTGGTGTCCTGAATTTTGGAGACTTTCAAGACCTTTGGCGATCATATCAGCCCTATCTGTTAAAGAATAGGTAATAAATTTTTGTTGTGAATTATTGAATAAATAATTAACTTCATCAATTTGCTTCATTACTTCACATCTAAAAGTATCTTTTGTTCTGTCATTGCTCTCGTGATTACTTTCCAACATAGAAACAGAAACAGCATTTACAGCTTTTGAAGGGACACGACTTGAAATAGTTGCATCAGTTGAATTGATTGAAGATTTAATTCCAACATAACTCTCCATAAAAAGCCTTTCGTTTGGATTTTCATCAGGAACTGAGGTATATCTCAAAACGAGATTTCTAAGATTATAAGAACCATCATTTGCCAAAGAACGACCAAATAAAGCGTGAATTGCTCTTGATAAATTACATTGAATGCGAATAGCACCCTTAGCACTAAAAGAATAATTTCCGCTCATTCTGTTAAAACATAACATAGGTTTAATTGAAAAACTGGCGTTTGTTTTTTGGGCTACGTGAGTTGGGTTATCATTATAACTTACTTGTTCTTCAATCATTGCCCCTGTTCCTTCTTCAACCGGATTTCTCATTTCACAAAGAAATTTTCCATTCAATAAATCCTCGCTATCTAATGAAGCACTACCAACCATATTTACGTATCGTGGATATTGTTGAAGCGTTTCCAATTGCCCTGCATTTAAACTTTCACAACTCCAACTTTCAAAAAAGGCGTGAGCACCTACAATATTTGATAATTTAATATTATTGGTTTGTGTTTTTCTTGTTGTTCCTGTACTGAAAATTTCAACTTCTGCTTCTACTGTGATTGAGTTTTTAACCAATGCCCGTCCATCGCTTACCAACTCCCAAGAGACTGTATCAAATTCATTGTAAACGTCTTTTGAATTTGAAGGTCTCACAAGATGATATCTGATATTATCCATTTTTAATAATTAGTTTTATAAATTACTATAACAAAAAAAATTTACAAAAAAAAATTAATTATTTGTATAAACTAACTTTTTTAAAAAGTTAACAAAAAATGATCGTAATATATTTTTGGTTTATTATATTTTTTTGAGAACGTGAGAGAAAATAATTTGTTGTCCTCCCATATTTCCACTTGCATTTAATTCAAGAGAAAGTTGAGTTTGTCTAGCACTCAAAGGAACTGGAACGGCTAGAATTCTGGTATCAATATTTGTATCATTAGCACTTTGAAGGGCACTTGATTTTATTGATTTTTCAGCCATATTTTTGACTTGTTTCCCCATATTAATAAATGTTTTATTTATGAGGTCATAATGTAAAGCACTTTTTACTTCTACATCTCTATTTGTTGTTGGTTTTCCATTTAATCCAATTCTATAAGATGTAATAGGCTCTTGAGATAAAATAGGATTATTAAACATAATTAAAGCATTCATACAATTTGAAGGGAGATAATATTGTTTATTAAGGCTTGTTGATTGTGGATAACTATCATTTTCTGCGTGGAATGATGAAAATTGAACTTCATCTGCTCCTTCTGAAATATCATTTCTTTTATAAAGAACTAATTCAACTTTATTAATATCTCTACTTGTTGAAGTTGGAGCGGTTTGATGAACGGTAATTGTTGATAATTGAGCACCATTTGCTAAGGCTGCGACAAGAACTGCGTCAAAATTAAGTTTAAGTTGTCCGGTTGCTTGATGTTCAATTGAAGTAATAACAAAAGGATTTCCTGCGAGGTCTGCTGCTGCGGCTCCAGCATTTTGAAGATTAACGTCCAAAGGCTGTCCTACATAAAAAGGGCTATCTTCTAAACTGTCGTATACTTCAGAAGTTGTTAAAAAGTCTACATCTTGGTCTGCACCTGTTCCATTGGTATAATCAGCCATTCCCCCGTAGGTATTACCACCTGCTGTTATTAGTTCCGACCAAGGAAAAGCGTCGGTTATTGTTTGTGTAGTTGCTAGTTTATCAAAGTTCATTTCCATATGCAATCTAGTTCTCCCCATTTTTGCGGTGTCGTAATCATCAATAATACCTGCTCCCAAAATTTCAGTCATTGGAATTTTTATATCAACGTCTTTATTTCTTGAAAGAACAGAGCCTTCATTATATAACTCTTGAAAACCCAATTTTGAAAAATGAGAAGTAGTTAAAACATTTTTCATATTTCCGAGGTCTTTTTCATAATAGCCTTTATCTTGTTCATAAAGTCCAAGTCCAGCCCTTAAAACGTCATTATGACGAATACTTTCAACAACTCCCGCTTTTTCATTTCTTAATTGAACGTGTTTTACAATAACACCGTTTGAGGCTGGAACTACATCGTTATTATCTGCTCTTCCTTCTTGAAAACTCAAGCCCACTGGATAAACGGCGTCAGGTTTACCTGTAAGAGTTCCAATACATGAAACGTTAACGTTAACGTAAGATTTTGAAAAGTCATAAATTCCGCCGTCAATATCAATGTCTACAAGGTTTTTATCATCACTGAAGGAACCTTGATTTGATGAGATTTTAACAATATTTTCCATTTTTAATTAATTAAGTATATAGTATATATTACATAAATAAAAAAAAGTTAGTAAAAAAAACTATTTATTAAAAAAATTTATTCTTTGTTGTGGTGTCCATTTTGGTATTTATTATTTAAGAAAGTAAAAGCCATTTTGGACACTTTATATTTTTAGATATGTCAATTGAGTTGTTAATGCGTGTCCCATTTGAGAGGCTATTTTTAATTTTCTTTTTTCTTCTTCATAATCTAAATTTTCACTAACAAATATTTTTCGTATCATATTACAACTTATTTTCTTATCTAATACTTCTTTAATTAAATTTGATAATGTTTTTCCAATAGAATTGGCTGACATAGGTTCACCCCTTACGTTGTTAAGAAGAAAGGGTTTTTTATTGAACTTTAAGTATTTATTTAATATGGTATTTATTTTTGAAGGAACTTTTATTTCTCGTTGTCCGTATTTTTTATTTGTTTTATAAACACCAATTATAAAATACTTTATATTTCTAGATATATTTAATAAATAATTTTTTTTTGGTTCTATTTCTTCCCTAGATGTAATTATTCTCATATTTGCGTAATCTTCTAACCTTCTTGGAGGTTGTTCTATATATAAAGATAAAATAACTAGTGATTGTAAGTTTTTTAATTCCTTATTGGTAATTGATGTTTCTTTTTCAATCCCTTTATTCATTCTTTCAAATTTTTTTAATACTCCTTTCAATTCAAGAATTGTCGCCCAATTTGTTTTTTCCTTTTCTGTTTTTTGATGTGTATCAGAAAAAGTTTTTAATTCTTTAAAAATCTCGTCAAACATAAATTGATACTCTGCGATCGTTTTTTCATATTTTGGATTATCATCCAATACACACAATATAGAATTTAAATAATTCTTTTTTGTTGGTAATGTGAAGGGGTCTAATTTTTTAAATATTAATTCTGTATTATTCAAAAATTTAAGTGTTGTTATTGGCTTTCTATCGTTAAGCCTTTTAACATTATCAAAATACATTTTCAATGTGTTTTCATTATACTTATTTTTGTTTTTTAGTTTATCAAATAGTTTTTTTTCCATATCAAAAATATCTTAATATTATATCTAGTAAATATTTTTTTATGATTGCCAAAAAAAATCAATTAGTTAATTTATGTTATTTATCCTTTAAATTAGAAAATTGTTTTTATGATGATTATCAACCTTATAAATATTGGGCTAGGAAAATTAAATTCATAACAAATATTTTTCAAGAAAATATAATAAGATTAATTTTTAGACAATTATTGAAAGATGGAAGATTTCAAAAAAAAAAAACAATTTAGAAAAGTATTTTATTTATTTAATCCTACAAAAAGAGAATATTTTGAAAAATATAAAAATTATGATGGTATAATTTGTTTTGATTAAGTAGGAAGAACTCCTAATTGAGACACAAAATTGCTGTGTTGTTCTTGTGTTGGTGGTTGGATAAATTTCTTGTGATGGTCTTTACTAAATAACGACGCCACCAAAGAGCCGATTCCCAAAGTTGCAGATATGGCTAATCCTAATGGATTCTCATCATCGACAACGCTTTCTTCTGCTAATGTTGCTAGTTTTTTTGCTGTGTTTTTTTCAACTACTTCTTCACCTTCTTTTAATGCTACTTTATCAACTTCATCGTCAACGGCTTTTACACCACTTTTAACGCTGTTTTCAACTGGTTCTTGTTCTTCTTCTTGATATTGTGCGGGGCTAAATGCTGGATTTTCAACCTCAAAAGATTTGGGGGCTTTGGCTTTTCCTGTAATATCTGCGAGAACCCTTTCAGCTGGTTTTAATGTTTGTAATGGTATTCTATCAATTGCACTAGTTGCGACATCTTCTTGAGCCAATGAAGGAGAACCTGCGAATTCTTCAAATTGACTTACCTTGGGTGCGATTTGTTCTTGTTTTCCTTCAAATTGTGCTTTTAAAATATCACTTACTGTAACTGATTTATTTAAAGGTGGTAATTTAATACGTGCTGCCACACTTGAAACTTCAAAAGGGTTTACTTCTGTATATGTAGCATTTTTTAAAGTAGATGTCAAACCCTTTGGAATATAACTTTCAATTTGTTCTGCTAAATCTGATTTTGCCACGTTTCCAGTATCTGTTCCAAGTCCTTTGACTGTATCTTCAACTGTTGAAGTTAATTTTTTAACTCCTCCTTTTGTAATATCTGATATAGCTCCTCCTACATCTCCATCTTTTAATTTAGCGACAATCCCTTCAATATCTTTATCTTCAACACCTAATTTTTTTAATACATTATTAATTTTTGGTGTTTTAAAAGCCTTTTCTAATCCCTTCAATCCTGCATGTGTTGAAAGAGTTGAGCCTATGCCCTCTCCTGTTTCTTTTAAAAATCGTTTTACATCATCAACTTTATCGTCTAAAACATCGGCGGGAGGTGGTGCTGTTTCTGTGAGTGAAGCCAACTGTTGAGCGGTATTTGAAAAATTAGATAAATCCATTTAATAAAATTAAAATATTATTTATATAATATATTCAATATAAAATTATTAAGATGTTTGAAAAAGATAAAAGATATTTAAAAGAAACTTTTATTTATAAAGATGATGTATTCAGCAAAGAATACGCTATGTTAAATCTTTATTATACGTGTAAGTATATTTTATATAATACATTCTCTATATTGTGGAGATGGTTTTAATATCTTTTTAAAAAACGATCGGATTATAAATTAAAACGTTTTTTATAACTAGCAATATTTTTTTTAATATCTACACTATCACCCCAGAGGATATAATAAGATAAATATCCTGCTCTCATCGGGTCATTAGTTTTTAAATCTTTTTTATGTCTTTTCCTATATCTTTCTCTTCTTTCTTTATCTTGGTGAATAGTGTAATCACTCATACCAGCCGAACCAAAATAAACGGTTTTTTCTCTTCCATTATCTTTTTTAAAAATGGCTTTCCATTTCTTCTTAGGTTTATCACTTTTCATAACTTTAATTAATTTACTCATACTAGAGGATTTATATTTAAATTATTAGATTTTAATTTTTCCCTTCCTTCCTTTAATTTTTCCATAAGCAATTTATGATGCTTTTTTGTATTTTTATGATTACCATTTTTTAAATGAAATCTAGCAATAACACAACCACAAACACAAGTTATTTTTGAATTATTGAGTTTTAAAACTTTCTCTCTATTGTCTTTATACCATTTTTTCGAAATATTATTCATCTTTTCCTTATTCTTTCTTACGTATTCGTTCCTGTATTTCTTTGATTTATCGGGGTTTTTGGCTCTCCAAGTATGATTATGAAAAACTATTCTATCTCTATTTTCTCTCTTCCATTCCTTTTGACTTCTATTAGGAACATTAATATTGTAAGTTGTATTATATAATTTAATAAATAGTTTTTCAACTTCTCTATATTCACTACTAGTTCTCCAATCTGTAATTATTGCTAATGGCTTCATTATCCAATTCTCCCAACCCCCTGTAAATCGTATATATTCATAAAACGGCTTTTTAGATATTTCTGAACTTCTTCTATGACAACACAACCTCGCATCATAATTTAAGGTTGAACCAACATAAGAGCCTTTTTTACTTTCATCTTTACATTTTATTAAATAAATGATCGCTGGGCGTTTTGTATTAGTCATTTTTAAATAATTATAATTTACTATATATAATATACTCTAAGAAAAAAATCCGTCCAATAAAAACGAATTAATTAAAAAAAGTCTAAATGAAAACATTTATTAATAAAAGTTTTCAAAATGTCCAAAATGACATTTACTTACTTAGAAATAAAATGCCAAAATGGACACTTCCAAAAAAGACAACAACAACTCACCACCGTTTATGGAGTTTTTAATTTATTTTTAAGTTCATTAATCATAATATTATTTACTTCTTTAAAGTGATATTTATCATCTTCTTTTTTAATATAAAATTCATTAGAGGTATCAGAACAAGTCCTCAAACGTTTTTTTTGATTTTCTTTTGGAACTTCTTGTTCTTCTTCTTCTTCTTTTTCCTCTTCTTCTTCTTTGATTTTTAATTCTTCCTTAATTAAGTTTATAATTTTATCTCTACCAAAAAGGCGTATTGAGTTTTTAATAATATAACATTCATTACAAATATATTGAGTTAAACACCATTGAGAGCAAATTTTACAATCAAACATAATAAACTTATAACTTTTTATTTTAAAAGTTAGTAAAAATATATAATCTAAGTATATATTAATTTTGAATATAATGTTTTCTAATATCAGAAAAATGGAGAAGGAATTAATTCCTAAACCAGAACCAAAACCAAGGAAGAAAAAACAAAACGAAATTTTTGAAATACCAAAAAAATATACAAAAGGATTAACCAAAACACAAGCCAAGAAAAAAACACAAAATATTAAGGAAACTAAACAATTATTAAAACAAGGTAAAAAGAAAGAAGCACAAGAACTAGCCAAAAAAAGACCAACAACAAAAGAAACAAAAGAGAGCAGTTTTACAACTAGATTTAAAAAGAAGTTTCCAAATGTTAAACCAAAAACAAAACTATTTTCTGAAAAAACGGGAATTCCTTTAAGCGTTCAAAAAGAAATTATTAAAAGAGGAGAAGGGGCTTGGCTCTCTACAGGCTCAAGAGCTAGTGTAAGTAGCCCGACACAGTGGGGAATTGCAAGGCTCTACGCTTTTTATTTCAAGGCTATTAGTGGAAAATTAGATTTTGATAAAGACCTATTAAAAAATGTTAGTCTTAAAAAATAATTTAAGTTTAATTCTCAAAAAAAAAATATATACTTAATATATAGTTAAATTAAAAATGGTAAAAAACGTTTACAAATTCAAAGCAGTTATAAAGGATGATAACGACAATGAAACAACAAAATATTTTAAAAACACAAAAGAAATAACTCAACAATTAAATATCCCTAGAAGTTCAATATTTTGTATGATAAACCCAGATAAGAGAAATATTGAAAAATACCGACATATTAAGATTGAGAGATGCAGTGAACCCGTATTTATTACGGTTCCTAGGATTTTATAATTTTTGTTTATTTTTTATAAAAAAAAATGTTTACTTTATATATAAATTTGTATAAAATTGTAAAATGCCACAAGAACAAGAATTGATTTTTGAAATGGAAGAAGAAGTTGAAGAACCTAAACCAAAAACAAAGCCAAAAAAACCACGTAAGCCCCTATCAGAGGAGAGAAAACAACAATTGAGAGACCAGTTAAAGAGGGCGAGACTTAGGAGCCAAGAAACAAGAGCAAAAGGAAAAAAGGTTAAAGAACTTGAAAAGGAAACCAAGAAAAAGAAAAAAGAAATTGAAATGCTTAAAGCAATGACAAATAATGAAGAAACAAAACAAACTCTTGAAGAACAAATTGAAGAATTGAAAAAAAAATTAAATGCCAAAAATAAAAAAGAGGAAGTTGAAGAAGTTTCTGAAGAAGAAGAGGAACCAACCGTTATAAGAAGAGTAAGAAAGAAAAAACAAGTTATAAAACCAAAGAAACCAAAAAAGAAAGTAATCATTGAAGAGATTGAAGAAGAAAGCGAAGAAGAAAGCGAAGAGGAAGTTATTGTAAAAAGAGTTGTAAAGAAAAAAGCAAAATCAAAACCAAAAGAAGAACCACCAGCACCAACACCAGCACCAGCACCAGCACCAGCACCAGCAGAACCTATTCAACCTCAAATAACCTTACCACCTCAACCACAAAAAATAAGGAAATCATATTTACCATTTAATATAACTTTCTAAGTTTAATAAAAATTATTTTTTGTTAACTTTTTTTTAAAAAGTTGTATAAGTATATATCTATTTTGATTTATAAAATGCCTTATCATTACAAACCTAAATCCAATAAGGAAAAAGCAAAACAAAAAGCAAAAAAAGAAAACCCTAAACCAAAAATTAAACCTCTTAATAAACCTAGAAAAGAATTAAGTAAACTTCAAAAGGACTTTATGAAAGAACATAAAAAGAAACATAGTAAAGAACACAATAAAGAAATGATTAAATTAATGAAAAAGGGGTTTTGTATGGAACAAAGCCACAAAATAGCAATGAAAACGATCGGAAAATAATTTTTGTTAACTTTTTTTTAAAAAGTTATTTTTTTAAAAAGTTATTAACTTAATTGAAAGGTTATATTCAATTCTTCTTCGTCCTCTTCTTCATCATCTTTTTTAATACATAAAATTTTTTCTTCAAATATCTCAGATTGATGAGAACGCAAATATTCAATATTTTCAATTAGTGTATTATTCAATACTGGTTCTTTTGAAATTAAATTGTCAATTAATCTAATAAAACCGTAAGTTGTTAAAAACTCTTTTTTAAAAAATATTAATTCTTCATTCAAATTTTTTTTTTGAATTTCTAGTTCTTCATATTGTTTTTTTAAATCATTACAAAGAGTTAAATATTCGTTTTCATTTGACATTTTTTTTAATATTAAAATAGTTATATATAATAATATATATATAATGCCGAATAAATTGAAATTACTAAAAGTAAAAGATAAGACAGATAAACACACTAAAAAATTTGATTTATTATTTGACCTGAGTTTTAGAATGCTTATTTCTGGAAATTCTGGGAGCGGTAAAACAAATTATGCAGTCAATATGTTGCTTAATAAAAACTACCCTTATTCTTCTATTTTTTCAGGAGAAGATATTATAATAATATCGCCGACCCCTTATTCAGATTTTAAATTGAATTTAATTATTGAAGAAAAAGAAATTCCAGAAGAAAATATTTTTGATGAATTAGATGACGATATATTAAATGATTTATACGAAAATTTAATTGAAGAGTATAAAGAAGCAATAAGAGAAAAAGAAGAACCTAAACACAAATTGATTTTAATAGATGATTTCGGCTTTTCTGGTGGTATGAGTAATAAACGATTTAATACAGTATCAAAAATATTTTGTAATGGTAGAAAGTTTTTAATTTCAAGTATGGTTTTATTACAGAAGTATACACAAGCAACTTCAAATATACGTTCAAATTGTTCTTGTATGGTTATTTTTAATACTTCAAATAGTGAATTGGAACAGATTGAGAAAGAAAATAATTATTTAAAAACTAAAAAAGATTTTGTTAATATGTTTAGAGATAACTTAAAAGAAAAACACGATTGTTTAATAATTAATTATTCTAATGACTTTAAAAATTTATACCTAGATAAGAATTTTGAGAAATTAATAAATAACTAAAAAAATAAATATGTTTTTTAATTTTATAATAATAGTTTTTTATTTTTCAATATGTCAAGAATCTATAACGCTTTAGACAGTGCGGCAGCTCATCAACCCACATATCAAACATCAATTTTAACACAACAAAACGAAAAAATTGATACTTCAAATACTACATTATCAGGAATTAAATCAAATCAAGAGGGAACAATTGGAAGCATTAATAATGCTGATATTGGTTCAGGTGGTAATTTCAGAAGAAGTGCTGTATATGCTTATGATAGTATAAACGACCAAGCAAGAAGCCTTCGATGTGATGCTAACGGGCGGCTAGAATGTAGTATTGATGCTCTCGAAGTTTCAGCTGATACTATTAATTTAAATACTGATAATCTTGAAACATTAACAACAGCAACAAATACAAAACTTGATAATATTTATACTGATACAACAGGAATTTCATTGAAGGTATCAGGATTACAAAATTCACAAAGTCAAAATGGACTCGGAGGAGGTGATGCTAATGGAGTTATGATAAATGATATAAGAAGCAATACAAGTTTGACAAATTCAACCCTAGCTTCTATATCAAGTAATACAGGTAATATTGAAACTTCTAGTTCTGATACTTCAACAAATACAGAAAATATTAATACCAAACTTTCAGGAGGATTACCTTCTTCTTTATCAAACGACCAATTGAAAGTAGAAGATGCGGGAACTCAAATGGGAATAGGTCTATTGAGTTCTGGACAAGGAACAACTAATAGTCTATTAACAAGTCTTGATAACAAAGCAACAACAAGGGACGGACATCTTAATAATATTGTTAATCAAACTTCAGGACTAGCAACAGAAAGCACTCTAGGTGATATAGATACTAAATTAATTTTACCTTCAGCCCTATCAACAGCAGGAAATTTGAAAGTTTCTATTGAAGAAAGCAGTGCAGGAGGAGATGCTAGTTTATCAGAACAACAAACGCAAACAACTAAATTAACCAGTATTGATAATAAAATAACAAGTGGAGCAGACTTAAGTTTATCATCAGCACAACAAACTCTAGTTTATGGGGTCGATGCTTTCAATATTAGTCAATTAGAACCGATCCGAATATCATCAGATAAAGTAATGGCTGAAACTTTTATAGCTAGTGTAGCAAGTGGCATTACAAATGAATTACCTATTTCTAATGCTAAAATTACTCAGGGTTATGACGCTCAAGTAGCAAGTGGCGGTGATGGTCTTCAACAGTGTCTCGCATATGGTCGTGATAATTCAGGTAATTTGGATGCTTTAAGAACTGATGCATCAGGACATTTAGAAATAACTGTTGATGATTTTGTAAAAGGTAATGCAACAGCATCGGCTTCTTTTCCAACTACTGATGCAAGAAATAAAGTAAGTGATACAATTTTTATGACTACTGAACTTATTGGTTCTAATTCATTTAGTAGTTCGGTTTTAGATACAGCGGGTGCATCCGCAGTTATGCTGTATGGGGAACAAACCGCTGGAACAACTGTATCAAGTTCTCAATTAAAA
>VMHT01062483.1_pt1 | contig 16974 bp, 10 predicted proteins | sample 4693611 | NCBI WGS metagenome assembly VMHT01 (sample SAMN12280063, study PRJNA550983) | marine metagenome | isolation source: seawater sampled from same location over 5 years 0.02-0.2 micron viral filtrate | place: USA: collected off the coast of southern California halfway between the port... ...
CGACGACGACGACGACGACGACGACGACGGGATGGGGCGAAAGCGACGCGCGGGGACGGCGACGTGCGTCGCGATGGCGGCGATGCGAGCGATGGCGACGCGGGCGACGGACGCGGGCGACGCGGAGGCGGTGAGGACGCTGCTGGCGAGCGCGAGGGACGACGAGGCGCTGGGACGCGCGCTGGCGATCGGGGACGTGTGCGCGATCGGGGACGGGACGGTGGCGTGCGATGAAAACGGGAGGGTGGTGAAGATACGGTTGCGCGGACGAGGGCTGCGAGGGAGGCTGCCGGCGCGCGTGCCGAGGATGGAGCGGTTGACGACGTTGGACGCGAGCGATAACGCGCTCGAGGGAACGATTTCCGAGGAGTTCTTGTTGGCGATGCCGAATCTCGTGGAGCTGCATTTGAATTTGAACACGCTCGAGGGACCGATTCCGAAGTCGATCGGGACTTTGACGTCGCTCGAAGTCCTGAATTTGGACGGCGGTTTCACAGAGAGACAGAGACGATTCGACGCGTCGGTACCCGTCGACAAGCGCGAAGTGTACGGATTTCCGGGGGTTCACTTTGGCAATCAACTTTCGGGGAGCGTTCCCGCAGAAATCGGTAATCTCGTCAAGCTCAGAGAGTTGAATTTGCACAGAAATATGCTCGGTTTGAAGACGGATCGTCTCGCTCTCCCGGCGAGCGTCGGGAATCTCGTCGAACTCGAATCCATGGACGTGTCCGGGAACCAACTCCACGGCGCCATTCCACAAGAGCTCGCCACACTTCCACGCCTTCGAACGTTAAATCTGGACGATAACTTCATCAGCGGGTTTATACCGAGCGACTGGTCGTCCGCCCTGGCGCTCGAGTCCTTGATCGTCGAAGGCAACTTTTTGAGCGGAACTTTACCTCGATTCCTACCGCGAAACTTGACGTTCCTCGACGTGCACGAAAATTTGCTTACGGGTTCGATCAACGAACTTTCTCGGCTAAAGCGGCTCGAGGGCGTGCTGCTCGATCGCTGCCGATTCACGGGTCCGGTGACTCTATCCAAGGCGTCTCTGCCGAATCTCAAAATGATTAGCCTGGCAAACAACGCTGGGCTTTGCGGTGCACTTCCAGACTTACCATTCGCCACGAAGGAGCAAAAGGAAGCCGAGTGCGACAAACCGTGGGAACTTTGTCAACTTTGGCCGGAAACAGCGGGCACGCTTCTCGGTTTGGGGTCATGTCAATGCGCTGCGCCAGGCGAAGGCTGTTCCATCTGGGAACTCAGCGGAAGGAAAGAAACGTGCTGCGAGGAAGGTACGTGTCTCAGCGTTCCTTTCGAGTTCGGTGGGAAGCAGTGTGTGCCATGTTCAGACGCGTATCAGAAATGTGGTGGGAAATCTTTCGACGGCCCAACTTGCTGCAAGCGCGGTCTAACGTGCACTCGAATTGACGACGACAGGTCCGAGTGCCTGCCCTGTAACGCGCAGTGGGAGCAGTGCGCCGGCGCACTTTACGACGGACCCAAGTGCTGTGCGCCTGGCAACTCTTGCGTGTACTTTGATGCGTATTACTCGCAGTGTCAACCTTCGTCGGTGTTGTTATAAATCGAGGCGGCGTTCCCGAGGTGGCGCGACGAGCCCGAGGGGCAGGCACGTCGGTGTTGTTATGAATCGAATCGAGGCGGCGTTCCCGAGGCGGCGCGACGAGCCCGAGACGCGGGCGTTATATGGACGCCATTTCGAGACTCGCGCGCGAATAGTCGTGCATTTCAGACTCAACTTCAAACATAACACTATGATTTCCAAAGTCTCAAGCGCTTTCTACTCGGTTTTTCTCATCTTACTGCTCGGCGCCTCTCGCGTCTCCGCCGTCGCGAGGCAGGAGGTGGACATCGTGTACGCCTCGGGAGAAGACAGAGACCCAATCACGCTCTACATCCCCGACGTCTCCGTGCCCGGCGAGGATAACGCGACAAATGTACCACCAGATGTTCCTCTCATCGTTCTTCTCCACGGGCGCTGCATGGATGGCGAATCCACAAACCGAATTTTGCGCTTCACCGAGCAGGTGGATTCTCGCGAGTTCATCCTCGCACTTCCCGAAGGGACGAGAAATCGATTCTGGTGCTCATCGTGCACTCGACTTGGTGGTATTTTGAACACTCGCTACGGATGTAGATCTTGGGCTGCAACACCCGCGTGCTGCGCAGCTGGACGCTTCTCGTTACGCCCGGGGGATCCGGAGACGTGGGAACCCGTCGACGACGTCGAACATCTCGCGCAAGTCATCCGAGCCGTGAAGTCTCAGTACAACGTCGCCGAGGACAAGGTTTACATCGTCGGTTGGGAGAACGGTGGGTTCATGGCGTATCGCATGGCTTGCGAGAAGCCCGATTTAATCTCGGGTATCGTATCTATCTCTGGTCTGACCTTCGCGGACGCGCAATCCAACTGCGCCGCGTTCACGGCGACGACAAAGACGCCAGTGAACGTCTTGGCCATCCATGGTGAACTCGACAACATTCCCGTCGATGGCGGTCGATTCGAAGGTAAACCTGTACCTTCCGTTGAACAAACGTTGGCTGGCTGGGCCGATCACAACGGGTGCGATGCGTCGGCGAAAGTCACGACTGCAGACGCGCTCGTCTCTCGCCAAAAGCTGCTCCCGAACAACCCAGATACTGATCTCGTGCACTTTGGCAACACGAGCCAGTGCGACGTCGGTGGTCGCACCGAGCTTCGACTTGTTTCGGGTTTGAACACCGAACTCGCGACCGCGCTGACCTTTACGGCAGATTTTGGCCCTTCTCTCATCGACTGGATGCTTGAAACGGATGGCGTGTCGAATAACGGCTTCGTCGACGATGATGATTTGGCTCCCGCACCTGGACCGAGCGTCGAGACATCCTCGGGCCCAAATGGTTTCACTCACTGTCCACCGGACGTTCTGCGTTGCCCTGATGGTGAAATGGTGACTCGACAAGTGCCGAACTGCGACTTTCAATGCTCGAGCGGCGCGCCGACGCTTTCGTATCTCGAATCAATTTGCACGGCGAACGATTGCTGCGGGACCTACGGACTGTGCTTATCAACTTCAAAGTGCGCCGATACGTCATGCCCGAATGATATTACGCTCGAAAACTACGATGCATATATGAGTGCTCGCGACAACGAACCGCGTTCGAGCGGCGCGCCCGCCGGCGTCGCCGCGGCGCTCGCCTTCGGGTCCTTGGTCGCGTTCGCGACGTTAATTTAAAGCGCTGTATTTACCACATGCGCCATGCGCTTGTCGGCTTGACTATCGTACGTTGAGTTTTAATATGCACCGAGAGCTTTTACTATAACATTTTGTGTTTCTATCGCGGCTCGCTCGCCCTCTTTGGTGCGCGGACGTTTAAATGCTTGCTTTTACGCGCCGCCGCGGCGCGTACGCGTACTGACGGTCGAAGCCTTCAACGCCGAAATCATCGCGTTAGATGCATCGGTCTGCTGAATTCTTGCTGCCGGCGCGGGAGCACTTGGCGGAGCGTTGGACTTTTGCGCGCGCAAAGTCAAGCCAACGGTCACCGAACTCGCCCCGTTATCTTCCTCGAGATCCATTCCCGTGGCTTGGTCCTCCACCGAATCAGATTTGTCAGGCGTGCTCGTCTTCGTATCGCTATCCGCGGCTTGAAGCATGAGTAACATCTCGGCCTCTTCTTCAAGGTTCTTCGCAGGCTTATTCGAAGTCGACAATTTTGACATGCGCCCGGACAACGCGCTGTCGTCTCGCGGCGTCCCGCCTCTGCCTTGCACCGGACGCGTCGGGAGCGGAGGCAACTGCGCTCGTACAGACGCTGGGATCGGAACGTCTTTGCCAAAGTTCGTCACTGCGGCGTCGCCGCGGATCGCACGAGCCGCGGCGTCGTACGCCAAAGCCGCTTCTTCGGCAGAATCGAACGTACCCAACCAAAGCCTTGACCCGCGCGTGGGGTCTCTGATTTCGGCTGCGTACTTGCCCCACGGCCGTTGTCTAACCCCTCGGTACACACTCTTTTGCGGTTTACCGCTCGAGTTCAGCGGCATCGACGCGCTCATCGAAGCGCCGGGCATCGACGACACGGCTACGGCCGCAGCAGTCACCTCGTTGACCGCAGCTCGGGCGATCTCCATCTTCTTCGCCTTCGTCGCGCCCGACGGCGGCTTGTGCACGCCGCCCGACTTGACTGGAGGCGAGGACGAAAAGTGCGCCATCGCTCGCGGCGAGTCCTTCAAGTTCATCGGAGGACTAAACGCACTAAATCCACTATTAGGAGATCCGATGTGATGCTTACCCGGAAGCGAGGAAGACAATCCCGGAAACCCGATCCCGCGGTCCATGGGCGCCTTCGGCCGAACGACTTGCGGAATCGCCGTCGGCGACGACCCGTAAAACGACGGCGACGACCCGAGCGATCCCGGCGACGTTCCCGCCAAAAAGTTCGGTGACGTCCCTGCGATCATATTTCCACCTCGTCCGATCCCCGACGCCCCCGCCAACGCACCACCAACCCCTGGATAAAATCCCGGCGCGCTCCCCACCGCGAACCCCCGCGTCGGCGGGGTCGCGCTCAAATCGACCGGATTCGCAAACGCCGCGAACGCCGCCCCTTGCATCGCCCCGATCGCTCCCGCCGCCATCTCATCGTCGCCCATCATCGCGCTGTCGCCTCTCGACGCCGTCATCGTCCCTCTCGCGCGTCCCGCGTCTCGAGTCCGGCGTCGCGGCGCCCAGTCGCCCGCGTCCGTCTCCTCGACCCTCGCGCGCGCGCCTCACCGTCGCCCGAGCGCGCGTCTCACCGCGAGCGATCGCGAACCACCCTTTATCTCGCGTTTCCCGCGCGCCGTCGCGCCCGTCGAACGCCGCGCGCGTCCCCGCGCGCACGCGCCCCCCGGTCGGATGGATAGGTCGCGACGCGATGCGTCCGATGCGACGCGATTACCGTCCGTATCGTCGTCGCGCGCGCTCGAGCGTCGCCCGAATCTCGCCTCGCGCGAGATCGCGTCGCGTCGCGTCGCTTCGCCGCGTCGCTTCGATCGCGCGTCGCTTTGCCGCGTCGTCGCGCGCGTGGACGTGCCGCGCGTCGACGCGGCGGCGGCCGCCGGTCGTTTCGAACGACGACCGCGCGATCGCGACGGCGCGGGTGACCTCGTATTGAAGCGATCCTGACGCCATGTCGTTTGTCCGAGTAGTGTTTTATGTGTGAGTTTATCTTCAGGCTGATGGGCGAATCTCGCGCGCGGTGCGAGCGAATCGACGATCGTGGGCGCGTAAGTTTTGCGTAATGGCGTCGTCACTGGTGCGTCAGGCTGATGGGCGAATCTCGCGCGCATAGGGGAGGCGCGCGCGAAGGCGCGGCGCGCGAGTTCGCCGCGCGCGATGGACGCGCTCGCGTCGAGCGACGCGCTGGTGCTCGCGAGCGCGACCGTGCTCTGCGCCTCGGTCGTCGGGTTGATCGCGGTGCGCGCGGCGTCGAACGCGACGGGGAAAGATGGGACGATGACGACGGCGTCGTGGTTCGGCGCGCTCGGTCGCGGGCGGGCGCCGGCGACGGCGAAAGAGACGTTCGACGACGCGGGGAAAGTGCGTCTGAGCGTGTTTTACGGTACGCAGACGGGGACGAGCGAGCGGTACGCGCGGGAGGTGGTGGCGCACGCGCGCGCGCGGTACGGCGCCGCCGTGGCGGCGCGCGCGGTGGATCTCGAAACCGTGGATTCCATGCACGCCGAGGACGCGCTCGTGGCGGAGACCGGGTGCTGTGTGTTTCTGCAATCGACGTACGGGGACGGGGAACCGACGGATACGAGCTCGGATTTCGTGTATTGGGCGCGGGACTGCGCGAGCGACGGGCGGATGCCGGATTTGTTGGAAAACGTAACGTTCAGCGTGTTCGGGCTCGGTAATCGTTGCTACGAACAGTTCAACGCGGCGGCGAAGATGGTTCACAAGGCTTTGGTGGATTTAGGCGCTCAACCGCTGCTGAAGCTTCACTTGGGAGACGACGACCAGTGCTTGGAGCAAGACTTTGAAAATTGGATCGAGGCGTTTTGGCCCGCGTTCGAGGCCAAGTTTGGTTTACATTCCGACGGCGGCGACGAGGAGTTGCCTCGTTACGACGTCATCATTATGCGTGGTAGCGACGGCGAGCGCGCAGCGGCGAGTCAGGCGGCCAAATACGAAAAGGAGCACTCTAACACGCGCGTCGCGCCGACGGCGGCAAAGCCGTACCTCTCCTCCGTCAAAGTTGTGCGCGAACTCTTCAGTAAAGATGCCGATCGAAGTTGCGTTCACGTAGAGTTTGATATTTCAGGCTCGAGCGTGCAGTACAAGACGGGCGACCACTTGGGCGTGTTTGCGGAGAACGGTAAGGACGTCACGAAGCGCGTAGCCAAAGCGCTGAAGCTCGACGTCGACGAGGTCTTCCGTTTGGTGAAGCCGAGTGGTGCTCCTGCGTCGCTCGCCGAGCCGTTCGCGACGCCCATGACGGTCGGAGATGCGATTGCGCGGTACGCGGACGTTTTAACGCCCCCTCGAAAGCAAGCGCTCGCTGCGCTCGCCTCCGTCGCGTCGGGCAAGGACGCAGAAAAGCTCGCCTTTTTAGCCTCGCCGGCGGGCAAGGATGAATTCGCAAAGTACATAACGAAGCCCCACAGATCGCTTTTGGAGGTGATGGAGGACTACTCCAGCGCTGTTCCAGATATTGGATTATTCTTTGGCGCCGTTGCGCCTCGTTTAGCGGCTCGATTTTACAGCATCAGCTCAAGTCCGGCGGCTAACAAAAACGTCGTCACCGCCACCGTCGCCGTCGTCAAAGAGAAAGTCTTCACCGGTCGCATGCACGAAGGTGTCGCGAGTACATTCTTACAGCGCGCGGCTGAAGGCCAAAAGATTCCGATTTTCGTGCGAACGAGCACTTTCCGACTGCCGACAAATCCAGAAGCGCCTGTTATCATGATTGGACCAGGCACCGGCTACGCCCCTTTCCGAGGTTTCTTGCAAGAGCGCACGGCGCTTCAAGCTTCTGGTGCCAAGTTAGGCCCGGCGATGCTGTTCTTTGGATGCCGTAACAAAGATCGCGATTTCATATACGAAGCAGAGATGCAGACCGCGTTGCGAGAGGGCGTGATTACCGACCTGGACGTGGCGTTTAGCCGCGACGGGCCGAAGAAGGTGTACGTGCAGGACAAGATTATCGAAAAGGCGTCGACGGTGTACCCAATCGTCAAAGGTACCGTGGGCAAAAACGAGGGCGCGGTGTTCATTTGCGGTGACGCGAAGAACATGGCAAAGGATGTGAACAAGGCGCTCCTGAGTGTGTTGATGCGCGAGGGCGACTACGCGGCGCACGAAGCGGAGGAGATTTTACGTCGCCTGAAGGCAGAGTTTAGATACCATCAGGACGTGTGGTAGCACACATGTTTGTAGCAACAATTGTTTGCACGTTCATCGCTCGCGATGTGGCATATCGTAGCCGCCGCGCTCGTTCGCCACGGGGACATCGAGAGCGCTCGCGATCGCTCGCCTGAAGTCTTCCATCATCTCCTCCCTAGTCGCATTTTCTGCTACTTTTGGTTTGATAAACTCCACGCGTGATCGATTCGACGGAATCTGTGCCAAAAAGAACAGTATGCCGAATAAGGTGTGCAGTCTCGACGACAACGGCCACGTAGGTGAAAATTCTCCGAGTCCCTGGAACGTGAGTGCGACACCCTGCATACGCTCAGCGGACACGATCTGAAAGCATCCCGGATGAATCCATGTTCGAAGACTCGTGCCATAATCAGCCGAACCTTCGGGGAATACGACGAGCGGCCGACGACGAGTGGAAGATTTAGGGCTGAGGAGGTCGCGTAATTCGTACACCGCAAACTTTCGCATGGATTCGTCGACGAAATACAAGTCCAAGGAGATCCCAAGTTCTCGCAGGAACGGCAGCTCGACAATGGACGCTCCACCGACGAAGATTGGCACTTGATTAAGCGCGAAGGACAACACCAGCGCGTCGATGATTCCACGGTGATTGCACACGAGTACATCAGCTTGCGGATCACGCTCGCCTTGGACGTCCAGTTTCGAGTATCCCAAGCAGAACAATGCCACCTTTGCCGCAAAATGCGCGACACGAAGATGTGTGTCGTGAAACTTCATGAACCATGTGGGATACTCCGCATTAAGTCGTAGCTTGAGCCAATCATTCACGAATGCGACGCGAGAGTTGGTACCGGCCTCCTCGGCGGCGTGCTGAGTCGCTCGGGGGCCCAAGCGAACGTTGAGAAGAAAACACAGCAAAATGTGCGCCACGCTTTCCACCCAAAGCAAACCGAGCGTCGTCACGAACGCGCACAGTCGCAGCGGAAGAAGGATGAACACGCGATAGCCTCTCCGCACGAAGTTGCTTCGAGGGTAAACGGCGGTGGGGGTCATTTTCTGACCACCCTCGGATGTTCGAGAAATTTCCTCAAACTTGAAAAAAAAACTAACATCATTTACAGTCTCAGCGTGCAGGTGGAGCGGATTCTACGCCCCCGGTCAGAGCGAATCTTCCTTTCTCCCGGGGAAACACTACGGCGTCTTCGGGCCAAGGCCAGCCACCGAATTGGGTTTGTCTATAGTCTGAAAAGGCTTGGCGAATTTCAGCTTCAGACGTCATTACGAAAGGCCCGTGCTGCGCCACAGGCTCGCCGATAGGCTTTCCTTGCAAGACGAGAATGATAACTTCGTCTTCACCAATATTCTTTACCTGAACTTCACGCGACGCATCCACGTCCAGCACGGCTTTACGATCGAGCGTTTGACCGCAAACTTCAATCGCGCTCCCTTCGCAAAAGTATAACGAACGATTCGTCGACTTGCCACCGCGCGCACGGGCGAGGGTAAACGCCGCGCCTGGTTCCATCTTCAACAAATATACTCCTACGTCGTTCTCCGGCTTTGCGGCCCACGAATTGGGCGTGGGCGCGAGCGCCTTGACGCCGTCGTACTCTCCGGTCCAAACCGTGATTTCCACGCCGTCTCGCTTTCGCACCGGTATGTCCTCGCTCCAGTGCATCACAAAAGCGGGCTCAACCATCTTATCCGCACTCGGCAGGTTCAACCAAATCTGAAACAACTGCAACGTGTTCGGCTTGTCGTCGTGTTTCAACGGGAACATCTCGCCGTGAACGATACCCGCGCCCGCCGTCATGTATTGCAAATCCCCATCCCCGTACCGCCCGGCGCTCCCGTGCGAGTCGCTGTGATCGATCGTTCCTTTCATCACCGCCGTTATCGTCTCGAATCCTCGATGCGGGTGCTGCGGGAAGCCGGGAATCTTGTCGCCGTGGTACATTCTGTACGGCTGTTTGGCGTCAAAGTCAGCGCCGTTCCCGCGCCTCGGCGCTTGCATTTTCGCGTCGCCGGCCGGGAAGAGGTCTTTGTGGTAGACGCAGAACAGAAACGGATCGCGCGTCGCCATGGGCGCGGGAACCGATATCGCGTGGGCACCCTGAATCACCTCAGACATGACGGCGCGCGCGGTCGCGCGACGCGCGAACGGACGCGCGTGCGACGCCGTACAGTCGCGCGAGAGTGCTGGAACGCGCGCGTGGGAGAGTAACGCGCGACGCATGCGCGCGAGCGCGAAGTGGGGAGGTTTGACTTTTTCGACGGCGGGTGCGACGGCGGTCTCGCGACGGCGTCGCGGTCTCGCGGCGACACCGCGTGGCTAAGAACTAAAACACCGGCCTAAAACGATGGCTTGGTCGGAGTGATTTCTAAATCTAAATCGAACACGCGCGCGAACGCGCTCAGGAAGGCGTCGCGAGCGTCGAGCATCAACGCGACGTCGTCGGCGTCGGCGCTCTCGCGAGGGACGAGCGGCGTGGCTTCGGACGCCGAACTCACCAGACCGACGTCCCCTCGCAAGAGCTGGGAGACGCTACCGACCGGTTTATCGCCTATGCCGCACGGGATGATGTTGGCGAAGTGCGAGAGGTCGGGACAGACGTTCAGGGCGACGCCGTGGTAGGACACCCATCGTCGCGCGCGCACGCCCACCGCCGCCACCTTGTGCCCGTCGCACCACGCCCCCGTCAACCCATCCACGCGTCCGCACTTGGCCGCGTCCAACCCTAACTCAATCATCGCCTCCAGCGCCACGGATTCCAGCGCGCGCATGTACCAGTGCAAATCAGCCTCGTGCGGCGCGCGCGCCAAGTTTAGAATCGGATACAGCACCAACTGCCCCGGCCCGTGATACGTCGCCTCCCCCCCCCGCTCGCACCGTCGCACCTCGAACCCCGTCGGCGGTCGATCGACGTTAAATTTCAAGTTATCCACCGTCGATCCCGCGCCCAGCGTCACCGTCGGCGGGTGTTGCAGCAGTATCGCCGCGTCGTTCGCGTCGTCGCCGCGCTCGAGCGCGCGCTCGAGAAATCCTCGCTGCCACGCCCACGCCTCGTCGTACGGCGTCAGCGCCGTCGACAGGTCGTGCACCTCGCACGTCCGTCGCGCGTTCGCGTCGCGTCCCGTCGCGCGCGCGCTCGTCGCGCGTCGCGCGTTCGCGTCGCGTCGCGTCGCCGCCGCCGCGTCCGTCCCGCGTCGCGCGTCGCCGTCGCGCGCGCGTCGCGCGTCGCGCGCGCGCGTCCGCGTCCGCGTCCGCGTCCGCGCGCGTCCCGTCGCGCTCTTCGGCGCGCGCGCCGTCGCGGTCGCGGTCGCGCGCGGCATCGCGTCGTCGAGTCGCGCGCGTCGAGTCGCCGCACTCGATGCCGCCGAGGAAGCGCCGCGCGTCGCGCGCGCGCGCTGAAAACGACGGCGCGCGCGACGGCGACGACGCGCGCGCGACGCGCGCCGTTCGCGCGCCGTACGGCGTCGAGCGTCGAACGATCGCGCTTTCGCGCGGCGACGGCGACGGCGACGGCGACGGCGACGGCGACGGCGTCGCGTGCGTGGACGGCGCGTGCGTCGCGCGGTGCGTCGATGGCGCGGTGACGGTCGGCGGGTACGCGCTCGCGGCGTCGCGGGCGACGGCGGAGGAGGTGGTGGTGCGGAGCGCGGCGGGGATGGCGAGCGCGACGACGTGCGCGGCGAGCGGCGGCGGCGGGGCGACGTTGGAGTTCCGAGCGGTGCGCGGCGGCGGGGCGTACGCGGTGTGCGGGGCGAGGGAAGCGCGGGCGTTGGGATGGACGCCGACGATGGTGTCGAGAGATTGGGAGCGCGCGCTGACGCGCGTGCGGGAGGCGGCGACGAGGACGAGGGAGGCGTTCGCGGCGGCGTTCGTCGGGCCGAAGGGCGTGGGGAAGAGCACGCTCGCTCGGCACGCGGCGAACGTGATTTTGCGCGAACGAGGGGTGTGTGGGTGGTTGGATTTGGATTGTGGACAGCCCGAGTTGACGGCGCCCGGGATGGTGTCGCTGACGATTTTACGCGCGCCGTTGCTCGGGCCGCCGCAGACGCATCAGGCGAGCGGCGCGGAATTCGAGGGCGCTCCGAGCGCGCCGCTGTACGCGAGCTTCGTCGGCGACGTGAGCCCGCAGGGCGATCCAGACGCGTACGTCGAAGGGGCACTCGCGTGCGTCGACGCGTGGGCGGCGCTGGGTGAAGACAAACCGGCGCTCGTGGTGAACGCGAGCGGTTGGGTGAAGGGACTCGGATTGGAGCTCGCGGAGGAAATTCTGCGCGCCGTCGGTCGAAGCACGGAATCGTGTTACGTGATTAACATAAATTCGCACGTCGCGAGTAGGAACGTGCCCGACGATGTGTACTGGTTTCACGACGCAAACGTTCCGGAGACTTCGAACCCGCGAGTGACGACGTACGAAGTCGCCGCCGGTTTCGGGACGGCGCCAAAGGGCGCCGACGCGGAGACGGAGGAGACGAGCGTAGAAACGTACGAAAACATCGCGAACGATGCGTCTCCGGGCGGGACGAAGTCGAAAGACACGAAAAGGTCACCCAGCGATTCGCGCGCGTTGTCCTGGCTCGCTTGGTCTCGACAAACAGTGGCGATGTGCAACGAGCGACCTCACGAAGGCGCTCTCGAACTGGACGATTTGGGCGAAAACGAAGCGTTCGCGGCGACGGCTTTCGACTTGACGACGGCGACACCGTGGCGCGTGTCGTTTGACGACATCACTTTGCACGTATTGCAAAGCGATTTGGATGCGCGCGAGGCGCTGATGGCGCTCAACGGTGCGGTCGTCGGACTGTTGAAATCCGCCGCACCTGGACGCTATTGCGCTGAATGCGTCGGCGTCGGCGTCGTGAGAGGAATCGATGTTGACAACCGCTACGTTTACATCCTCACGCCGGTATCGAGTGAAAAACTTAAATCGGTAACGACCCTCGCGCTCGGAACATTAGAATTTCCGCCGCGTCTGCTCGGACATGCCGGAGAATATCCGTACATGCAAGTGGGAGCGATAGCGAACGAGGGCAGCGGTAGCAAAGCGATCAAGAGTCGAAACAACATCCTTCGTCAAAACACCGCGCCGACGAGGCGTTGACGGAATAGCTTAACTATAGTGTATTTCATTTCAATCGATCAAAGTGTATCATTTGTTTCAACAGACATTTTCTAGTGCGTTTTGGACCTTCTCGACGAGTTGCTTGACTTGCCCATCGTTCGACGTCCACAGCGCGTTGAGAGCGTTCCGCATTTGTATCTTGTCCTCGGACGTAATTTCAAGCACCTCCATCGTTCCGATCAAAATATTAAGCAAAACAGTCGTGACTTCGTTCGTCCAATCGAGGGCGTCTTCGCGATGTACGGTGCACGCATCCAACACGGTGACGAGAGTTTTGCGGCAAGCGTTGCGGTCGACCGCGCTCGTCCAGGCTTCCATCGAGAAACATTTCTCGAGAAAGTTCAAACCGGACGAGACGTGGCGGACATTGTCGCGAATGTCCGGCGACTGGTAACGTATGCCCTTTGCAAGTTCTCGCGATAACGTCAGGAACTCCTCCGGGCGTAAGGCAGAGCACGTCTCAATCGCAGTTTGACTGCCGAGGGCGCGGCAGAGAATGCGCATGGCGAGAACGGAAAACTCTTCGTTGCGTCTGCCCAGCGCATCAATCATGAGCTGCATCACTTGTTTGGAGAACATGCGATTGGTCACGAATTTCATTCCCGCCGTAGGGTCACACAAAAGCGCATCCATTATCTCCAATGCCGCGAGTTTCAACGACTCCTGTCCACTTTCTATGCAAGAAGTTATCGCGCTCACGAGCGCATCTCCACCGCAAGCGGCATCGACGCTCGCACGGGCTGGTGTGACGAGCTTGCGCTCCGAAACACCATTTTGGCCGTTCCCGAGCGTGCGAAACACAACCACGAGCAATTTCTCACACGCAATACGGAATGCCGTCTTTTGCGATTTGGCGCCGACGCTTCTGATCAGACACGAAACAAACGAATCGGGAACAACCCCCTGTTCAACGCACGCTTTCAAGTTCGACTCGTCAAAAATGTGCTTGTAATCATCCCGGAACATCCCTTTGGAGTCTTTCGACCTCGACATACTCGCAATCGCGAGATTCCAGATTGGCGCGTCCGTCGCGGTGGGAAGTTTTTCCTGCTCTGTTTTGCCGAAGAATGTCTCCAAAGTTCGTGGAGCCGCAGCGGCGCCATCGCCTTGCTCGATTTTGCGTTTTTTCACCGTACTCTTTGCTGGAACGACAGCGTTAGCTCGCAGCTCTGCAACCTCTTCGTCACTCACACCGGCGTCTTGCATAGCCTTCTCCGTAATGATCCAGCGATTCGACACATGCGTCGCAATTTCCGTGATCTTTCGTTTCACCGCCGAGTGATTCAAACCGGCGATTGAGTGACAAGCTTCTTCGAGGAACTTGGCTTTCACCTGGTTCACTTTCAACGACGGGTTTCTCAAAAGGAAGATGACCAGCATTCGGAGATTTTCCTGAAGTATGTCGTCCGCACTCTTTTTTGTGGCAGTCTTGGCCGCTTTCGAAACCGTCTTCGACGCTTTCACCGCCGACGCCGGCTGTGAAGTTGACACTTTGAGGCTAATGCGCGGCGCGTTCGAAAACGGCGCCTCCAACGCGAACAGGCGTAACAAACTTGATTCTCCGCCATTTTCAGCAACTGTCGTGGCTAATTTAGAAATCACGAGCGGAGCCGCCGAGCGGCGTGAACGGTTGGCAAGCATCGCCATCGTGCTTCGCTTTTGCGTCATTTCCGCATCATCGCCAATAGCTGCAGCGTCGAAATGCCTGGGTTCATCGGCCATCTCGTCGTCGCCTGCGATAAAACCATCGTCCTCATCATCTGAAGCCTGCGGCATGTCGTCTTCTTCGTCGATGTCTTCATCCGAAAGGCTTTCGCCTTGGTCAGCGCCTTCCCATTCCTCCGCGGAATCATATTCGTAATCAACATCTTTTTCTTGTCCGAACGGCCTTCTTCCAGTCACAACGGATGCGTTCGCCGGACGGTTTGGAAACGGTCCAGTTCCCCAAAATGCGGGGCGCTCGTATAAGGCGACATCGATATCAAACAAGCGGCGTTGACGCGCACTCTTGTGAACCATCCCGTCATCGTCGCGCTTGCGCTTACTCAGCAAAGAAAAGCAAAGCACAGATGTCACCTCGACGTCCCGTTGGATGCGTCGCGCACCCCATCGTTTCTCAATTCTACATTCTTTACGCTTGGTCTTCCAACGTTTCAAAGACGTTTCACGAATTGCGTCCATATCCTCGACGGCATCCTCCGCGCGCACGATATCATCCAACTTTTCCCGCACCTCTCGCGAAACCTCCGGCGTTCGCACTTCCGGCGTCACCACGGGTTTCGATTTCACCGCTGGCGACTTCACAAAAAATTGCGCGAAAACGTTCGCTTCCTTGGCCTTTTTCGCCTCGAGTCGCCGCTTCTCCTCTAATTTCGCCTTCTCCGCCGCCTCCTTCTCCGCCTTCGATTTCGCCTTCTCTGCCTTCAGCGCCGCCGCTTCGCGTTCCTTCTCCGCCTTGGCCGCTTCCTTCTCCGCCTTCGCCCTCGCCATTTCTAGTTCCTTCTCCGCCTTGGCCGCTTCCTTCGCCGCCTTCGCCCTCGCCATTTCTAGTTCCTTCTCCGCCTTGGCCGCTTCCTTCGCCGCCTTCTCCTCCTCGCGGCGTCGCGCCTTCTCCGCCTTGGCCGCCTCCTTCGCCTCCTTCGCCGCCTGCGCCGCCTGCGCCTTGGCGAGCTTCTCCGCCTCCTTCGCCGCGTCCACCTTGCGCTTCTTACTCGTCGTCGTCGTCGTCGCGTTCGGACCGAAATTTGAATTCGTCAAGTCGATTGTCGCTACCGCGCGCGTCGGCGACTTAGACGCGCGCGTCGGCGACGGCATCGCGTGCGCGTTGGTCGTGTCCACAACTCCCGAACGATCGCGCGACGGCGAAGACATCGCGGTGCGATGTGAAGCGTGAGTTTGAATTCTTGGACACTTCGAGCGACAGCTGAGAACGCGCGGGCCGAGTCGCGGCGCGAATCAAAGCACAGCTGGAGTAAAAAATGGTGCGTGATTTACAAGACACGATCACTGGTCGTATGCAGACGTCAATGCTTTATATTTGCCGCCGGCGCGGATGAGCTCGGCGTGAGTGCCGCTCTCGGCGACGACGCCGCCGGCGTTGTCGACATTTTCGAGCAGGAAAATCTTGTCGGCGTTTCGAATCGTCGACAGGCGATGGGCGATGACGATTGTCGAGCGCTTGCTGCCGTCGGCGAGTAAACCGTCAAGAGCGGCTTGAACGAGACGTTCTGACTCGTTATCGAGCGCCGAGGTAGCTTCGTCGAGGAGTAAGATGCGGGGATCGTTGACGATGGCACGCGCGATGGAGATGCGCTGCTTTTGGCCCCCAGAGACACGGCCACCACCGATGCCGACGTCGGAATCGTAACCGTCGGGCATGCGAACGATGAATTCGTGTGCATTGGCTGTTTTCGCCGCAGCGATGACTTGGTCGCGAGTTGCGATGCCGCCGGGCATGCCCGCCGCGATGTTATCGTGCACGCTTCCTGAAAAGAGCGTCGGTTCTTGCTCGACTAAACCCACATTGCTTCTGAACCACATCAAGTCTAGCTCAGAGAGATCGACGCCATCGATGTAAATCTTACCCGCTGACCCCGCGCCTTCGATCGCAATCTTGAAATCGTTACCGTTATCGTCGTCTGTGATTCGTTGACTGACGCGAACGATTTCATAAAACCGTTCGAGGAGTTGAATCGCCGTCGACTTACCGCTTCCTGATTGCCCGATCAGCGCCACAGTCTGCCCCGGATTCACTTGGAGGTCCAATCCCCCAAGAACTGGCGCATCACGAGTTGGGTAGCTAAAGAACACGCCCTTGAACTCGATCTTTCCCTTCAAGTTGTCGATGACTTTGCCAAACTTCTTCTCGTCAGTGTCGCTCGACGAAGTCGGGACTTGGCGAGCGGTCTCCTCAATGCTGGAGACTTGAATGAACGGTTGCGCGTTCACCGGCGGCACGCGATCGATCATCTTGAAAATACGCCCGGCCGATGCCGTGCCATCGCGATTATCGCCGGCAAAAGTAGCCGCTTGCCCCGCGCCTGCAGCGCAGAAGCCCAGCGCCCAAAGCGACTTCATGAAATCCATGAAAGTGAGCTCTCCTTTGCCGATCAACTGCCCACCCCACCAAAAGGCGAACCCGTAGAAGCCCATCGTCAAAGCTTGCGCGAGGCCAAACGAACCACCAGTGCGCAAAGCCTTGCGTCGCTCTTCCGCCGTCGTCGTCGATATAGCTGCATCGTAATTCTCCGCCATTTTATCCTCAAGACCGAAGGCGTGTACGTCTTTAATCATCGTCACCGTCTCGGACACCCGAGCGGAACCTTCGGCGACGGTTTCGTCCAGCGACGTGCTATCAGCAAGATTTTTCATATTCAGCATTTCACCGATACTCAAAACGGGAACGCATGCAAGCAGCACGAGACCGTACTTCCACGACGCTGTGAGGCTCACAGTGAGACCAAACGTAAGCG
>VMHT01144387.1_pt1 | contig 16972 bp, 17 predicted proteins | sample 4693611 | NCBI WGS metagenome assembly VMHT01 (sample SAMN12280063, study PRJNA550983) | marine metagenome | isolation source: seawater sampled from same location over 5 years 0.02-0.2 micron viral filtrate | place: USA: collected off the coast of southern California halfway between the port... ...
ATATCGAAAGCATGATCAACCTTGCGATTGATCATTATGGTGATTTAAATATCCTATTTATTAATGCAGTATCCGGTGTAACAGTCGGCCCCATTACGTACATTAATGGAGATGAATGGGATAAGTCATTTCAAATACTTCTAAAGTCTGTCTTTCTGGGTACAAAATACGCTGCTAGAGTCATGAAAAAAAATATGTCTGGAGGCTCTATCATCAATACAGCATCAATTGCAGGTATGGGAGGTGGGTCTGGCCCCCTTGCTTACTCTGCAGCAAAAGCTGGAGTCATCAATTTTTGTAAAAATGCTGCTATTGAATTGGGTGAATTCAAAGTAAGAGTAAATGCAATTTCACCAGGAACAATAAATACACCTCTTTTGGCAACCGCGATTGAAGACAGCAAGCTTGAACAACCCATAAAAGATTTTGGCATGCCTATTGATATTGCATATACAGCGTTATTCCTTGCATCAGATGAATCAAGGTTTATTACAGGAATTAATCTTTGTGTTGATGGCGGATTGACTCTGGATAATTCAGGACTAATGGTAGATGCGGCTGAGCACTATTCAAAAATGGGGATAGAAAGAGTTGTTGGTATGAATATGGGCTCAACAGGCATTGAGTCTGTTATTGAGGACTTGCTAGAAGATGATTAAGATTTTTTCCAACTAGTCCCATCGCTGGAGTCATCAAGCAAAATACCTTGTGCTGCTAATTCATCCCTTATTTGATCAGCTTTGAGAAAATCTTTAGTATCTCTTGCCTGATTTCTTTCCTTTATTTTTTGGCTAATCTCTTCATCAGTTAAATTTGCACCATACTGAAGAAAAGCTTCAGGACTATCATTAAGTAGCCCTAAGACTTTGCCTAACTCTTTCATAGTTGATGCATACATGCTCTGATCTTGTGCGTCCTGGCTACTGTTAATTGATTTTGCTAATCCAAATAGAATGCTTAATGCCTCAGGGGTATTTAAATCATCATTCATTGAATCTATAAATTCCTTCACACTATCGTCATGCAAATCTGACTCTTGTAGTGGTGCAAGCGATGCAGCCTGATACAGTCTTGTTAAAGCTGATCGCGCTTGATCAAGAGAGTCGCTATCAAAATTTAAAGAACTTCTATAGTGACTAGAGATTAAATAATATCGAATGACTTCTGGGTGATAAGAAGCAAATAAATCTTTCAGCATTGCAAAATTACCCAAAGATTTTGACATCTTCTCGCCATTAATTTTTAACAGTCCTGAATGCATCCAATAGTTTGCAAATTTATGATCAGAAGCACATTCAGATTGCGCTATTTCGTTCTCATGATGAGGGAATAATAAATCTGGACCTCCTCCGTGGATATCAAAATGCCTACCTAAATTTTCTAGTGACATAACTGAGCACTCAATATGCCACCCAGGTCTTCCAGGACCCCATGGTGAGTCCCATGATGGCTCATTTTGCTTAGCGCTTTTCCAAAGCACAAAATCCAACGGATCTTTTTTTGATTCATCCTCTGCAATTCTAGAGCCTGGATTTAAATCGTCGATATTTTTATTTGATAGTTTTCCATACTCAGGAAATGTTCGTACTGCAAAAAAAACGTCCCCACCTGCAGAGTGATAAGCATGCCCTTTATCAATAAGCGTGCTAATCATTTGAATCATGCCATCAATATGATCAGTTGCACGAGGCTCATTCGTAGGGAGTTCCAATCCAAGCGTGGCAAAATCTTCTTGCATGCTCGCAATTGTTCTGTCTGTAAGAGCATCTATTGTCTCTTTATTTTCGTTAGCTCTTTCAATAATTTTGTCATCTATATCAGTAATATTGCGAATAAAATTTACTTTATAATTTTGAAATCGAAGATAGCGGGCAAGAATGTCAAAAGCCATCATCGCTCTTGCATGACCTAAATGACAATTATCGTATACCGTCATTCCACAGACATATACCCCAACCTCGCCCTTGCGTATGGGTACAAAATCTTCCTTCTGATTAGTCAAGGAGTTATAAAACTTAATTGCCATCTATTATTTGATATATGAATCACTTATTATAAAGAACTTAATTGGAATGTAGGTTTTATTAATGTCAAAAATACAAATTAGTGCCTTAATAATTATTGTAATCGCAGTTGCATCAATCTTCTTCCTGCCACTCATTGGTCAAAAAGATCAGACTGAATATTATCCAGAGGAGGATCAAATGTCACTTGTTACTATTTCTACATCAGCCGGAGATATCCATTTAGAACTTGATGCTGATAACGCACCCATAACCGTAGCGAACTTTTTAAAATTAGCTGAAGACGGCTATTACACAGGCACAATCTTTCACAGAATTATTGAAGGATTTATGGTGCAAGGTGGCGGTCTAGATGAAAATATGGCCCCCAAACCAACGAATACAGATTCAATTCAAAACGAGGCTAATAACGGATTAAAGAATGATCGTGGTTCTATTGCAATGGCCAGAACCATGGATCCTCATTCTGCTACTGGTCAATTTTTTATAAATCATAAAGATAACGACTTTCTAAATCATACAGCTGAAACCTCTCAAGGCTGGGGCTATGCAGTTTTTGGCTCCGTCATTGATGGTATGGATGTGGTGGATCAAATAGCTCTGAGCACAACCTCTACTGTTGGCGGCTATGCTGATGCTCCTCTTGAACCAACAGTTATTAACTCAGTTACAGTGAGTGAATGAAGTTAGGGTTTATATCTGATCTTCATTTATCTGAGAATACGCCCTCTGTAACAGAGGGCTTTTTTGAATTTTTAAAAACTGCTGCCCAGGAATTATCTCATCTATACATATTAGGTGACCTGTTTGAGGCATGGGTTGGAGATGATGATAACTCTGAGCTAGCCACCGGTGTGATGCAAAAACTAAATCATGCCACTCGCAATGGATTAGAAATATTTTTTATTCATGGCAATAGAGATTTCTTATGCGGTCAAAAATTTGCAGAGCAATCTAATCTCACCCTTCTTCCAGACCCATTCTTTTTAAACTTCTTTGATCAAAAAATTGCTCTCTCACATGGAGATGGTTTTTGCACCGAGGATCTTGAATACATGAGATTTAAAAAAGAAGTTAGATCACAAGAATGGCAACAAGAATTCTTGCAAAAACCCTTAAACGATCGTCTTAATATTGCATCAAATATGCGTGATGCTAGTCAAAAAAATAATAGTAATAAAGATGTTTCGATTATGGATGTCACTCCTGCGTCTATTGAAAAATTTTTTGATGAACATCATATAGATTTGCTTATTCATGGTCATACCCATAGACCAAATACTCATCAAGACGATACCGGCACTCGAATCGTGTTAGGTGACTGGCATAAAACTGGTTGGTGTCTAATGCTTGATGAAAAGCAACAAGAATTAAAAGAATTTACCCTTTAAAACTATTGTTTGTTGGCTAATTATACTGTATAAATATACAGTATTTTAAATCCCATGACTATTAATTATCTCGGTTCAATATCGGCAGATGATCTGCCTGCCACTTTTACAAAATTTTTTGTAGAACCAGTATCCGTAGGCTTTCCAAGTCCGGCCAATGATTACTTAGAGAGCCCCATTGATCTAAATCAATACCTTATTAAAAATGGTGCAGCTACTTTCTTGGTGAGAGTATCTGGAGATTCGATGCTAGATGCAAATATTGCAGATCAAGCCATCTTGGTAGTTGATCGAAGCCTTAAACCAAAGCATGGAAGCATTGTGGTTGCTTCTTTAGATGGTGACTTTGTATGCAAACGCTTGCACCTCAAACCTCGACTGTGTTTGCTACCAGAAAACTCTAAGTATCAACCCATCTATATTCAGCATGGTCAGGATCTCGATATTATGGGAACAGTAACCGCAGCTATTAATAAATTTGAATGAGGCTTTTAGCATTAGTTGATTGTGATAACTTTTATGCCTCATGCGAGAGAGTTTTTCGGCCAGATTTAAAGAAAACACCTATTGTTGTGCTATCTAATAATGATGGATGTGTAATTGCCAGAAGCAAAGAAGCCAAAGCCATGGGAATAAAAATGGGCATTCCGTGGTTTCAAGTAAAAAAAGGATATCTAGCTCAAGGAGGCAAAGTATTTTCATCTAACTTTGCCCTGTATGGAGATTTGTCTAAAAGAGTCATGAATATTCTTGATGGAATGGTAAAAAGAATTGAGATTTATAGTATTGATGAGGCATTTTTGGACTTGCAACATATACAAAACAAAGATCAAGCATATGAATTTGGTATTTATTGTCGCAATACGATACGGCAATGGGTTGGAATACCGGTGCGCATTGGAATTGCGCCAACTAAAACTCTTACCAAGGTTGCAAGTCATATTGCAAAAAATACGAATGATGGCACAGGGGTCTGCTGCCTAAGCAAGCAAAAAAATATTTTTGATGCTCTTCAAACATTATCCATTAAAGAAATTTGGGGAGTTGGTCACAATCTCTCCAGACAACTGAATCAACTGGGCATATATTCAGCTTATGAATTAGCGCAAATGGATATTCGGTTTATCAGAAAAAAATTTAGCGTTGTGCTGGAACGCACAGTTAGAGAATTAAGAGGAGAGCCATGCATCCAAATAGACAATAATCCTGAGCCAAAGAAACAAATTGTTGTAAGTCGAAGTTTTAGAGGCAAAATTGAGAACTTAAGCGAACTTAAATCACTAATTAGTAATTTTGCAGTTCGCGCTGGAGAAAAACTGAGGCATGAAAAACAAAAATGCTCTCAAGTATCAGTATTTATTTCCACCAGTAGGTTTAATAAACAACTACAACATCGTGGATTTGATAGCTTTCAACTCCCTTGCCCAGTAGATGACACAAGAAGCATTTTAATGGGCGCAAATAAAGTATTAAATACTATCTTTAAAAAGGGTTATCCGTACGCAAAAGCAGGGATATTGCTAAGTCAATTTTCACATCCAGCTTTTATTCAAAAATCTCTTTTCGAAGCAACAGATCAACTGCACTTAAAACAAGATACAAATTTAATGCAAACAATAGATGGACTCAACAGCATCCACACGCAAATTTACTATGCATCACAATATTCTAAGGGACCATCACCCATACAAAAAAAAATGGTATCGCCTAAATACACAACAAACTGGTGGGAATTACCAATAACTAAGTAGAGAAATATCTTTCATAATGAGCTTCAGAAAGCTCTAAAAATTCTGAGTAAATCTGCTCTTTAAGCTCAGCAAGATTTATATTTACGTGACAAATAATTCCAAATTGTCGCAAGTCTAATTCTTGCGAGCCAGCAGCGCGGAGAAGATCGAAGATCCAAGTCATTGGATCTAAGGAATCATTAAAGTTTATTCCTTGGTCGTTTAGTCGAGTTGCCAAAAGCTCAGCATTCGAAACAGAAAATCTATCTTTTAAAACAGTTAGCTTAAAACTTTCAAGTCGAGAATTAACTAACTCCTTTTCTGAAACAGCATACTTGTTCCAATTAATAACCTCATGAACAAAACGCTTGCAGCCCTTGCATACATTATCACCATAAGTTGTTGAGCATATTCCGAGGCATGGTGTAGAGGCTTTGTTTTTCTTCATAAATTGGATAATACATTATTTAATACTAGGAAATACAAAGAAACACAGAATGGGCTTGGGGATTTGAAGATACCACAGTAAAATGACGACCCAGGGAGAAAATTATGCTTCAAGATTACAAAAAACATTGTGAAGAAAGGGAAAAACAATCAATACCACCTCTACCCCTTTCTGCCCAACAAACATCTGATCTGGTTGAGCTGCTAAAAGCAGAACACAAAGAATCAGAATTATTGTTAGAGCTTTTAAGAGAAAGAGTGCCTGCAGGTGTTGATCAGGCAGCCTATGTAAAAGCTGGATTCTTGGCTGACATTACAACAGGTGAAGCAAGCAGTCCTTACATCTCCAAAAAAGAAGCTGTAATGATTCTGGGAACAATGCTTGGTGGCTACAACATTCAACCTTTGATAAAGTGTTTAGAAAGCGATGAATTAGGTGAAGAAGCAGCAACTGCTTTAAGTAAAACTTTATTAATATTTGATGCATTCAATGAAGTGCTAGCCCTTTCAGAGACAAATAAAAATGCAAAAACTGTTATTGATGCGTGGGCTGAGGGCTTGTGGTTTAAAGAAAAACAAGAAATTGCAGAACAAATAAAGCTAACGGTTTACAAAGTACCTGGCGAAATTAATACAGATGACTTGTCTCCAGCTACCGATGCTTGGTCTAGACCAGATATTCCATTGCATGCATTAGCAATGTTTAAGATGCCAAGAGAAGGCTTAGATAAACCTCTTGAAACAATTGAAGATTTAAAGAAAAAAGGAAATCCATTAGTTTTTGTTGGAGATGTGGTGGGAACTGGTTCATCGCGAAAATCTGCAACTAACTCTGTACTTTGGCATATGGGTGATGAAATCCCATGCATTCCTAATAAAAAAGAAGGTGGATTTTGTTTTGGTGGAAAGATTGCACCTATATTTTTTAACACATTAGAGGATTCTGGAGCATTTCCTGTTGAGTGCGATGTGTCTAAATTAAATATGGGGCAAGAAATCATATTTGAACCATTTAATGGAAAAATCTTAGATGCAGATAGCGGTGAAGTTTTGTCTACATTCGAGCTGAAGACACCTGTAATTCTTGATGAAGTGCGGGCAAATGGTCGTATACCATTAATTATTGGAAGACAATTAACTGACAAAACAAGAGAAGCTCTGGGCTTAGAACCGACTGATATCTTCACTAGGCCAGATGCAGAGGATTCTTCAGATCAAGGCTTTACGCTGGCTCAAAAAATGGTTGGTAAAGCATGTGGAGTAAAAGGAGTAAGGCCTGGAACATATTGTGAGCCAAGAATGACAACAGTGGGGTCACAGGATACAACTGGTCCAATGACTAGAGATGAATTAAAGGAGTTAGCCTGTTTAGGGTTTTCAGCAGATCTGGTGATGCAATCTTTTTGTCACACAGCAGCTTATCCAAAACCAGTAGACATAGACACCCAGCACACATTACCTGATTTTATTATGAATCGAGGTGGGGTATCTTTAAAGCCAGGTGATGGCATTATTCATTCCTGGTTAAATAGAATGTTGCTCCCAGATGGCGTAGGAACTGGTGGAGACAGTCATACCCGATTTCCATTAGGTATAAGTTTTCCAGCGGGCTCGGGACTAGTTGCTTTTGCTGCAGCCTTGGGTGTAATGCCGCTGGATATGCCTGAATCAGTTCTTGTAAGATTTAAGGGAGAAATGCAGCCTGGTATTACCCTAAGAGACTTGGTAAATGCTATACCGTATGCAGCAATTCAAAAAGGTCTTTTAACCGTGGCAAAAGAAGGTAAGAAAAATATATTTTCCGGTCGTTGTCTTGAGATAGAGGGCTTACCAGACCTAAAGGTAGAGCAAGCTTTTGAATTGTCTGATGCTTCCGCTGAAAGATCTGCTTCAGGATGCACAGTTCGGCTCAATAAAGAACCAATAATAGAGTACTTAAAATCAAATATTGTGATGCTTAGATGGATGATTGGAAGTGGTTATGGTGATGCGAAAACTTTGGAGAGGAGAGCTCAAGCAATGGAAGAATGGATCGCAAACCCTGAATTGCTCGAACCAGATGAGGATGCTGAATATGCAGAAATAATTGAAATCAATCTCAATGATATTACTGAGCCTCTCCTTGCATGTCCGAATGATCCTGATGACATTAAACCTTTATCAGCTGTCGCAGAAACAAGCATTGATGAAGTCTTTATTGGATCTTGTATGACAAATATTGGTCATTTTAGGGCTGCTGGACATCTGCTAAAAAAATACAATGGAACAAAAGCAAGATTATGGGTAGTTCCTCCAACTAAGATGGATGAAAAACAATTAATGGAAGAAGGCATCTATAATGTTTTTGGAACATCTGGTGCAAGAACAGAATTGCCAGGTTGCTCTCTTTGCATGGGCAATCAAGCTAGAGTGCTTGCTAACTCAACTGTAGTTTCTACTTCAACAAGAAATTTTCCTAATAGACTGGGTGATGGAGCCGATGTATTTCTGGCTTCTGCAGAGCTTGCTGCAATTTCCTCTGTATTAGGAAAACTTCCGTCACCAGAAGAATATTTAAAATATATGGAAGAGATCAATCCACTGGCTGATGATATATATCGCTATTTAAACTTTAACGAAATAGAGCAATATGTTGAAAGCGCAGATGCTGCTGAAATTCCTGCGGTGAATATTGTAAGAGCCTAGCTGGATTTTTCTCTAGCGACTTTTTGGTTATCACCCCGTGATGACTCAAGGTCTTCTAGGTAATCTGAGCTAATTGATGTTGGATAGATACCATCAAAAATAGACATCTCAAATTTTTGAATGCTTGGATTCCCCTCTTGCGCAGAGGCAATCAAGTCATCTAAATCTTGATAAATAAGCCAATCTGCACCAATCTCTTTTGCAACTTCTTCATCAGTTCTGCCAGAGGCAATTAGCTCATTTGTTGCAGCCATGTCAATTCCGTAAAGATTTTGAAACTTAACTGGAGGAGCTGCAGATGAGAAGTAAACTTTACTTGCACCTGCCTCTTTAGCCATTTCAATAATTCTTTTGCTAGTAGTACCTCTAACAATAGAGTCATCAACTAACAAAACATTTTTTCCCTTAAACTCAAGATCCAATATATTTAATTTACGTCTAACTGATTTTTTCCTCTCTTCTTGATTTGGCATGATGAAAGTCCTGCCAACATACCTGTTTTTAACAAAGCCTTGTCTGTATGGAAGTTTCAATGCTGCTGCAAGCTGCAAGGCAGCTGTTGTAGAGCTATCAGGTATTGGAATCACCACATCAATATCGTGCTCAGGATTTAGTTTAAGAATTTTTTTTGCCAGCCTCTGCCCCATTCTCATTCTTGCTTTGTAAACAGAGATCTCATCCAAAGTCGAATCAGGTCTTGCTAAATAAACATATTCAAAAATACAAGGAGTTGGTTCTGCAATATCAGAGCACTGATCACTATGAAGGTTTCCCTCAGTGTCTATATACACAGCCTCACCAGGATATACATCTCTCAATGTTTTGAAACCTAAAGCAGAAAAAGATGCATTCTCAGAGGCAACTATATATTCTTTTTTTGATGGGCCATCTTTTACTCCAATAACTAATGGACGAATACCACGCGGATCTCTGAAGGCTAACAACCCAAAGCCAGTGATCAAAGCAACAACTGCATAGGCTCCTTGGCATCTAATATGAGTTTTTTTAACTGCTTTGAAAAAATGCTTTTTTGATGGAAGAATTGCTCTTTGTTTTCCAAGTTCATGAGCAAAAATATTAAGAAGAACTTCCGAGTCTGAATCTGTATTAAGATGGCGCATTTCAGCATGAAAGAGTTCGCGCGCAAGAACTTTTGAATTTGTTAAATTTCCATTATGAGCAAGACTGATGCCATAGGGAGAATTAACATACATTGGTTGAGCAAACTCTTTACCTGCGCCACCTGCAGTTGGATATCGAACATGGCCAATTCCATAATTACCAAGCAATTTATTCATATGTCGTTGCTGAAAAGTATCTCGAACATATCCCATCGACTTTCGACTGTTTAATCTACCAGTCTCATCGCAAACAACCATTCCAGCAGCATCTTGACCTCTGTGCTGAAGCATTAATAGAGAATCATAGATTGAACTGGCTACATGGGTTTCAGAATATATGCCAACAATTCCACACATTATGTTGTCTCGTAAATTGTGCTGATATCAGACTTTAGCATAACTGAATTTTTATCAGAGATCATATTTTTAAAAAACTTTTCAGCCATAGGCGCATATTTGTTTAAATAAGAAAAGCTTTTAGAGTCAGTAATGAATGAGGATTGCTTAAATTCAGATGGTAAAACTAAATAGATTACTACAATAAGAAGCATGCCTCTAAGAAATCCAAATAAGACACCTAATAGCCTATCTAAACCCCCCATGCCTGACCAGTGAACCAGGCCTCGCAGTAATTTGATAAACAAACCGCCTAAAAAAATGATGCCAACAAAGACAGAGATGATTGTAAGAATCCTTCTGATCTCAGGACTTTCAATGTAATCAATAAAATAAGGATCTAAATATACGTTAAAAAACATTGCTGCTGCAAAGGCAACTATCCACAATAGTAGAGATAAAGTTTCTTGAACAAAGCCTCGAAAAAAAGCAATCAAGCCAGAAAGCGCAATTATCCCAATTACAAGATAGTCAAAATGAGCAAGGCCTAAGGACTCCAAGCCATAACCTCGCCGACTTCTATGCCGGCAATTTGATTAAGTTTTTTTTGATTATCTTGAATATCGTTTTTACTTGCAAAAGGGCCTACTAAAACATTAGTAAGGTTTTGATTTGATTTATTTTTCTCAGTAAATGCTGGAAAACCTGCATCGTTATATGCTTTGACCACATCAGAAATGGTATCTGGGGACCCAAAAGCACCAATCTTATAAACATATAAATTGAAATCAATCGTATTTACTTTTTCCTTTGCAGAGGGAAGTGTATCTTTCGTATCAATCTCAAGAAAATTACTTTCAACCTCTTTGTATTCTATTTTTTGCAACTGATCTTGATTGATCAAAGGCTCAGGAAGTTTGGGGATATTGATACTGATATTTCTTTGATACTTGGGTTGAGGTGATAGAGCAAAAACTAAAATCCATATCATCACAGTTACGGCAATAAAAATTCCAAGCAAGCGATTCATGTTCATTGTGCTGGATATAGCTTTGATAAAATACTTGAGACCTTTGCTCTCAAATCTTTTCTATGAACTATCATGTCAATTGCACCATGCTCTAAGAGAAATTCTGATTTTTGAAAATCTTCAGGAAGGTCTACCCTTACGGTCTGCTCAATAACTCTTCTTCCTGCAAATCCAACCAGTGCTTTTGGCTCAGCTATATTTATATCTCCAAGCATGGCTATGCTAGCTGATACTCCTCCATAGATAGGATCAATCATTACTGAGATATATGGCAATTTTGCTTCCTTAAGTTTTTCCAAAGCAGCTGAAGTTTTTGCCATCTGCATCAATGAAACCATAGACTCTTGCATCCTGGCCCCTCCGCTAGTAGAAAAACATATCAATGGAGCTTTGCACTCTATTGCAGCATCAACTCCTTGAACAAATTTAGTTCCAACTGCCCCACCCATAGAGCCGCCCATGTATCGAAACTCAAAAGCTGCAACTACAATTTCAGCACCTTCAAGCTTACCCTTACCAATAACAATTGCCTCTTCCTCACCGGTATTTGATACAGCTTCTTTAATTCGTTGGCTATAAGATTTTGTATCTTTAAATTTAAGGACATCTTTGGTAGTAATCTTGGTCGCAATCTCATCAAAGGTTCCGCCATCAAAAAAAATTGCCATTCTCGTTCTGGCACCAATACGGAGATGATGATCGCACTTTGGGCAAACAAAAAGAGATTTTTCTAGCTCTGGTTGATATAAGATGGCTTCGCACGCTGGGCAATTATTCCACAGTCCGTCTGGAACCTTGCTCTTAGATGACTCTGAGTCTCGATTTGAACCAATAGATGGAATTAATCTTGTAAGCCAATTCATTGATTTATTGCTTCAGATATTTCATGAAGATAATTATATATTTTTTTAAATTTTTTTTGGTCAGATTCCTCGTGGATCATTTCAACCAAACTAGACCCAATAACAATGCCATCAGATATTTTACTTAAATTATAGGCATCATCAGGCGTCTTGATACCAAAGCCTGCGAAAATTGGTAATGAGGTTTTTGATTTAATAAAATTTATTTTTTCCTCTGCTTCGTCAATGTTCAAATGAGATGATCCCGTGACACCCCTAAGAGTCACATAGTAGATAAAACCAGAGCTGCTACTGCATATTTGAGAGATTCTATCCTCACTAGTTGTTGGTGCTATTAAGGATATTGAAGCAAGATTTTTATTTTTAATCCCCATTTCATCAAGCTCACTCTCGCCTGGAATGTCAACAATTAAAACAGCATCGGAACCAGAAATATGAGCATCTTTTAAAGCCAGTGAATTAGCTAAAAAAGTATTCATGTAGCCCATCAGAATGATTGGTGTTTCGGTATTTTTTTCTCTAAATTTTTCTACAAGTTTAAAAATATCATTTAGGGATGTATTATTTTTTAATGCTCTGTCATGGGCGGCCTGAATAATTGGGCCCTCTGCAATAGGATCTGTAAACGGGACTCCTACCTCAAGAATATCTACTCCCGCATCAACAAATTCATGCATCAGCTCAAGAGTTGAATCTAGGTCAGGATCTCCAGCAACCAAATAAGCAACAAGAGCTTTTTTAGAAGCTTTTTTTAATGAAAAAACCTTATCATCTAATCTAGTCAAGGGATATTCCATCCATAGTAGCGACAGTATTAATATCTTTGTCTCCCCTTCCGGAAACATTAATTACAAGATGCTGATCAGATTTATAGTTTTTTGCAATATGCTCCAATGCAGCAAATGCATGGGCAGTTTCTAGAGCGGGCATAATTCCCTCGAGTTTTGTTACCAAATGAAATGAACTTAAAACCTCTTTATCATCAACAGCAATGTACTGCGCCCTTCCAGAATCTTTTAAATTTGAGTGCTCTGGACCAACTCCTGGATAATCCAATCCAGCTGAAATAGAGTGAGTATCTATTACTTGTCCATTTTTATCTTGCATAAGATAGCTTTTTGCACCATGCAAAATACCCGGCTCTCCATCGTTTAAAGGAGCAGCATGTTTACCAGTTGATAAACCGCTACCAGCAGCTTCAACGCCTATCAAAGCAACATTTTTTTCTTCGAGGAATGGGTAAAAAATTCCCATTGCGTTTGATCCACCCCCAACACAAGCAAGAATAGCATCAGGAAATTGCATAAATTGCTCCATGGACTGCTTTCTTAATTCTCTTCCAACAATGGCATTAAAATCTCTTACAATCATTGGATATGGATGGGGTCCTGTAACACTTCCAATAATATAATAGGTATCTTCTATATTTGTTACCCAATCTCTCATAGCTTCATTCAATGCATCTTTAAGCGTTGCAGTTCCAGAGTCTACAGCGTGAACTTTTGCTCCAAGCAACTTGATCCTATAAACGTTTAAAGACTGCCTTTCTACGTCTGCAGCTCCCATATAAATATGGCATTCAAGCCCCAATCTTGCAGCTACTGTTGCAGTTGCTACTCCGTGTTGGCCAGCACCTGTTTCAGCAATAATTCTTTTCTTACCCATTGCCTTCGCAAGCAGTATCTGTCCAACAGTATTATTTATTTTGTGAGCGCCTGTATGATTTAAATCCTCTCTTTTAAGCCATATTTGAGGACCGGAATAATGATCAGTTAACCTTTTAGCAAAATATAATGGAGACGGCCTTCCTACAAACTGGACAAGGTCTTGATCAATTTCTTCAATAAATTTTGGGTTATCTTTTAATTTTGAATATGTTTCATCCAGCTCCTTCAAAGCATGCATAAGAGTTTCAGGGACAAATTTGCCTCCATACTCGCCAAAAAAACCATCAGAGTTTGGTAAATTAGTTAAATTATCCATTATTAATATTTTTTATTATTTCATCCATTAAAGCTTTATCTTTAAGTGCGACTGATGATTCTACCCCAGAGTTAACATCAATACACCAAGGATCCACTGATACAGCTTCTTTGATATTCTTGGGATTAATTCCACCAGCGAGAACAAATTTTCTTTGTACTGAAATTTTTTCAAGCAAGCCCCAGTCAAAAACTTTACCAGTACCACCGTAAGCATCTTGTGAAAATGTTTCTAACAATATTGCATCTGCAGATGGGAAATCGTTAATAGCCTCAAGAGATTGCGAATCTTTAACTCTAATTGTTTTCCAGAATAATTGATCAAATTGTCTGCAAAAACTGTCTTCTTCATCACCGTGAAATTGCAAGATTGCATTTTCAAAATTGGAGGTAATTTTTTTTACCTCATCAACCGATGGATTTACAAAAACAAAAACTGGCGTCGTGCTCAGAAAGTTAAACCTTTCTAAAGAAGCTAAAAAATTATTTGAGATATTTCTAGGACTTTCATTTACCATGATAAACCCAACAAAATCCAAACCTGCCTCGCAAGCATGTTGCAATATATCTATGTCATTTATCCCACAAATCTTTAACTTCATTTGCCCGAGCCGATTAAAAAACTTAAAGGGTTAGCAACATCTTTCTGTAATGGTAAATTTATCTTTTTGTATTGAGCGCCAGTAAAAAAAAGGCCTTGAGCTTGAGCTGTCTTGCCTGCAATTTTTCTGTCCTTAGCATTTAAAATAGTTTTCATATTTTTTTTAGAACCTTTAGATATATCTAGCAATGTGCCAACAATTATTCTAACCATATTATACAAGTATGCATTTGCACACAGGCTAATAATTATAAAGTCATCCTTTTGATTTATATCTATACTGTGAAGCGTGCGAACTGGATTTTTTGCAGTGCATTTTGAGCCTCTGAATGAACTAAAATTATGTTGTCCAATCAAAGTAGAAGCCTCAGCTCTCATGATTTCTATATCAATTTCATGTTTCTCCCAATAAACATAGTCTCTTAGAAAAATTGGTTGAGTCTTGCCAGTGTAAATAACGTAAGCATAGGATCTATTGATAGCATCAAACCTAGAATGAAAATCTTCTGGAGCTTTTTGAATAGAAGATACAGAAATATCATTTGGTAAAAGAGAATTAAGACCTTTGAGCCATTGGTTTTTTTCTCTATGACTCTCGGATGAAAAATCAAAAATCTGTTGAGTTGCATGCACCCCAGCATCAGTCCTCCCTGCATAGTTAATTCGTTCTTCGAGGAGCCCAATTGACGAAATGGCTAATTCAAGGTGATCTTGGATGGAGGATGCATTTTTTTGAGATTGAAATCCAGAATAACTAGAGCCATCGTACTGACAAATACCAATATATCTCACAACTTATTTATTTTCTTTTAAGAGCAATTGAGCATCAGAAATAATTGAATCATTTGTAGAATTGGCAATGAGTTTTTCTAAAATTTTTCTCGCATTATCCCAATCACCCATTGCGATGTATGTTCTTACTAAGTCTAATTCTTGAGTTTCGATATCATTAGATATACTTAAATTTGTTTGAAAGGTATTATTTTCATCGTGCAAATCTTCTTCGACAGCCGCTCTAGTGAATACAGGTTTCCTGCTTGATCTAATAAACATATAAGCTATTACAAAACCTAACAATAAAGATAGAACACCAACCCAAAATAGATCTTTAAGTTCAAAAGCTTGAGAATTTTTTTGGTTGGTCGATTTTAAAGAAAGGTCAGCCTCTGATTGAAATTCAATAATTGATGTATTTTTTGAAACTATTTCCGATGCATTTAATTTAGAGTTATCTATCCTCTTCATCGGAGCGGGTTTTGATTGAGTGGTCGGACTATTAATTTGATCTTTGTTGGTTACTGAATTATTAAAAGTTTCTTTGGGAGCAGTTAATTTTAAAATTGGTTTTATAGAAGACCCTCGTGCCTGGATATTTCTTAAATTTATGAAAGCAATTGATTCTTTTGCAGCAAAATCTGAAGTAGATGCAACCAATTCTTGCGATGGAAGAGCAAGATCAACATCCCCCCTTACCCTATTAATATCCTCATCAATGAAGGCATTTGGATTCTCAAGATAAAAACCCCACATAACTTGATAAATTGAAGCATCATAATTTTGACTTACTGATTTGGAGACGCTCCATATAGTCTCTACTTCAGCGCTAGGTATTACCTTGGGTTCTTCAAGGCCTGCATTTTCATTATTATCAGGCCTGTTAAGAGAGAATGTATTAGAGTCATCAGTTTCAGAATCTTCATAATCAACCTCTTCGGAAAGTATTTTTGCTATGTCATATCGTTGCGGCTCCCCATAAATCTTCTTTGCCGGTAACTTAAAAGAAATTTGTGATTTTGCTTTTCGAGTAATGTCATTTTGTGGGAGAAATATAAATATATCTTTTTTTAATTCTTTTCTAATATTTAACCTAAAAGAAATATAGTCTTCTGAGTAATCTCCAGGTATGGCTAAGGTGAGACGTTTGTATTCTTGCAGGTTCTCAAAAATTTTATAATCAAAATTAAAATCAGATAGTTCGCTGTCTGATTTGAAATCAGTGATAAAAATATCATCCTCCTTAAGATTGTTGGTAGAGCTGATCTTTATCTGAACTAAATATAATCCCTCTGAATTAATCTCTACATTAGGACTGCCTACTATTGTTATTGCAAAAAGACTTGGACTGATAAGAGCAAAGAAAAGAAAAAGTTTTTTCATCTCAAAATGTTAGTACTAACAAGTTCTTCACAAATCTGAACTGCATTCAAGGCAGCCCCTTTGCCATAAACATTATCAGCAACTATCCACATCGAAATCCATGACTCACCATCAAGATTTTGTGAACGAATTCTTCCAACATAAACATCCTCAGTATCAGATGCATTTTCAACAGGCGTAGGATACAAGCCTGCCTGAGGATCATCAAGTACTTTTACACCAGGTGAGTTTTCTAAAATTTCAATAATTCCTTCTCGAGATATTTCTTTTGACACCCTAAAGAATACTGCCTCAGAATGTCCATTAATCACTGGTACTCTAACGCAGCTTTTCCAGTTCCTGATACTGCTTGATATGTAGCGATGTTTAAGAACTTAATTTCTGCTTTGTCATGAATTGGTTTTAAAGCCATGAGCAGTTGTGCAGTCGAACAATTCGGGTTAGCTATAAGAGACGGCTTTGAAAGGTTCTTGAGAACCTCTCCATTAATTTCTGGAATAACCAAAGGAACATCATCCTGATATCTAAAATTAGAAGATAGATCAATAACAAAACATCCTTCAGTAACAAACTTTCTTGCGTATTTCTCTGCAATGCTTGATCCA
>VMHT01148062.1_pt1 | contig 16972 bp, 12 predicted proteins | sample 4693611 | NCBI WGS metagenome assembly VMHT01 (sample SAMN12280063, study PRJNA550983) | marine metagenome | isolation source: seawater sampled from same location over 5 years 0.02-0.2 micron viral filtrate | place: USA: collected off the coast of southern California halfway between the port... ...
ATATCTGGGAATTGTTCTGGAATAGTTGATGGGTCTGGGTATAATTTTGCTAAGGTGTTGACATAGCAAGTTGTCATATCAGTATTAGGTACTAATCCTTCATCGTCAGGTGTCTGTAGTTCTTGTATTAGGTTATCATAGAATGTTTTTAGCCATTTTTTATTATTATTATCTTTACAATTAGGGTTATTTTCACAAAAGTTTGTAGATATTTCTGGTATTTCTGTAACTTGTGTATCATCCTCCACGCAAGTGTCTCCGTCTAACATACAGCCTGTTGCGCAACCTGATGGACAACTGGATTTTTTACAACAATTTGCTTTAGAACCCCCAAATAGTTGTTCTAAAGTATCGGGATTTGTACAGTCATAACATGTGTTATAATCACTAACTCCTACTTCTGGGAAACCTGTTAGTATATTACCAATAAAATTATGGCTGGCGTCTATACAATTTTGTGTACATGTTTCATCATTACTACAATTTGTTTGACAACATGCCTCTTGGGCAGTAGAGTCTGTGTAGTCTGATGAACAATGGTTATTATAAACATCTATACCGTTAGTACTTGTTGAAGTACTACCACATGCTTCTAAACAAGCTGTAGTATTGCCACAAATATTTTGACAGCACGTAAAACAACTTGATTCTCCTACATTACAACTTTCTGGTAAAACAAGGGATTCTCCCTCCATACACAATGCGCTATTTGTGTCAGAACTCATATTTATTGTATTTCAATATTTTCCTTTGAAATATTAATATTAGTAAGATTTCAAAGGGTCAGAGTACGTTTCGTAATATAGTAAAAAGCATATTGTTGAAGTTTGCTGGATGTACTCTTATATATCTATAATATTATTTTTTTAAACCTTAAATTTCTTCATACAGATTTGAACTCCAAGGACTTGGGTATAGGCATCGTATAGGGCGTGATGATGGTTAGTATTTTCTAATTCACTTAATGAAAACTTGGAAATATCAAAGAGTGTTCTGGTATCTCTGGTATTCCAGAATTTCCATGGTGGTTCCATGTCGCATGCTCTGTAGGCAGAACCTAAGACTACACAGTCAAAATCATCACCATGACCCCATACCTTTGTGTATCTGTTTGTTCCGAACCAGTTTGTAAACTCCGTAAGCATTTGTTTTAGAGGAATTCTACCTTCCATCTTGAAGGCTTCCTTCTTAGCCTCTGTATCTTGGGACAACCACCACTTTGTAGTTTCCGTACAGTGGTGTAATCCAACTTCAATACAAGTTTGTATTTGGATTCTACGGTAAAAGGTATCAAGTTCTTCTATGGGTTTTTGTGGTCCATTCCTATCAAATCTAACAGCACCTATGGTAAGAATGATGGCATTGGGTTTTGTGCTAAGTGTTTCTAAGTCAATCATTATGTCTGTCATGATATAAATTTATATTAAGAGTATGTCTCTATAAATCTTTTGATTTCTTCGTAGGGAATTTGTGGTCTGACATGTTTTCCAGTGGTAGAGATGTGTTGAGTAGAAAGCTTAATTAAGTTTTGTATTGTATCGTATGGTATTATTTCATCGTCTATGCTGTGAATGAGAAGAGTTTTTCCATTATAACCATTCAAATAGAGTTCGGTGTCAAATTCTGTGAAAGGGAAAGATAAAAACTTGGATACATTTCCAAATTTCTTGAGGTATTTTTTTGCTATGGTGTTCATTGAAGGTAATGGGGAATCTAGGATTAGTATTGGTATTTTGTATCTTCTTGCTACGTATGTAGCTACAGGACCTCCAATGGATTCACCGTAAGCTATAATGTCTTTTATATTATAGTTTTTAGTTAACATTGATACCATATAGGAAGCATCATTATAAAACTGTTGTTCACTGGGAATACCAGAACTTTTACCATAACCAGAATAATCAAAAATTAATATATTAAAACCTAAGTCCCTTAGAGTTATAATTTTTCTGTCATAGTATGAGATATTCCCGGCATTACCATGGCAATATAGAATAATCTTATTGCTCTTGTGGTTTTCGGCAATCCAACCATTAATGTGATAGTTCTGAACTACTTTATAATTTTCAGCAGTTGGTAATAGTTTTCTCATGGGGCGGAAATATACAAATCGTTTTATTAACAAAATAGTAATAAATATTACTACTACAAAGACTAATAAAACTTGTATACAAATGTCTCTATGAATATTCTTCATCTTTATTACCAAAACTAAAAACTTTAAGTATTATAATACTTAAAGTTTTATTTTTAACGTTGAGTTGCGAAAAAATTAATTCTGTTATTTTTGAGAACAGCAGACATTCTCAAGTTCTTAATAGTCTCTATAGCGCTTAACATTATATTCTCAATGTCTTCTACGTGTTTTATATCGTCCATTGCTGTAAATAAGTCTTGTATATTGTTTCTTTGTTTTGTCGTATCCATAGTTCCTATTATTATTTTATTTACTTTAATTTTGGTTGGGACGGTGTTTGGTGCTGGAGATTCATCATCGCTGAGTTGGGCGAAATCATCGTCATCATAACCAATTACTTCTTGTTCAAGGTCTTCATCGGCTTCGTCTATAGTCTCAAAGATTTGGGGGTCGTCCATTAGTTTCATCTCTTCTTCTTCTTCAACTCCCAGGTTTGGTACCATCTCTTCTATTTCGTTAGCTATATCACGATTAACTATGATTGAAGCTGCTGTTTCAACATCAATCTTGTTAATTACATTATTACTACCGTATTTATTGTTAAATTCTACTAAACCGGAAATAATATTAACTAGGGCCGAAGCAATACAGTTGTCAAGTTCATTGTCAAGTATTCTAACACACTTATTCCCTTTGGAAACAAGCATTTCTACTTTTGCGATTATAGCACGAATGTTTTGGATACCTTTTTCCTTAGAAAATTCAATCATGAAGTAAATCATTACTGCTATACGTTTCCACAATATTTCAACTATATCTCCATTTACGTTGGAAAACCCGGGTTTGCTCAAGACTAGTGCTTTAAAATAATATGGAACTTCTGCTGTAACCTTGTCAGTCATTGAAAAGATATTAGAACATGGTTGGTATATATCATCCATAACTGAATCTACGAAATCATCTGTTAATTCTATGTCTTTTTTACCATCTTTTCTGAATAAGTAGGTTTTCATTGTGATGATTATTTTACACATGTCAGATACTCTCATATCTACCCAAGCTCTAAAAAACTGGTCTTTTTCTATGATTTGAGTTATATCATCAGTGCTTAACTCTTCTATTCTTTCATCTTTACGTTCTTCTCTGAAACGTTCACGTAAGACCATCAAGTATTTACCAACTTCATTATCTCCGTTAATGCCTTGGGGACCTACACCTAAAAATACATCATTTTGGTCGGTATAGACTAATTCAGCATCTTCGGTAAGTAAAAGTAAATCTTGTAATAATCTATCAAGAAATTTGTTGTTTAATCCTACATACATATATTTTTTGAGTTTGTCCATTTTAACTATAGTTGTGGTATCATATAATCTTGCTGTGGCAGTTTCTGGTGATACGAAATTATCTTTGTTCATACTACCGACTACAGCATTGGTACCAAGTATCTTAGAGTAGGATTCTGTGGTATTGTTAAGGATGTTTTGGAATAATTTGAATATAACGTAATGTGAAATAGTCGGGAAAAGTCTTTCATTTACTTTTATCATGTAGTCATTTAATGGGGATAATACATTGTATTCAGGTTTCATATTATCGTTAGGATACGCAAATATAACAACTATATTTCCCTCTGGTTTTTTGTAGATATTGAAATTTTTATCATCTTCATCGTTATAACGATGTTCTATGGTATATTGTTCCGCAGTGATTATATCTTGTTCAGAAGGAATAACAATTTCCCTTATTATACTATCAATAACTTTTGTTAATTTCTTGGGTAATTTATCATCCTTATACAAAACTAATATAGAATTTCCAATACGAAGCTTTGTATCATAACCAACTTTTTGAAATTGTTGATTAATAGCTTTCATATAGTTTTCTGGTTCAATATCTGGAAAATTTTTGGCTAATTCAAACTCAGCGTATGCCATTGCAATGGCTTCTTCTCTTCTACTTTCTTGATGTTTTTGTAAGTCTACTAAATATTTCTTCCTTACGATGTATACTAGGGACTTTGGGGAGTTTACAATTTCGTAAATTTCTTTTTCAATTAGACTTTTGGAGTTATTTGGGTCTACGACAAACTCTGGTGGTGGGGCAGTGGCAGGTCTCATTCTTGGTCTTTTAAAGGTTTTTCTGGAAGAACCTTCATCTTCCCTTTGTTGGTAATATTCAGAGAGTTTTGCTAAATCTTCTTCTTTTGCTTTCTTGTCCCAATCAACTTTTTGTCCCAAATTATATTTATTTGTAAGATTTACTTTTTTACCAGTATTTAACGAGTCTAAATATCTATCCATGTCTGTCTGTTCTTCTCTTAATTTCTGAAATCTTACATTCCTTCCAGGAACTTTTGGTATATTTTCCCGTTTATGTAATTGACCAATTACAAATTCCTTAGAGGGAGCCCTATCCATTACAGTAGAACGGCCCATAGCATCTATTACTTGTTTGGCAGTCATGTTAAGATATTGTTCTAATGTATTACCATTCTTGATAGCCTTAACAAGTTCTTTGTAAGCTACATATGTTTCATATAGGTCATCATTGTATTCTTTATCAGTTTTCTCTTGTTCTTTTCTGACAACTGTGGAACGAAGTCTTTGTCTGATTTGTTTGAGTGCGTTTCCGTATAAATTGAGTCCTTCACCCTGGCTATTTACGCCTAAAACTTTGTTAGAGCTATTATATATGATTTCGGAATTTCCCGTAGATAATAGAATCTTCGTTAGGACTTCTGAGTCATTGAACTTAGCATCAAGTGCTTCATCTACAGCCTGTCTGGTTACATTAATCTCTTCTTCATGGGTAAGTTGAACATATGTTTCATATACTTTATTAACTGGGGAGTTTTTCAAAATAGTGCGATATTGTGGTGTAGATAACATATTAGAATATATATAATTTGTTACCGTCAAGTATCTGTTTTTGTCTATAAACATTAGATGGCGATAATTATTACTTAACCATCCAAAAGGTCTGTCTTTAGGATTGAATATCTTGATTGTTTGAACCATATTTTCTTATTACCAAGGTTTTCTTAATTGAGATAAATTTTATATTAGATTTAAAATAAACTTAGGCAAATTATAAATGAGTGGCCTATTATTTTTAACTTCTGATGACTTCGGACTTAACAAAGGAGTTAGGGGTAATATCATGTGTAATACTATTCAAGGGTTTTCCCTTGTCTTATTTTATTCAACACAATGTCAACATTGTCAAGAACTTATACCTATTTTTAAGCAGCTACCTGGTACTGTGGGAGGGTGCCAGTTTGGTATGATAAATGTAAGTAATAACAGAAAATGTGTTATTATGTCTAGGGATACTATAGCTCCGATACAAGTTGTTCCTTATATAATTTTGTATATTAATGGTAAGCCATATATGAGATATCAAGGACCCCATGTTAAGGGAGAGATTTCTAGGTTTGTTGTTGAGGTATCTAAAAATGTCCAGAATAAACAGAAACTAATTACTAGGGAGGGTGAGGAATCAGGGAAAATTAAAGTTAATCCTGGTGGTGGTATACCAGCTTATACTTTGGGACAACCCTTATGTGGGCCTGATGACAAGGTTTGTTATCTTGAGTTTAACAGCGCATATGGAAGTAATGGTGGAGCCGGTAATCCTCCAAACAAGAATAGGATGCCTCAGGCAGCTGGAATGTCGTAAAAATTTTTTATTATTAATAATAATAAAATGTCAATTACTCAAGAACAGATCAATGAAGTTTATAACAATGCTGCTGATGATCATTACCTAAGGACTTGTTTGACCAAACCTAATATGTTTACCTGTATTAATTGTGTAAAAGCTTTGAGAAGACGCGGACAAACCGACCTTGACAGATCTCTTGGTAGAGCTCCTGTGGGTTTAGGTGTAAATGGCTATTTAGACCAACTTGACCGGATTTCTTTTGAGGGCGGTGAAATACCACAAACAGAACCAGATTATTCAGACGCTGCTATAGCAGCAATGTGTATACCTCCAGGAGAGCAAATGAATTTTCCTGAAAATCATCCTCATCATGACGATACTAGAGCAGAACGAGATTCTCGTCATGATGAGGGCGGTGAAACACAATACCAAGCAAGTTCAGGGTTTTGTCCGCCTCTTCAAGCTTGTGATGGTTTTGTTAATATAACTTCGCAAAGACAATATTGTACTCCTGAACAAGAAGATATTATTAAAAGTTGTGCGTCTAGAACAAACAGTTACGATGAATCAGGAGGTAGAATGCCTATTAATGAAGATACTTGTGGGATAAATTGTTTAAGTGAACTACAAGGAGGTAACTTACCAGTGTGTATTCCTAATTCAAACTCGGAAATTCCAATGAATTATATAGAAAATATTAATTCAATGTGTGGTCTTATTGGTCAAGAAAATCAACCTCCTGATTTTGATATTAAACCTGATATGGAAGGAATTGAAGATATATCATCGTTATATTATTGGGACCCATCACCTGCTCTTGGATATTGTGGTCAAGCATCTAGATTATTTAAATATACTGGAGGAAGATGTGAAGATATTAAACTAGAAGACTATAATGGACAAATAATATGTGAAAATATTATAGCGGTGCCGGGACAAGAAGAACAAGGATTTTTTTGTATGAGCGACCCTACTACTGAGAATAGGTGTATAACAGCAACAGGGTTTCCTGTTCCATATGATCTACCTGAGGGTTCTTGTCATATGGATAGAAAAGGTCCAATTTTACCAATGCCTAAGAAGAATAACCCTGATGGTACTCCAGATTTTAACAGACCTATAACAGATTCAAAAGTATTACAACATTGTAAAATGAGACCATCTTGTGAACGAGATTCTCAAACTTCTAGAAATTGTAAAATAACTAATTCGGGTGTACCTCTATTAACATCATGTTCAAAGAATCCTAGTGCTTCTTGGTATGCTGATGATAACCCATTGTGTGATGCGTCATTTTCTGTTAATGAAGATGCTGATGATGCAGCAAAAAATATTAAAATAGGTCCATTTAGCGGAGAATCAATTCTAAATTGCTCAAGAAGTCCATTATGTTTAGCAGGATGGGCAGCTACTGGACTTGGAGTGGGGGGAATAGCTAAAGGAGTAAAACTTTATAGGGCGTCTAGGGCAGCTCAGGCAGTAGCAGTTTCCCAGGCTGGGGCTGGCGGAGCAACAGCAGCTAACGCAGGATTTACTGCTGTTGCCCCAGTAGGTGGTTGGATGGGAGCAACTGCTGCTACTGGAGGGAGGACAGCTGCGGCGAGTGGTTGGGGTCCTACTTTTAGTGTGAAAGGAGCGGCTGCCGGTAGCGCAGCAGCAGCAACGTATGGTGGTGCTCTCGCTTTTGGAGCTGAAGTAACAGATGATACAGACTTAGCAGAACGACTTGCTGCTTCTTCTATTGAAGCACATGGACATACTTGTTCAGATGGTTGGGCTTCTGGATGTCAAATGAATGTAAATGTTGATGATGTATTATTTGGTGGTGATAATGATGATACAAAATGGCGTAAGATTGAAGAAGATGATATTTCTAACTGTAAAATTTATTGGCACGAGGGACATCCAATTTGTTGTAGTAATGGTGTAAGATGTGAGTATGGTCAATGCGATGGGGAAGTTTCTCCCTTTGGTTGGTAATATTGTGATTCTAAAATTGAAATTTTAAAGATAGAAATTAAGTTATTATAAACATGAGCGGTTTCCCACTTTATGATAATCTCAGTAAGGACCTTTCAGCAAAGAAAGACCTCACTGTTAAACAGAAAACAGACCTTATCAAAAATATTAACCTTATTGACCAGGATGGTCAGGAACTTGTATATGCTCTTATTTATTTTTATTATATTAATAATGAGACCATTGAAGAAACGAATATTCAACCATACAAAGGAAAATCCCAAGAAACACCTTCAAGTCTACAAAACATAACTTGGAATTTGGGTAATTTCCCAATTAAACTTAGGGTTTTGCTACACAACTTCCTAACTATGCATATTAAAAAATTAGCTGAAGATGGTAAAAGGGAAGAATCCGTCATATAATATTATTGTCTGTTTAAAAAAACAATAATATTACCAAAAGAATTATTATGACAACACAAAATTATGGTAAACTTAAAATTATACCAGTAAATAAAACTGTTGTTTTTTATTCTCCCATAGAAGGAGAAGATGTATTAGTTAGAACAGGAACAATGGGTGATGGCTCATGTTTCTTTCATTCATTACTACATGCTTATTCCAAGGATTATCCAGCGATGGATAAAAAACAACGGACAAAATTTGTAAGAAAACTTCGTGCCAGTATGGCTGGTAAAGTTAATAGGGAAAATTGGGAGGAAATGGGTGGTGGTATAATATCTAAAATACCATTCCAAGAAAACGTCCATGAAATACTCAAAGGATTTTACGGATTTATAGAAAATAGTGATAAAAAAGTTAAGGGTAGGAGTTCTAGACGAGTAATTCGTCAAATAATTAAGGAAGATCAAGATTTTGAAAATTATGAACTTGTTATACAGCTTCTTCCATTAAAAATTTTAGAAACTAAGATTCTCCCAAAATCATACGACCAGAGCGCCGATGACAAAATAGAAAAAACTGCAAAGTTCCTTTTGGATAATGTAATAAACTATATTGAATCCTTAGACGAAATTAAGAACGCCGACCAAGAAAATGTTAATTATATCAAACAGCTTATAATGAACTTTATTATCACAGTTCTTGGAGAAGCTGAGGACTCGGCCTTCAATAACTTCGTCAAAGGACTTGAAAATATCAAAGAGGAAGTAGATACATATACTATAGAGTTTATATCAGATAGATTCAATAGGGATATCTTCTTTCTTGATGGAAACACAAGATTACCATATAATAATTGTTCTACAACTACTAACATAAAGAATCGCCGAACAATAATCCTAATATGGATTGGGGAAAATCATTATGAGGTAGTAGGTAGATTACTACCTGGAAACAGAATTCAAAGAGAGTTTTCTACAGATGACCCACTTGTGGATAAACTTAAGACTTGTATCATGGAACCAGATAAGATTGCTGAAAAGTATCCAGAATTACTTGAGCCTGATGAGGCTAATTTACCAATGGAGGTTGAATCATCAGGGGATGACAGTAGTTCGGAATCAGACCCTTATTACGATTCGTCAGACCATGAGTCTCGTGCTGGTTCTGTTTAATAATTTTATTATGATTATCATAACAAAATTTTTGTTTTATACTTATAAAAGAATGGCGTCACCACCTACAGTAAATTGTGATATTAAAAATAAAAAATATTGTGATGTTGGTCATTATTGTAAATTAACAGATATAACAGCCCAAACAGGAACTTGCGAACCTTGTGAATGTGATATACCAGGGTATACTAATAATCCTTGTAGACCATATTATTCCGGACCAAACAAATTAGAACAACATCCAATGGGATGTAATTTAAATGCGGTAGAAGGGGATTACCCTGATGTTAACAAAGTTTGTGATGGTAAAGGTACATCAAATCCTTATGCTGGAGTGAAGTGTAATGCAAAAGGAGTTTGTCCATCTGGATTAAAATGTCATGAATCAGAAATGTGTCCATCTAGGTTGTGTGCTCCAGAATGTCAGGACTTCGATCAAATAGTAGATCGCGACCCTCAAGACGAATATAGTTTTAAGGGATATTGGTGGGATACAAGTATTAAAGATACTTGTCTTAAAAATGGCTGGTCTCCAGATGGTAAAAATTGTGATGGAACTTGTAGCCCTTGTACATGTCAATATGACTGGCAACAACCAGATACAGGTATATATGATCAACAGTGGGAATTTATCGTACAAACTATGTGTAATGGTTCTGAAACTTCCAAACCTGGTTGTGTAAATATTTGTCAAATCGGTTCTATGTTCGATCAACGAAATGAGAGCTGTCAGCCTTGTGAACCGGCAGACGCAAAGGTTTTGGACAACAAGAATGAACAAACTGGTCTACAAAAGATGCAATTACGCAACTATGCAGTAGAACCTGGTACTACAACAGTATTAAATCAAGATGATATTAAACGAAGATTTTGTGGGGGTTGGCAGATAAAAGCTTCCAAAAAATTCTGGAAACAATTTAGTCCACAGTCACCTTATCCTATATGGGCTGTAACGGGTTGTCCAGAAGGTTATTATTTAGAAAAAACACATCCTGACAGTAAAGAAAATGACTACAGTTGTAAGCAGTGTGCTTGTGACCCAAGTACTACTACTCCTCCAAATTATAAAGGTAATTGTCCTATGAGAGATGAAGTATGTTTTCCAAAAATTTATTATCCCAAATATATAGCTTGTGGAAAAACATCTGGAGATCCTCTTTCAGAATTGGGTCCAGGTTGTCAGGAGATAAATCGTAATGATAAAGTAAATAGTAGTGGTCCAGAAGGTGTAAATTGTTCAATGACACTCTCAGGATTGGGTACACCTGTTGAAAGTAATTATGCATCTTATAATTGTACACCATATGGAACCATTAGTTGTACAAATGGTGTTTGTAGAGGAGATAGCAAATGTCATGACTGGAGTTGTTGCTACAATTTATGTGAAAAAAAGTAATTTTATTATGGTTAGCATAATAAAAATTTTGTTAGTATATTGAGATTAAAATAAATATTGATAGCATATAAAATGGATATAACTGATATAACAGAATTTTTACCTAAATATCCAAATATTACGCCCTACGAACAGGACATTTTTAATCCATATGACAACAAGTTTTATCAAAATATATACAAGAAAAAGGAGTTCTATGATGAAAAGCTTTCGTTTCAAGAAGACTTTCCAGAACAAGTTGGAAATCTAATGAAACATCAAAAAATTATCGCAAGATTCTTCTCATCATACACTCCATATGAAGAACTCTTACTTGTTCATGAGATGGGTACTGGTAAATCATGTTCCGCTGTGGGAGCAATTGAAACTATCAGGGAACAGAGCAATATGTTCCGAGGAGCCTTATACTTGGCAAAAGGTCGTCCCTTACTTGATAACTTCAAGAACGAAATAGCATTCAAGTGTACCGATGGTAGATATATTCCAGATAATTATGAAAACTTAACCAAACGTGAAAGGGATGGACGAAGAGATAAACTTCTATCTCAATTCTATCAGTTCAAGACTTTTGAAACTTTCGCAAAGTCCGCAATCAAAGACGTCCCAGACCATATCATCAAAGAAAAATATAATAACATGATAATTATTATAGACGAAGTCCACAATCTAAGAGAACAAGGAAAAACATCAGGACTTAATATCTATAACCAATTCCATAGGTTTCTACATGTAATTGAAGGCTGTAAAATACTTATACTTTCAGGAACTCCAATGAAAGATAGTGTAGATGAAATTGCATCCATTATGAATCTAATAACACCAATGGATAAACAACTTCCCACCGGACAAACATTCATTAATGAATACTTTGACATGGAAGGTCCTGAGATATTTAAGGTTAAACAAAGTAAGAAACGTGAACTTAAACAAGTTTTTAAGGGTAAAGTATCGTTTCTCAAGGCAATGACTTCTACTGTTCCAAAGATTTATGAAGGAGAACACATTGGGAGACTTCGTCATTTGAAAGTTGTTCCTGATGTGATGAGTAAGTTTCAGTCCCTAGCTTATAAAAAAGCATACGAACTGGATAGACAAACAGATAGACAAGGTGTATATTCTAACTCTCGTCAAGCATCATTGTTTGTGTTTCCAGATAGTTCTTATGGTAAGGCAGGTTTTGATAAATACATTAATGAACGTAAAAGAAAAGGTGCCTTAGTCGTTAATGATGATGGTAAAAAACAACAATTATCAAACTTTTCTCTAAAATCAGAACTTAGAGATGTGTTGAAAGCTGATAGTGTTGAAGAACAATTAGAAAATGTTAAAAAGTTTAGCACCATATATGCGGCAAGCATTCTAAATATTTTACGAGCCCAAGCCGAAGGTAAATGTATTTTTGTATATAATGAACTTGTCACTGGTTCCGGTATGATTTTATTTGGTTTAATACTTGAGTTGTTTGGTTTTACAAAAGCTTCAGGTAATGAACCGGACAAAAATTATAAACCACGATACATATCATTGAGTAATGCTACTTCTACACCAGCTCAAATCAAAGACCTTATAGGACGTTTTAACAAACCTGATAATGTTAATGGAAAAGTAATTAACGTTATAATAGGTTCTTCGGTATTAAGGGAAGGTTTCTCGTTTCAAAATATCCAAGTTGAAGAGATACAAACTCCATGGTTTAATTATTCGCAGTTAGCCCAAGCCATAGCTCGTGGTTATCGTCTTGGTTCGCATCGTATGTTGATTGAACAAGGAAAGAAACCAAGTTTGCGTATATATCAACGAGTGGCAATACCCCTATCTACAGTTATGAAAAGAGAAGATAGTATAGATTTGAAAATGTATCAATTAGCGGAAGATAAAGATATCAGTATCAAAGGTGTTGAAAGATTGATTAAAGAAGCTGCGTTTGACTGTGCGCTGAATTATGAAAGAAATCACATTACGGGTTTAGATAATCAGAGAGAATGTGAATATATGAACTGTGATTACAAATGTGATGGTGTTCCTCCTGAAATGATTCGTAATGAACTGGATACATTAGATTATTCTACTTATCAGTTATATTATGCTTCTGAGAACACAGATAGGGCTATAGAATTGATACAAGAATTATTTCGGACAGAATTTAGTTTGGATTTTACTTATTTGTATAATTATCTGACAAAATATAGTTTTAAGTCATTTGAAATACTTACAGCGCTTAGGGAGATGATTAATAAGAACATACAAATTACTAATAAGTATGGGTTCAAATCATATCTTAAGGAGGAAAACAATATTTTTTATATTGTAGATAGTTTATCGGTAATTGGAACATTATTGTCTGATTACTACACCCAATTTCCTAACATAACTCAGAATAAGACATTTTCTCAGATTCTTCAACCTATTTACTATTCTACTTTACCAGGGATTGTTGAGGAGATTTGCCAAAGTACTGATATACAAACTACGAGAAGATTATTGTTTAAATTACCACCAGTTATTAATGAGGAATTCTTGGAGGCTGCGCTGTTAGCTGATAAGAAGAAGATTAACAAAAGTACTACACAAAGGGCACTTATATTAGAAAATTTCAGTAATTACTATAAAGACTTTGATGGAACAATTGTATCATGGTATTTGTATCAAAGCGAAGATATATTGAGATGTCTTAAGGGTAATATTTGGAAAAATTGTAGTAATGATTACATAGAAAAAGTTGAAAACCTAAAACAAGAACAACAACAAGATATGGAACAAAATCCCTACGGATATTATGGACAAAATAACCCAACTAATGACAACTTTTGTATTCGTGATGTAAGTCAAGATATACCAGACAAGAAACATAAACGAACATCAGGAAAAATGTGTGCTACATGGACTGCTGGACCTTTATATGATTTAGTAATTAACAAGTTGAAGATGCCTTTACCGGAACAAAAGGAGTTTATAGAATATCTAAAGAAGTTGGTTAAGAAAAATAGGAAAATACGTATGCCATCTGATATAAATAATAAAAAAGAGCTTTGGAATATTATTAAGGAGTTGAAGGTTATTAACACGATGTATACGGAAAGTTCTTTGAAAAAATTGTCTGTGGATAATATTCATAGGATTATATACTGGGGAAGTATGCAAAAGAAACCATTATGTGAATTTATTAAACAATGGTTTGACTCCCAGGGATTATTGGTTGAAGATTTGGGATGTGGTAGTGTTGATAAACCAAAAATATAAAATCTTCCCAAGAAAAATTTAAAATTGAAATTTCAATCCGAGTTCCGGACTAAAATTAGAAATCATGTCTGCTTTAGCAAAAAACATTGATGATATTATTTCACAGTCTATTCAGGACTTTGTTCAACGTATTGCTGATACTTACGAACTTGAACCAGAAGATATTATGAGTTTGTGGGATGATCATGTATCAGAACCTGTTAAGAAATCTATGCCCAAGTCTGTGCCCAAGTCTGTGCCCAAGTCTGTGCCCAAGTCTGTGCCCAAGTCTGTTCCGAAAGTCGTTAAGAAACCTTCTCCGGCAAAATCTACAACTAGTGAGCTTTCTAATAGTTCATCTATTAAGTCTAAGGATACGGGACTTGGATGTCCATATGTATTTGCTCGTGGAGAGAATAAAGGTCAAGTCTGTGGTTGTAAGCCACAGAATGGCAACAAGTATTGTTCTAAACACAAAAAGTATGAAGGAGAACCTCAAAAGGAAAAGAAAGTCTTACCTAATGCAAAGAAATCTATTGTTTCCCCCTCAAAGAAACCATCTCCCAAAGAAAAGACTCCGGAAACTATCCTTCGCAAACATAAAATCCTAGATAAGTATTGGAACCGTGAAACAGATATGGTTTTTAAGTCTGGAACTGAGCGGATTGTTATTGGTAAGTGTTTGAATGATAAGTTGGTTGCTTTGACAGCAGAAGATATTGAGGTATGTAAGTCTCGGCGTTGGAAGTATGAGGAGGTTGAGAAGGATGTGGCTGAGGAGGATGTGGTTGAGGAGGATGTGGCTGAGGAGGATAAGAAACCAGCTTATGATATTGATTTCGGTTCTTCTGATTCTGATAAAAGTGATGAAGAGCTTGAAAAAGAAATGAAAAAAGCTGTTAGGAAGGTTACGGCAACTTCAAAGACCACTAATGACGATGCCGTTAAAACCAAAAAGAGTCTGAAGTCTGTTATTAATGGACAAACAGAGGATGTAGAGAATATTCTCTCTGAACTACAAAAACCATCAGCTGATGATAGTGATGAAGAGTTGGAGGAAGAGGAAGAGGATGATGACCAAGAACTATATGATGAGCTTGATGAACTGGAGGAGGAAGATTAGTAGTATATTTATAAGTTAATTTGTATTAACAAATTAACTTTTTCAGTAATTAGTGTGGAATTTAACGAATGGAAAGTTAAGATTCTCGCAACCATGACAATTGGCTTGTGGATCCAAGAGACATGCCATATTTTCTTCTGGGTTTTTCATAGCTTGGTGTAAACTATGTGAACAAACGTTGTTATGATTCTGAACGGCTATTAGTTGATTGAAATTAGCTTGATACATTATTCCTGGATCTACTAAACCAGTGTATTGTCTGGACTCACTTGCTATAGGTGGTGCCCAGTATTCATTATGTTCATGTATCGGTAAACAGTGAGGATTTGGGAAAGGTTTACGCCATCTATTGATATTTTCTGGTAATGGAAGTTGTATGCCTTTATCACACATTTATAATTATATAACATATTTAATTTTTTTGGTAATATCCTATAATTACCAAGTTTAATATAATATTTATTTCTATCTGACTTATAATAAAATGAGTGTTAAACTATTTTGCGCAAACCCAAATACAAAACTATGGAATAACTTAAATAAAAAGACTAAGTTATTTTTTATAGAAGCATGTAAATATTGTATTAAAAACAGGAAAGGTGATATCAGTTTAGCTAAAAAAATATTAAATATATCCAAAAAACCAAGTACAGATATAGATAGTTGGGAATATATAACTTTACCAAAGAATACACTATTGTGCAGGGCTACAAAGACTATTCCTGAAAAGTTAAATAGGGCTACTTATTATACTACTAATATTAGAACAGCTAATATGTATTTACCTCCAACCAAGAAGGGTTATCTAAACTTCTATAGATGTAAGAAAGACCTAAAATTGTTTAAATTTGATAGTTTAGACAACGTGAACAAACTTCTGAGAGATAGTTTCTTAGATAATAAAATATTGATTCCACCAAAGAAATTGCGTAGCGGAACCATATTACCAGGAAAAAGACTTTATGATATAGTTAGGGGTATGTTTACTGGTATAATTTGGGTAGCAGCTCCCAAAGAGGATAAACCTATACAATTATCTATATTAAAACGTAATAGTATTATGGCTGATGACATTACTTTTTCTAACTGGTTATGTGATAATAATTTCAATGGATATGATGCGTCGCTTATGACACAGAAATTTGGAGCTGGTTTTTCCGAAGAAACCATGATTTGTAAGCCCCTAGATGACTTAATTTTAATAGAAAACATTGAAATGATTAAATCTAAAAATCCTGTTACTTTACTTAAAATTAAAGAAAGAATATCCAAGTTAGAATAATTTAAAGATTGATTTTTAACTAAAAAATGACTAAAGAAGACAGTATTTCAGAGGAATCTGTTGATGATAATATTAAAATAACCAAGAAACCTATTAAATATGTTCCTACAAGGGATGAAATTACTGATTCATGTGATACTATTATTTTTCAAACAGAAAGTGAAATAAAAATAATACGTGAAGGTTCAGGTTCTACGAAAGGTATTAAGTATTTACGTCAAGTTATTAAAAATGTAAAATTACTACGTGGACAGGTTATGAAGGCTGTTAAGGCAAAGAAGGCTACTAATTCTGCTGCCGCCAGTAATTCTGGATTCATGAAACCTGTTGCTATATCCAAAGAGTTAGCAGAATTTACCGGGTGGGACCCAAAGGAACTACACTCTCGTGTTGATGTTACTAAATATATTTGTAACTATGTCAGAGAGAATAATTTGAAAGATTCTACAGATGGACGGATTATCAAACCTGATTTTGACCTTCAAAAGTTGCTAAAAACGTATAATCCGGATGAAGGTGTTCTAAAATATTACAATTTACAGACACATCTCAAACATCATTTTCCAAAGGTAGATGAAGAGAAGAAGGAGGATAAGAAGGAGGATAAGAAG
>VMHT01176857.1_pt1 | contig 16972 bp, 7 predicted proteins | sample 4693611 | NCBI WGS metagenome assembly VMHT01 (sample SAMN12280063, study PRJNA550983) | marine metagenome | isolation source: seawater sampled from same location over 5 years 0.02-0.2 micron viral filtrate | place: USA: collected off the coast of southern California halfway between the port... ...
AAAAAAGAAAAATTTGCTGAAACAAGAAAAGCAAAATTAAGATTATCTAATATTAAATTAGAAGAAATTACTCAAATTTTAAGAGGTAAATCGAAACAAATAAAACACTAGTATATGCCAGAGTTAAAACGTAATTTTGCCAAAGGCAAGATGAACAAAGATCTTGACGAAAGATTAGTGCCTGATGGTGAATATAGAGATGCGCTAAACGTTGAAGTTTTTACTTCTGAAGGATCTAATGTTGGAAGCTTGCAGACAATAAAAGGAAACACAGCTTTAACTAACTTGTTTGGTAGTGGTTCAACTTGTGTTGGTAATATAGTAGATAATAAAAATGATAAATTATACTGGCTTGTATCATCTACAGATATAAATAGTGATGCTAGCATTAGTTATACACATGAAGATATAGCTGTTGTAAACAATGTTTACTCTGACTATATAATGGAGTTTAACGAGGTAACAAGTAAGTATAATTATGTTGTTGTTGAACATTATAAAGTTACTACTAAATCTGTAGCTGACTCTGCAAAAGGCAGTTCTACAGTTTCTATAAGTGATCTTAACAAGGCCAGCGAATTTATTTACACAGGATTACAAGTTGGCATGGTAATGACACATACTAGTGGTACTGTAACGCAAATTAGAACTATTGTTGATATTTCTTACAACAGCGGTAGTAACTCTTGGGATTTAACTTTAGATGATGTTCTTCTTGCGGTTTTAAACTCTGGTGATTCATTAACTTTTGAACTACCAACTATAAAAAGAGCTTTAGGCTTTTCTCATTTTGCGGCTTCTAAGCCTCAAAAATTAATTACTGGTATAAACATTATAGATGATCTTTTGTTTTGGACAGATGGTTTAACCGAACCTAAAAAAATAAATATACAAAGATGTAAATACGGCTCGCAACAAGCTAAGCCAGCTACCTATCCAAATGGTACTAGACAATTCCCTACTTTACTTATTGTTAACGGCGATAAACCTACTAGCGCAAACGGTAGAATAGATACTACAATAGAAACTAATGGTATATCGATACCTTTAACTTATAGAGAAACTACTGTAATAAAAAAATCACCAACTACACCCTTGCAGCTTATAATGTCAAACAATACAACAGGTGATATATCCGGTGATCTTAGATCTATAGTTGAGGTAGATATAGACCTAGCCCCTGGGGACAATACATCTGATTTCTTTTTTGTTTCAGGCACTTCAGATTTATTATCTCACGGTGATATAACGCCTTCTATAACCACAGGTGTTGAAATGGATTGGGAAGTGGGTGATATTATAGAGTTTTTTCCAAATGATGACGACGCTGGGAATATTAACGATTTACTAATAACAGTTAGAGTTGATTCCGAGAGTAACAACGATACTTTTACGTTCGAAATAATATCTATATCTAATACAGTTTCAAAAGTGTTTACTACTTTTAAAGCTAAATTAAAACAAGAAGATCCTTTATTTGAATTTAAATTTCCTAGATTTGCATATAGATGGAAATATGAAGATGGTGAATATTCTTGTTATTCTCCTTTTTCTGATGTTGCTTTTTTACCAGATGAGTTTGATTATTTACCAAAAAAAGGTCATAACTTAGGAATGACAAATAACTTAAGGTCATTAGTGCTCGCTGGTTTTAAGCCCACATCAACACCTTTAGATGTTGTTGAAGTCGATATACTATATAAAGAATCTAACTCGCCAAACGTTTACACTGTTGAAACTATAAAATCACCTAGTACAAGAAATAACCTTTTAAATACTACAACGCACGATGGCGACCAAGGTTGGTTTGGTAAACTAAAAAATGGATCTTCATTTTTAGAAACTCCTAACACGCAATCTACAAGTCTTCAGCCGGTTGCGCTTTCTAACGTAAATCCTACTGTAAATAGTAGTTATTTTGAATTAGAAGATAAATTTGGTGATATAAATATAAAGGTAGGCGATCAAATAGAAGGAACTGGTTTATCAGGAACAGTCTTAATTGATGATATTAATGTTAATAATGGTGATATTACTATAAGAATTACTCTTAATAGCGTTGTTGTTACAACTAATCTATCAAGCGCGACTAATCCATTAACTTTTAAGAGAACACTTCCCGTTATTCCAGCTATACAACAAGATTATCCACAGGGTTCTATACAAGTTAAAACGGACATGATTCATGCTGCTGTACCAGCAAATCAATTATTAAGGCCATTTGATAATGTGCCTATTAACGCTTTATCTCAAGAAGTTACAGGAAACAGAATTATATACGGTAACTACACTCAAAACTATGATCTTTACAATAGCCAAAACGACACTCATATTAAAAATACTATTGAAGTTAGGCTTACAAAAAGAAGTAATATAATAGAAAATGTTCGTTTTGATATTAACACCACGTTAAGAAGTCAAATTGGTACAACTGTAGATTGGTTTAACCAGCTAAACGCTATTATAGAAGAAACAGCCATGCCAGAAAGATCTCTAAAGTCTCTAAGAGATTATCAAGTTGGCATTGTGTACATGGATGAATATGGTAGACAAACACCTATTCAAACACATGAAGACGCAGTGATTAAAATAAAAAAAGAGGATGCTGAAAATTATAATGCGTTTAGAATTCATCTTTGGAGAGATTTTGCTCCTAATATTGCAAGATTTCCAGACTGGGCAACTTATTATAAATACTACATAAAAGAACCTTCTAACGAATATTATAATCTTGCTATGGATCGCTTTTACGGAGCTGAAGATGGCAACGTGTGGCTTTCTTTCCCTTCTTCAGAAAGAAATAAAGTTGATGAAGAAACTTTTATAATATTAAAAAAACAACATGATTCAGATACTTTTGTTAGAGATGAAGCTAGATATAAAATTTTAGCTATATCAAATGAAGTTCCTTTGTTTATAAAAACAAAAACAGATTCTTATGGTATTAAGAGCACTACGTTTAAAACAAGTGGTGAGCCAAGGTTCCAAGCTCAACACATTGATGTAGATAACAGTGTTTTTGATAATGGTGGTTTTGGTGATTTTTTAACACAAAGCGAAAGATTTATTAGAATACATAGTGCCAATAACGTTTCTTATTATTATGAAGTTTTATCTATATCTAATCTTGGTGCTTTTAGACGTATAACGCTAAGAGAATCCTTTGGCACTGATGTTTCTTTTACAACTAACGATGGTACAAATAGTGGCACTTTAATAGCAGGTTTATCTTTGGAAGCTGCTACAAAAAAAGTAAAAAACTTACCGGAGTTTGAAGGAAGATTTTTTGTAAAAGTACTTAAAGATGGTGTTTTAGAAGAAAATATAATAAGTGAAGCTGCTTCAAAAACATATGTAACTACACAAAATTTAAAACTAGGAAGAGCTGGTAATATTCCAGATACTAATGACTACTGGAGAGACCATAGTGGTATAGATGATTATAGGGGGCTTTGGTGGGCAACAAAGGAAAGTCCTGAAGATCACGAAAACTGGAGTTGGCCTATGCCTAACCACAGCGATCCATTAAGCGGTGTGCAAAATAACCACATTGACATGATGATATATAACGGTGGGCCCAATTTAGATAGATGGGACTGGGGATTAACAAGACAAGGTAATGCTTTTGGCGCTAATGGAGCTGATTTAGATAGGGCTAAAAAAGTAAGAACAATGGGTCAGCTTTTTAGGTGGAAAGGAGATACTACCATTTATAAAGTAACACACGTGCACCCAGAGTTTCAAATGGCTACTTGGAGCACTGGGACTAATGAAGACGTTGGTACTAACCACGCCGTTGGCCTTAGATTAGAATTTACCCCGGCTTTAAATGCCGCGGCTGGAACGCCTGACGCTGTTAACCAACCTCACTCAGGTTATGACCCAAGAAGTGAAAATACAGAGGGTTCTACAGCTGCTGCCACTACGTATGGTCAAATTACAACTGACACCTGGAGCGGTGCAAATAATACCGATTGGCTAAATAACACTAGTAACGCTAGTTATCATAGAACTATAGAATTTATAGAAGAATTTATAGAAGATTCTTCTTATTCAAGTGACAACCCAGCCATATGGGAAACTGAGCCAAAAGAAAATGTTGATATAGATATATACCATGAGGCTAGTCAAGCTTATCCTATAAGTAGAGAGTTTAATCCTTACTTAAATAAATTTATTAAATACCCTTTTAGTGGAAGTTGGAATGCTACTAATTATTACAATTGTTTTTCTTTTGCAAATGGAGTAGAGTCTAATAGAATAAGAGATGACTTCAATGCTGTTACTATAGATAAGGGACCTAAAGTATCCACTGTTCTAGCTGAGCAATACAAACAAGAAAATAGAAAATCTGGATTAATATTTTCTGGTATTTATAATTCTACTAGTGGTATAAATAGGTTAAATCAATTTATTCAAGCAGAAAAAATAACTAAAGATTTAAACCCTACTTATGGTAGTATACAAAAACTTCACTCTAGAAACTCTGATTTAATAGCTTTATGTGAAGATAAAATATTACAAATATATGCTAACAAAGATGCATTATTCAACGCGGATGGAAATGTAAACTTAACGGCTTCAGATAGAGTACTTGGTGATGTAAGGCCTTTTGTTGGTGAATATGGTATATCTACAAATCCAGAATCATTTGCTAGTGAAAGTTACAGATCTTACTTTACTGACAAATCTAGAGGTGCCGTAATGAGACTATCTAAAGATGGTTTGACACCTATATCTGAGCATGGTATGAGAGACTTTTTTAGAGATACATTAAATCTTAAATTACCAGCTTTAATTGGTAGCTATGATCAAAGTAAAAACGCTTATAACTTATCAATACCATCTGTTCAATCTGAAACAATTAGAATAGATTTAGATGGTAGTAGTGGTGATACACCTTTGAGAGTAGAGACAACTACCCCTGCTTATTCTGGAAATACAATTAGTTTTAGCGAAAAAAATAAAGGTTGGACCTCTTTTAAATCTTGGGTGCAGGAGTCTGGCTGTAGTTTAAACGATAAATATTTTACATTTAAGGGCGCTGAAATATATCAACACCACTTTAATGAAACTAGAAATAATTTTTACGGTACACAGTATGAGTCTAGTGTATGTTTGATTTTTAATGATACGCCAAGTTCGGTAAAAAGTTTTAGTTCTTTAAGTTATGAAGGTAGTAAATCTAAAATAGTACAAGATCTAACTGATCAAGAGTACTATAACAATGCTACAGTAACTGGTTGGTATACTGATTCTATAACCACTGATTTAGAAACTGGTTTTATTCCTGAATTTAGAGATAAAGAAGGTAAATGGTTTAACTATATACATGGTGATAAAGAAAATACATTAGCAAATTTAGATACTAGTCAGTTTTCCACTCAAGGTATTGGTTCACCAAGTGGGGTAGCTAGTGACACGGCTCAGGTAAGTAATAAAATATTCACGGTAAGTGACAGAGGAGACACGCCTTAAAAATTAAATCATGCCAAACAATTACACAGTAAATAATTATACAGCTACAGAAGCAATAGGTGACAACGTTAGCGACGGGACTTTTCCTAATCAAATTCAAATGACTATAACCCCAAACGCTGGTTATGGCATACAAGCCTCTGACTTTTCGTTAGGACCAGATGGTGTAAATGGAAACTTTCCTTACTATCCAATTGGCGTTGTGGCCGCGGTTTCATTTTCTGATTCTGTAACTCCTTTAGATCCTTTAAACAACGTTATTGTAACGCTAACTATGGCTAGTAGTTTTGAGTTTGATGGATCGGTTACTGGTATTGAGTTAGACATAGATGGAAATGCTCATCTTTTAACTAGCAGCGTTAACTTTGTAGTGTCCTCTGTAAACGCAGTAAACGTAACGGCCACCCAACAAGCCCACGGAGGTAATCCATAAAATTAAACTTATAAAATAAATGGCAACAATAACAACAACAACAGATGGTAGTGTGAGAACTGATACTTGCTCCTCGGCTATTGCTCGTGATACTAGCTCTTTAGTTTACTCTGTAACAAAAACAACAGATTCTGGTTTTCATTTTAATACAACACCTACTTATAGCGTAACTTCTAGTAATTTTAATGTTGTTGTTAGTGACCAAGTATTTAATAGTGACAACCAGCTTACTAGTGTTAAGTTTAGCTTTTTTTATAGTATTGCAGATACTGACGTTGCGGTAAGTGCAGGAGAAAAGATAACATTTGACGAGCCATCTGTGTCAGCGGATAGATCTCAAGTTCAGTATATTAGAAACGCATTTTTCTTGTCTAAAGATTTTAATCAAAATGGTTCTTTAAAATCTAGCGAGTCTAGCGCTACGCTTAGAGTAACAGGAGCAGAAAACGCTACTTATAAATTAAAAATAGAAAACTCTATTGGCTTGACTTATGATTTTAGTAATGACACTTTTACTAGAAGTTTAACTTTTTCAAGTGAGCAAAAAATAGAGACTAACAAAGCTCAAGCGCTACTTGGTAGACAACCTGGTGTCAATAACCACGCTGTATTAATTCCTGAGCATTTTTCTATAAATACTATTGAAAATATATACAAAGTTACTGTAACTCCAACTGGTTCTACAAAATCTAATGTCGAAGGAACAAGCTCTGAACCATTGACATTTACAAGCTCACAATTTGGATTGGTCTCTCTTAATTTTAATGTAACGGAAAGTACTTATGGTGTAGTAGCAGCTTCTTCGCAAGTTAAGTCTATTGCTAATAAAACCGCACTTTCAAATTTATCTACGTTCAACCCCTCAGACTTTCCAACTTTAAATTCCGACAACAATGGTTACTTTAGCTATTCTCAAGTGTTGAGCTATAGCTCCACAAGTACTACTAATTTAGCTGTGGCTGGTGGTACAAACATTGCTTTAGATCACACCACTGCCTCTTTAAAATTAAGAGTTGGTGATACTGTTACTGGCACAAATATAGCTGAAGGCACCGTTATATCAGCTTTAAACCCGAGTAATGCCTATGATATAACAATAAGTGAAAGTATACCTTCGTACCCGCTAGCCGACGCTACTAGTTTAACTTTCACAAGAACTGTGGGTATAACTAGACAGCCAGTTAGTAGCGATATAAGAGTAACGTCGCCAATAACAACATACAATGGCATACGGTCTTTTGAAGAATATTTTACTTCTAGCCAAACAATAAGTTCTAAAATAATAGAGCTAACAGACAGCTACGCAAGCGACGATCTAGTCGTTGGCATGTTGGCTCAAAGTAATAACATAATAGGTTTCCCTAAAATAGAAAATATATCTGGAGGGACTGTACTTTTAACAACAGCACAAAGTTTACCTGAAAATGAGTCTATACAGTTTTCTGTTTCTGGTGCAAGAATAGAGGTGCAAACTATAAATGTAACTGGAGCTGGGACAGCGTCACCTAAACTAAATATAACTGGCTATGTAGAAAAGCTTGGGGTTGAAAACGTAGTTGCTGAAGTAGTTTTAAGCAACTTTTTAGACGACGCAACTTACGGAGCGGTTGTGGCTAACGCAGGTACAGCTACGTGTGCTCTTAGTGGTGGTGTTAAAATAAGCCCACTTACAGAGCCTCAAACTTTATCTAACATAACTATTAGTGAAATAACTAGCTCAGGAAGCGGTACAACAGTTCTTTCATCAGATAAAACACAAATAAAATATTTAGCACCATCATCAGGAACTTCTGATACTATATCTTATAAAGTAACAGATGGAGTAAGCACTTCTGCTGCTGCTAATATAGTAATAACACTAACACCATAATAATATGCCAGTAATGACTTTAACTTTTGCTAAAAAAATACAAACATCAGTACAAGTTGGTGACATTGTTCTTTATTGCAACCCATCTACGATTGGCGGCTTTAGAACCGCTAAACAATCAGAAGTTGTTATGCTAGGAGATGTAAAAGATATTGATGTAGGCAGATTAGATATGGAAGTGAATTATACTAATGGAACTATTTTTCCAACAACTAGTAGTTTTATATTATTTAGCAAAGACAAGTATTCTCATCCAAGTGGATTGCTAGGTTATTATGCTGAGGTATGCTTTAAAAACAACTCTACAGAAGAAGCAGAACTGTTTGGTGTTAATGCTGATGTTTTTGAAAGTAGTAAATAAATAGCATAAACTGTGACTATATTAAGTATAAATTAAATTAAATTATGCTTAAAAATGAAGTTTCAAAAAACTCTAGAAAAAAGATATTAGATTTAGAGAAATCACTAATCAATATAGCTGATGGGATTAATGTAGAAGGAGATGGTGAGCATGTGGTAACAGAAAGTAAAATAGCGCCAATAAAACATACATTTGCTGATGGTATTTACGTTAGACAAATGGATATGAAGGCAGACAGTGTTGTAGTTGGAGCAATACATAAACACTTACATGTTTGGTTTTTATTGACTGGACATGTTACCATAGCTACAGAAGATACAACTGAAGATTATATAGCCCCGCGCTATGTGGTATCTACGCCGGGAGTTAAAAGAGTTATACTAGCAAATGAAGATTCTATATTTGTAAATATACATAAAAACCCGTCTAATACTAAAGACTTAGATATGTTAGAAAAAGAAATAGTAGCTTTAAATTATAAAGAATATGAAGAGTATATTAATAAAAAACGATAGATTATGGCATTTATAACAGTAGCAACGGCGGCATTAGCAGCTGGAGCAATCGCAAAAGGTGTTGGTGGAGCAGCCAAGCTTGGCATGAGTCTAGCTGGTCGTGGTAAGAGAATAGCAGAGCAAAACAAAGCTAAAGCAGAATACAGAAAACAAATGGAAAACTACAAGGCTGTTGACACTAGTAATCCTTATGCTAACATGCAGAACACTATGGAAGATCTAACTGTAAACCAACAACAAGCCCAGTTTCAAGCCCAACAAGGTGCTCAACAAAGAGCAAATATAATGCAAAATATGCAGGGCGCTGCTGGTGGGTCTGGTGTGGCCGCACTAGCCCAGGCTATGGCGAACCAAGGGCAATTGGCTAGTCAACAAGCTGGAGCTTCAATAGGTCAACAAGAATCTGCTAACCAACGTATGGCAGCAACTGAAGCCTCTAAAATACAAGGTTTAGAAAGACAAGGCGATGCAAGAACTCAAGATTTAGAAATGCAAAAAACAAGTACTTTGCTAGGCATGTCACAACAAAGACTTGGCGCTGCTAATCAAGCTAGGGCAGAGGCCAGGGCACAGCAAATGGGCGCAGTTGGTGATATTGGCTCTGCTGCGTTAGACTATGCTGGTGGTTTGGGTAAGTTAAAAGCCACTCAAGTCGACGCGGTCAATGCAAATATTATTGATCCCGAAACGTTAGAAAAAATATAATAGAAAGATATGGCGAATAGAAATCCAAGTACAGCCTTAATAAGAGGCGAAGCAGTAGCGCGTAGAAACTTTGACAATGCCCCTGGTATGTATGCTGGGATGGATAAGTTGAGTAAAGCTGGGTCTGACCTAATGAAGGGAGTAGATGACCAAAATAAGGAATTAAAGTTAGAAATACAAAGAATAGAAACAATAAATAAGAAGCTTGACTTTGCTCAATCTGAAGTGTTAAAGAGGTATGGTGGTTTAGCCACAACAGTTGATCGTGACATGTCTAAAAATCGTTTACTAAAAGGTAGAAAACTGCTTTTATCAGGCAACGACGATGAAGCCAATAAGATATTTAGCGCTGAATCTGAATACATAGATAGACTGTTAGATGTCAGATTAAAAATTGCCAACAATATGTCTTCAGCAACAAATCCTGCTGAGAAGGAAAAACTAGAAGTTTTTTTAAAAGAAGATTACACAAGGGATGATAGTGGCCCTGAGCCTGTATACACCTCTACTAGAGAAGGTGTGGAGTTCTCTATGACACTAACTGAAGTGGAAGATATGTTTGTAGAAATAGTGCCTCAGTATTCAGAGGCTTATAGAAAAGTTTTGGGTGACGAGTATAACACGCGTAAGCTTAACAAAAAAATTGTTTTAGATAGAATTAATAGATCTATACCTAAGTTAGGTAATGTTAAACATCTAAGGGCTTTTTTAAGTGACGAGATTATGTCAAACCAAAACTTTGAAGCTATGTTAGATGCTGATGAGGGTTTAGAAGCTGAGGTTAATGCAGCGCTTTTAGAAAACTCTAGATTTAACTTTGATGAAGACGAAAATTCTATTAGTCCAGACGAGTTTGCTAGGTATAAAAAAGCTATTGTTGACCCTTTTGCTGTAGACGGTAATGGCAACCTATTTTTTAGCGACACTAGTGAGTGGGAAAAGTTTGTAAGACCAATCGTCGTAGAAAAATTATATCAAGGGATAGAAAACGAGAACAGAATACTCTATCCGGACAACTACAAGGTAGAAGAAGTTGATTTAGAAGGAGAAAACAAGGGTGAATTTGATAATTTAATTAATCAGAACTAATAATATGTCAGAAGTATTATACAACGCATTGTTAGAAAAAGGTAGCTACACTAAACCTTATGAAGATTTCCAGGAAGATTTTTCAACTCCTGAAAATCAACTTATATTATATAATGCTTTAAACGAAAAAGGACTTTATACAAAATCAAAGGGTGATTTTTTAAATCAATTCTTCGCGCCACCTAACGAGACAGATAGTACAGAAATAGAACAAGAAACAGCAGAAGTAGAGACGCGTGTTGAAACAGATGTTGTTAATGAAATTCCTGAATACTCGACGAGTAAAGTTTTTAGCTTTTTACAATCAGATGACAAGAAAGAGTACGATATAAATATTAAAAACTTTTTTAATGCCGACGAAGAAATAGCTGTACCGCAATTACAAAAAATTCTTGGAGATGATTACGAAGTATCGCAAAGCAAGATTGATATGACTAGCGATCCTAATTTAAAAAAATATAGAAAAGGATTAATTGGTGATTTAAATTATAACGCTGCAAAAATTATACATAAAAATACTGGTGAAGAAATAAAAATAAACTTTGGTGTTAGTGGTCTTAATTACAAAGAGTTAGCAAAAGAGTTATATTCTAATGATTCTAAAAAACTTTTTGATTTTGTTAATAAAACAATGTCTGAAGAAGGTTTATCTAAAACAGAGGTTGAGCTACAAAGCATGTTAACAAAGTATAATGAATTAAACGCGCCCCCTCAGACAGATCCTAGACAAATACTTAAAGAAGCTGGACCGCTATATGTTTCTCAAGAAGAAAAAGATAATGTCACTAATGAGTTTGATGCTGAAGATTTGTTTACGCCTATAACCAAACAAGTAAACATCTCTAGAGACCCTAAGTTTCCTCAAATGGTAGACCGTACGAAACAACCTTATAAAGACGAACTTAAAACAGCGAAGCAAGAGTTAATAAATTCTGGTATAAAAAGTCCTAGTGAAAAACAAATACAAGAGCAAGCTATATTAAATTTAAAACAAACAGCTGTACAAGATTTATATGATCAAAAGGCAACTGATTATATGAACTCTAACGAAGTTGAAGAAACAGATTTAAACGCAATGTTAAAGCTTGGAGGTTTAATGGCTCAAAAAGTAAATAGAAAATTAAAAAAAGACATTGCAAAAAACAATTTAAAACTAACAGATAGAATTTCTAGTTTTGAAAAAGACATGAAAGATAACAGTACTCAAATAGGCAAAGCCTTTGAGTTTGTTGAAATAGCTAGTTCTACCGATGCAACTAGTTTTGAGGTTAGTGATGAAGAAGACCGTGTTATACTTAAAAACGGAACAATAATGTCAAAAGCAATGTATGATGACTATATGTTGTCTGTAACAGCTTACGACAAGGCTTATAAAGATATAGAACAATTACAAGAACAAGTATCAAATGATATTAGTAAAGTTAAAAGTGAAGATGTTAAATATGATTTAGTAAGAAGAAGTTATAATGACGCGGAAAAGTTTTTAAGAAGTGTTACTGGTGGTTTTGGGGATTTAGCTGTTAAGTCTGCATATGGACTTGGAAACATAACGGCTGGACTAGTAGGTATACAAAGAAAAGATAAAGAGCAAGAATTTATAGACTGGGAAGAATCTAGTAGCAGCTTGACAAAAGTAAGAGAAAAGTTTCAAAAAGATATAAAATTTGAAAATGCTTTTAATAGTAAAAACATAGGGAGATTTTTACTTCAAGAAACTCAAAATCAATTACCAATTTTTGCTACAATAGCAACTGGAAATGTAGGTATAGGTATATTAGGACTTTCTTCTGCACAAGATAACTGGAACAGAATGGTTCAAGAAGATAAATTTTACGGTAGTGAAACCTCTTTGTTAAATAAAATGCTTGTTAGTGGTGGTTATGGTGCGGCTGAAATTATTTTTGATAAATATTTAACACTGCCAGTAATGAAGCGTAGTGGCCAAGCACTGTTCGGTAGTATGAAAAACTTTAGATCCGCTATTGAGCCTGGAATAAAAAATTACACTAAAGAGTTTGGTAAAAGACAATTAATATATGATCCTATATTGGAAACAGCTTCAGAAGGGTTGACTACTACTTTTCAAAATATTATAACTGGTAGGCCTATAACAGAAAGCCTTGGACACGCATTATTTAGTGGTGGTTTATTTGGTACTGCTTTTGGTCACGTACCTTTTTATAAAGGTTTAGTTATGTCTAAGTTTAGTGACTATAATAGCTATACTGGTTTTAGAAATAATTTAAATAAGTTGGAAAATTTACAAATAAGCCTTAAAAAGTTAAACACAAGTTTAAAGGCAAATAAAACAAAAGGCAACAACACTTCCGCTATAGAGGGAAATATAGAAACTGTTAATCAAGAAATAGAAAGTTTACAAAAAGAAAACGAAAGCATTATAAAAACCGTAGATAAAAAAGTAAATAATTTATCTAAAAAATGGTTTAATATTTATAACGATGCTACAGTTGAGCAAGAACAAATAAGAATAGATGTTGAAAATATATCTAAAGACGAAACTTTAAGCAACGATGAAAAGAAAAATTTAATTGATATTAAAAAACAAAGATTTGATAATTTACAAAAAACTCGAGATGTTTTAAGAGATGATAAAAACTTTGGTAATGCTTACGCTGCTTTTAGAAACAGTAATGTAAAAGAAGATCAAGATAGATTACAAGAAATACAAGGGCAGGCTACAACAGAAATAATAAACGAAGGTACGTTAGAACCTAGCGATGACGCTATAGATAACAGAACTAGAATAATTTATAACACCCAAGAAATAAATAAAGATTATAATAGTAAAAAATCTATGTTAAAAGGAGCTGGTTTTAAAAACTTTCAAAACGTAGAGCAGGCCGTAAACTTTGTAAATAAAATGGATTTATCTGATGCAGATAGGCAAATTATTATTTCGAACATAGAAGATGGTGCTCACGGTGTTAATATTGTAGAAACCAACGGTAATATAACACCAATGCAAGTAGTAGAAAACATGGCTAAAGCTGATCGTTTAGAAACTAGAACTCATGAAATTGGACATGCGGTTTTTGCCGCAGCATTTGGTAACAATCAAGAAGCTTTTGATGGTATTGCAGATTCTGTACTGGAGTTTGTTAAACAAAGAAACCCTAGTTTACATTTAAAACTATTAAATCAAGTAGAAAGAGATGCTAAGGGTAATTTAATAAGTGAAGAGGTTTTAACTAATTTTTTAGAACTTATAGCTGAAGGCAAAATAGATCTTAAATCTGATAAAAACAAAGGTTTAGGTGGTTTTATAGCAAACACTTTAAATATAGGTACTAAAAAATCTTTAGGCGAAAACGCTGACTTTAATTTTGAAGGAGAAACAGATGCTATTAATTTTTTAATTAATCTTGGTAAAAAAATAAAAGCAGGTACGTTAACTATAAAAGATATAAAATCTATAGAGCGTAGTAAAATAGCTAAAAAAACAAAAGAAAAAACTAAGACTAAGTTTTCTAAAGCAAATCCTAGAGCACAAGAGTTTATAGGACTTGTAAAAGAAGGTTTAATGACTAATGAATCTTTAGTTGATGTAATAAACTCTAAACAATCAACACAAGAAGATAGGTTTGCCGCTGTTGAAGCTTTAATTGAAAATAACTGGCCTGTAATTAGCAAAGCGTTGAAGTTTAATCCAAGTGGTGATATTACAATGCAATCTATAAAGACGGCTATATCTGAGCAAATGACAGGTATATTCCCTAAGATTACATTACCAAATGGTCAAATTGTAAATCGTGAGGGAAAACGTTTATTAGATACATATAATAAAGAGAATACAGTAACAACATTTTTAGACAATACATTAGGACCTAGACAAGCTGAAATATTTACTAGAGCTAAAACTATAGACGCTGTTAGTCAAGGTGTAAACTTAGATGAGGCTAAAAATATTGCTGTTTCAACTGAATTAGAAAATGCAACTTCAAACCAACAGGACACAAGAAAAAGAATAAATGTTTTAAAGATACCTAAGGTTGCTAAAGTTGCTAAAGATATAAGACAAGATACCAAGGTTATAGAAGGAGACACACACAAGCAGGTTACTAAAAATAACGAAGGCCATATAGGCAATAAAATATTTAGCATACCTGAAAATAAGATAACAAAGCCAAGTCAAAATTTGACAACTTCAGATGATATTGTTAGTGTTGAAACTGGCGAAGTTATTACAAAAGAAGAGCTAGATGCTGGTGCAACTGGTATATTATCACCATCTGAATCTAAAAGTGTGCAAGATGTTTTTGCTGATTACAATACCACAGAGCAATTTATAAAAATACTACCAAAAACAAACGTTAGTGAAAAAGATGCTTTAATAAATGAAATAGGAGAAAAGATTAGAGTATCTAGAAACGTTTATGGTAGAGCTATAGGTTTACAAGATAGAATACTAGAATATTTTTACGAGCCATTATTTAAACCAAACGGTAAAAGAGCTAGATCACAAGGTAAAACTTCACAGGTGCCATTATGGACACTTAAAGAACAGTTTATTAATCCTAAAAAAGATGTTGTAGTTCAATTTCAGAGAGATTTAGGTATTACAGAACAACAACAGGTAAATATACTTCCTACTGAAGAGCAAAGATCTATTATAGGTCAACTGTTAAAAGGCGCTGCTAGAACACTTAGCCAACAAGTATCGTTATCTGCTGCTCAAAGAAACTTAGAGGCAGCAGGGGCATCACCGCAACAAATAGCAGACGTTACTGCTGGGCAAAGTAAAACCGCTTTTAGTAATGTGACAAAAACAAAAGTTGATGGTATTATAGATTTTATTGTTAATCCTGATTTTGAAGGCGATCTTGCTAGCACAGATTCTTTATTAAAAACATTTATTAAAAAAGGTAAATATAAGTTTGATAATGAATCAAGTATTAATCAATTTTATAGTGATGTAGAAAATGTATTGATACCAGCTCTTCCAAAAGGTTATATTACAAAAAGAATACTAAGGCCTAGCGGTAGAGTTTTGGGTACTAACAAAGACAAAGTAATTAAGGTAAATGGTAAAAAAATTACTATTGACAAATACTATACTCAAAAAAGAAACGATTTATTAAACAAAAAAGATTTAGTTTACGGAAAACCTTTTACTGGTAAAGCAGAAAACTTTAAACCAAAAGTATATAGTAAGGTTTTTGGAAATTCTGCAAAATCATTTGATAAAGCAAATAAAGATGGTAAAATAAAAGAGTTTAATGATGTTAACGAAAGTATGCATCGTCAACTTTGGGAAAGAGTTAACGAGTCTATAAAAGAAAACAAAGACAACGCTAGAATATGGGGTAGTTATTTTAGTACTGTTAGTTTAATAACAGAACACCCACATAGATTAGGTGCTGAATTTGTTGGTTGGTCACCAAAGCCCCGTGGTTACGGTGGTAAATTATATGAATGGGAACATGCTATGCCGGCTAGTAGAGCTTATTTATATTTACTAGAATCTATTTTAGACCCTAACTTTAACTTTGATTTAGCCTACCAATTAGTAATGGATAATTACAAACTTGTAGCTTTAGATAATTATGTAGACAAGACAAGTATTAAACAAGCAGGAAGAACAACTAGCATGGGTAAAGGTTGGAGTATAATAACAGATTCTTGGTTAGATAGATATTTTGAGGGTGACATAGATATAGATGCTAGATCAATAGTTGGGCTTGACGGAAGAACGTTTGAAGATATATACAACATACCAAGATTAAAAGCTGATATTGCTAAAAATCAAATGTTTAGTAAGGTTATAAACAAAGCTAGAATTTTATCTGAACCAAAAGGTATTACTGTTTTAGATTTTGATGACACGTTAGCTACAACTAAATCTTTAGTTAAATATACAGCTCCTGATGGTAAAACTGGAGCTTTGAACGCTGAAGAGTATGCTAATACATATCAAGATTTGTTAGATCAAGGCTTTTCATTTGATTTTTCAGAGTTTAATAAAGTTGTAAAAGGTAAGGTGGCGCCTCTATTTAAAAAAGCACTAAAATTACAAGGCAAGTTTGGGCCTGAAAATATGTTTGTACTAACGGCTAGACCAATGGCTGCTCAAAAAGCTATATTTGATTTTTTAAAAGCTAATGGTTTAAATATACCTATTAAAAATATAACTGGTCTAGGTAATTCTACAGCTGAAGCTAAAGCACTTTGGGTTGCGGATAAAGTTGGCGAAGGTTATAATGATTTTTATTTTGCTGATGATGCCTTACAGAACACGCAGGCTGTTCAAAACATGTTAGATCAATTTGACGTTAAGTCTAAAGTTCAACAAGCTAAAGTTAAATTTAGTAAAGATATGAATACTGATTTTAATAATATATTAGAAGAAGTAACTGGTATTGAATCTATTAAAAGATTTGCAGCTACCAAAGCTAGAAAACGTGGTGCTGATAAAGGTAAGTTTAGATTTTTTATACCACCATCACATGAAGATTTTGTAGGTTTATTGTATAACTTTTTAGGTAAAGGTAAAGAAGGTAATG
>VMHT01049557.1_pt1 | contig 16971 bp, 15 predicted proteins | sample 4693611 | NCBI WGS metagenome assembly VMHT01 (sample SAMN12280063, study PRJNA550983) | marine metagenome | isolation source: seawater sampled from same location over 5 years 0.02-0.2 micron viral filtrate | place: USA: collected off the coast of southern California halfway between the port... ...
AATCCTACGACGGAAGTCCAAAGCGCAGAAGTTCCTTGAAGCGTACGAGAAGTACAGGCTCTCTCTCACGGTGGCTGGTACGTTGGGCGCCTTGCCGTTTGTGTCCGCTGAAAGTGATGGCACACCCCCGCCAGCGCCAGCGCCAGCCGATACAGAACCCCCACGAGAAAAGCCCCGCGAACCCCCGCAAGAGAGCATCGCACCACAGCCGCAACCGCAACCAGAAAACGGCGAATCTCCCGAGCAAGCACTCCTGCCTGTCCTTTTGTACGCAAATGCTGAAATGGATTTGGGCCAATACAATTTTGTATACTAAGTATTAAAAGCGAACACACCTTACTTCCTTTACAATGTCCAATCCTATCCTTCAATCCAACCAGTCCTCGGCCGTGGTAGCCACCGTCAATGAGTCCCAGACGATGAGTCCGTGGGTATACAATGAGACCAACCGTCTCGTCGTTCCGCACGCGATGCAGGTGCTCCCCATCAACCACTCGTCTGGCACCGTCGGTGCGTCTAAGACTATCTCTTTCGACATCGCCAAGAACGGGCTTGTGCAGGGTCTGTGGCTCAAAGTCGTGATGAAGTGCACGGACGCGGCAAGCGAAACAGATGCTCCTGTACAGAGTGAGACCACTGGTGGCGAATCTGGTGGTCCACTCACTGGACAGACCAACGCCGAAGGCTTCACCGCAATGGGTCTTCTGAAACTCATCCAAGAAATTCGCCTCACCACTTCTGGCCGTATTGTCGAATCGCTTGACAAGTTCCAAATCCTCGCACGTATTGCTGACCTCCCACTTGGCCAGCGTCAGGCCGTTCTCAACGCATACAAATGCAACGGCGACCCTGTTGAAGGTGGTGCGAATGACACCTACGAAGCGTGCCTCTGGCTCCCCTTCTACTTCGCCAAGGACTCCGCTCGCTACCACATCAACTCCAACTTCGCTGAACCCTTCCAGGTGCAGGTGCAGTTCTCTGCGTGCACTGATGTCCTCTACGAAACAGGCACTGCTTTCAACACAGACTACTCACCCGAGGACGCTGACCTGCTCGTGCACTACCGCCAGCTCGACGAGAAGACCATCAACGACGTCATCTCCAAGAACTACGGCGACGGACTTCTTTCCCAGATTGTACACATCTCTAAGAAGGAGGCACTCAAATCTCACATTGTAACAAGTGCCATTACCGCGGCGAACCGCAAGCACGCAGGTCTCCAAACCGTAGAGTTCGAGATGAAGGAAAACGATGCCATTGAGTCGATGTACATTATGGTTGAAGCCGACCGTAAACCCGATGCAACCCCTGGCTCTGCCACCGCTGGGTCTGGCTCGTACGTTGGTAGTCAACTCGACAACTGCCCAGTTGAAATTACGGAAGTTGAGCTGAAGTTCAACAACACATCCGTACTCAAAGTGCCTGGCGAATTCCTCCGCTACTTTGGACGCTGGGGTATGCACGGTATGTGCGGTGATGGCAGTGATTCGGCTGATGGCCTTTCTCCTACTCGCCACGTGTACAAGATTGACTTCGGCCTCGACCACACCAAGGGTGCTTTCTCCAACATCGTCGCCCTTCGCGAAGTGTCTAACCCCAAGTGCATCATCAAGTTCGCTCCTTACGTACAGGCGGGTGCGGGCACTTCTACCCAACTGACCTACAACGTCCACGTTATCTACGACACCGCTACCTTCCTGTCCACTTCCAGTGCTACGGGTCGCGTCAACCTCAGCATCAGTTCCTAAAAATATGTGGAATACACAATATACAATGACGTACAATCGCGAGTACTATCTTAAAAATCGTACACGGATACTGGAAAAGTATCACAACAAAAAGAGAGTTGCAAATTGTGCTTCTCGTAAGTGTATGAAAGTTCAAACGTTTGAAATCAAACGGATACCGATTGTTGTATCTTTTTATTGATACTTACTGTTTGATTTTGATGGCACCTGCCAGCTTCACTTGATAGGGGTCTTGACGTTCGAGCGATGTGAACCGTCCGCGCCCGAGCAGAGCTTCGCCACCTTTCATAAAGCTCTGGTCGCTCATACCTCCTTGGTATCGGCCATTGTCGTACGTACCGTATCCCGTCTCTTGACGCGTCATTCGTTCCAGTGGGTCGAAAGTCAGTACAGACCTGTCTTCGAACGTCGATACGTCCTTCTTGCCTGCGAGGCCTTTCTTCTCGTCCATAAAGCGCTGGCGCTCGATGGTCTCTTCGGCGAAGCGGTCTTTGTCGGTGTCGTCCATCGTGTCCATCACCATCGTGGCGGAGAACGTATTGGTCTGTTTGAATGTGCCCTTCTCTACTTTGCCAGCGGGCGAGTCGTTGTAGGCCAATCCCGAGAAACCACCGCGCGAGTCGCGTTTGGCGATGTTGGCGAACTTGAACGTGGCGGATTCGGTGGTGGGTTCGACTTCTGCGTTAAACTTCATTTGGAGGGTTTGGCAGTCTTCTTTTTAGTAGGCGCAGGTTTTTTTGCGTCGGCCATTTTGGGTTTCAATACAGAAGCACCGAGCTTGATGGGCTTCGGTTGGAGGAGGCGTGGGAACAGGTCGGGCGCACGGGTGGCGCTCTTGGAGCTCTTGAAGCTGGCGTCGTTGGTCTTCACGGGGCGTGTGGCTGTGCCCTTGATTTCCTTGTGCGGATTGGTGAAGTAGCTGTAATAGTGCATCAGTATCCTGTGTTGCTCTCTACCTTAGATATTTTCATAGCGGGTCCGCTCGGTTTCTTGGGTTCAAGGGAATCGCCTTTGGCCACCACGACACGCTTGCCACCGCCTCCTTGCAAGTCCATACTCACGGGCATACTGTTGGTGAGGCCGACGAGACGCTGGTGCTCGCGCGAGCGGTCTTCAATACTGATTTCGTTGCTCACGGACTGGTTCACCGCCACGCCCGAGTCGTAGCCAGCCACGTCGTTCGAGCCTTCGTCGGGCTTGACTTGCTGGTCAACTTTTTCGAGAGAGTGCTCGGCGTCGGGGTCGTACTTGCCGTTTTTCAGGTATTTGAATCTGTCTTTGCCGTTGAGGTACTGTGTGTATCCACCAGAGTGAAATCCGTATCCAAAGTAGGTGGGCATCGAGAGGAGCTGTTTACCTTACGCTTAGAATATAATCTCCTGCTTTTTCACTTTCCAATCTTCTTCGGTGCCGTGAAGTCGAACGCTCGGTGCGCTCACGTCCGCGTCGCTGTAATACACGTAATCGGTATGGGACATACGGTTGGCGACGTGCGTGGCGATGGCGATGAAGCGGAACGGCTGGGACAGGGTGATGCTGTCGAACACGCGCCGTGCCTCGCGAAGTCCGTCGCGGTCGCTGGTCAAACTCAGGTAGTTCTCTATGAGCGTCTTGCGTTCGGTGTACGAGGCCAACCGACTGGCGAGGATGACGTCGGCGTTGTTGCGTATGGGTGGTGGTATTAACGTGATCCGTTGGGAGATGAGTATCGTGCAAAACTCGTTTTCTTTTTTGGGGTCTTCACGTGTAATATGCCTGCCGTTCACCGCGATGCGTTGCACGATGCCTCCGCGCTTTCGCAAGTCCGTAGGGTTGCCTACGACGTCGTCCATAATCAGCAGTACAGAACACTTCACCATATCCTCCTGTGTATCCTGACCCTGATTGTATTTGGCTACCTTCTGCATACGATTGATGACTTCGCTCACGTTGTCCAGATTGGTAAACTGATAGTTAGCAGGAATGTACTCTTCGTAGCCACTTAGCGTCTCGCTCACCAAGAAGTAGTGCGTGAAGCGCTTCTGCGTGTGAAAGTGTCGACACATATGAAGTATTTGCTCCGTCTTGCCGTTGCGTCGGGGCGCGAAGCAACAGCAGAAGAAGTTGGGCGGATACTTGTCTTGGTCGATGCTGATGGCGTTGAACTCGGCGGGTAGGCTGGTGTTCATTGGTGTCAGGTCGTTCGCTTGCGCTGGGTCGTACGATTCCTTGCCTCTCACGTTGGCGTTCTCCGTGTCTTTCATCTTAGTGTGATATGTGTGATAAAAAATAAAGTGGACATTTGGACATCCGTTTTTGCTCCTAAAATATTTCGGCCTTTAATTTGAGGTTTAAATTTAAGAGCCCAAATCCAACAGCAGCAAAAATCGATGTCCAAAATGTCCACTTCAAATTGAGGCCGTTTTTTTCTAAGGACCAAAAATCGATGTCCACTATGTCCTCAGCTTGAATCCACTCGGCGCGCCTCTGCTTCGCGTATCCAGTACACGCAATGCTTGGTAGGTCATATTGGGAAGTGGTCGAGGGTCAGCCAGCACACCGAAGGGCTTCTTGTCGGGCGGTGGCTCCTGGATGGCGTGCTCAGGGATGCCACGACGATGGAACGAAGTCATCCCCGAGTTGGTGTAGTAGGTGCCCATACGTTTCTGGTGGTCGAGTACAGCCTTCTGTCGGTCGGCCAGTCGTGCCTGTCGTGCCTTGATGCCACCTTGCAACTTTTGGAGCACACCCGCCTTGTCCGTGTCCCAGAGCGCGTAGCCCACCGAGCTGAACGTGTTGCCCCAGTCGTCGATGATGGCGGACACGTTGCCACTGGCCAAGTTGCTGGCCGTATCAGTGAGCACCTCCATAAAGTTCTTCCCACCCTCTTCACCGTACGTCGCCAGCGAGGAGATGTTCTCGATACTCTGCTTGGTATTGTTGATGAAGTTGCCCGTGTACAATCCCTGCTGTACGGCCTGCGCCTGCTGATACATAATGTACTTGACCGCATACTCGGTGATTTTGATTGCCACCGCACTGGCCTGCAAACGTCGGTCTTGTCCAGCACCCGCCGTCGCCGACTGCAACCGCTGTATACTCTCAGGCGTCAGCTTGCCGTCCTTGGTCATATGCAAGTCGAGGTCAATACCGTCCAAGTCGGCAGGCTTGACAGGTGCTCCGCTGTTGGACATCAGCCCACTGAGCGCGCCGATGCCAGCACCCACCGCTTCGCCCGCCATCTTGCCCGCCACGCTCGCGATGCCTGCGGACAGCTGGGCGTTGGCCTGTGGCTTCTTCTGCAAGTAGCCGATAGCGCCCACGGAGTCCTTCACTTCGTAGTTCTGCACGGCGCGCATCATCTGGTACAGACCACGACGCGAGGCCGTCTCGTCCACGCCTTGGCCAGCCATCGCCTGTTGCAACTGCTGAACCATCGGCAACTCTTTGCCATACATTTCACTCAACCCCTTGGACACGCGTTGTGTTTCCTTCTTGTCCATACGCAGTACGTCGAGCAGGATTTGCGAGAGCGCGATGGATGTGAACGGGTTGGTGCTTCCGCCTGTACGTTGCAACAGCTCAGGCACTTCCACAGGTTTGCCTTCTTCGTCGAGTTGCTCGCCCGTTATCTCGTCGGTAGGCACGAGCTTCTGGGGCGTGGGCTCTGGCGGTTTGCCGAAGTTCATATCGTCCATCCCTGGTGCGGATGGGTCGAACGGTGGCACGGTCTGGCCTTCCGTGGGGCGTGTGAGCGACTCCTGCAACTCCGCCATATCGACTTCTTCTGGCACGTCTTCGCCCAGCATTTCTTTCACGTTGTAGTGTGTGAAGTCATCCTGCGTCGTCAAACGGTTGACCATAAACGTTTCCTGTTTTGCATCGTACCGCAATCCGTGTGTACGCCACAGCTTCTTGACGCGTGGGTCGAAAGCAACGGCTGAATACTTTTTGAGGAACAGCCGAAGCGATTCCACGTATTCAGCCTCACTTACATTAAAAGCAGGCTCACCACCTACGAGTTGACGATACTGTCTGGCGGACGCCGTACCACGTTGCATCGCGTCGACCATTTCACGGAACTCTTGCTTGACGGCACTCTCTGGCTCGTTGACCCACGTGGGTACATCGGGGTTGGGCGACGTGCGAAGCGTTTCCAGCGTTTCCCGAAAAGTATCCTCTAAAAACTTTGGACCGTAGCGTTCGTCTTTTAGCGCGCTGTCAAAAGTAAGCGTCACTTTGGCAACGTTTTTACGAAAGTTGTCTGGAAGAGCCAAATACTGTTCATCGTTTAGTACGTCCAGGCCAATCACGTCGCCAATGACCTTGCCCAAGGCCAAGTTGACTTCCAACTGTTCCAACCGACTCATCGACGTGTACACGTTGTAGAACTCCTGCAAGTCGGGGCTGTATGCCGTATTGGCAGTGGGAGCTTCTTCACTATACAGTCCCTCTGGTGGTTCAATCAGGTCCGCATCCTTCCCTTTACGCAGTTCGTTTGCGAAGTAATACGCCAACTCTGCCAAATCCTTTGACCCTTTACCCCCTTGGCTTTTCGCTTGGTCGCCAATGGCTTTCATCTCACTTGCGAAGCCCAACACATCCTGTTCATCCGCCACTTTGAACAAAGAGCGTATGCCTTTGTATGAAATGTACGCCAGCACACTTCCCACCGCTACACCCCCAGCTACGAAGGAAGAACCAACGAGCGTACTTCCCGCCATCACCTGCGTACCCATCCCGCCACCCGCCAGTCCAGCAAGTATAGCACCCACAGTTCTTTTGATATTATCCGCTGTCATTGCTTTGCCCAATACCGTTTCAAGCTTACCAACTATCTGTGCCTCTTTTTCCCCTACCACATCCACCGTTTCGCTACCTTGACTGTGTACGTTGACTTCGGGGTCGTAGTCTTCAATGTCCAAGTCCATCACACCTTCATCTGTACCCGTGTCTTCTTCTTTTGAACCCGCTGGCACTTCTTCCGCTTGCTTCTCTTTCATCTGCTCATCCATTTTCTTTCTTTTTTCTTTTTCGGCTGCCAGCTTCGCATCCTTCACACCCTGTTCGATCTTTTTTTTCGTATCTTGCTCATCAGGCGAAGGAACAGGTGTGTTATTGTTTTTTTTATTACTTGCTTCTGCTTCGTCTTTCAACCTCTGCTCTGCATCCGCTTTCGCTTTCGCATCCGCTTTTCTTTTTTCTTTTTTTTCACCTTCTGCTTTTTTATCGCCCATCGTACTGCTTTCTTGCGCATCCAAGTCGTCAGGTGTTTTGGTTGGTGTAGGTGCAGGTGCAGATGCGGTTTCCTTGAACTGCTTCAACAGCTCATCGTACTTTTTCTTCCTGAACAGCTGGGCAATTTCCAACGCCTTCTTGCTGTCCGTAATCTCCTGAAAGTCATCCTCGTACGTCTTCATCTTGCCCTCGTCGTCGAGGAGCGCCTGTCCGCGAAGCTTGTACTCTTTCCTGAACTTGGCCTTCAAATCTGTGTACGCACCCATTTCAAAAGTTGTCGCTCGTATTAATCGTGTTCCACAAAAAAAAATTATTTTTTTCAATGCACACCATAAATGAGCAAACCCGACCGTATTTACAGCAACCGCCTTTCCTTCGTGCCACCGCTGGCGACGGGCAACGCCGTACAGATACAGGTGCCGAATGAGTTGGAGATTCACGCGAACAATACGCAGTTTGTCGGTGGCGTCGACTTGGGTCCGCGTGCCAAGTTTGTGGAACTCGACGACTACTCGGGCAACCGCCTGATGTTCACAGACCCCGACGTCGCCAAGCGCATCGAGTACGACTCTGCCATCACGGTGGACTTCAACGCGTGCACCGTGCTCGGCCTCAGCGGTGTAGGCGGTGGTTCGGTCGACGCGCAGGCCGTTGCCTCCAACAACAGCAATCCGTCAAGTGGTTCGGCGTACGGCACGGTTGATGCGGAGCTGGACGACTTGCAGACGCGCGTGAGTGCAAATACCTCGCGTACGACAGGCCTGACCGCTTCGAAGATACTCGTATCGAGTGCATCGGGTGTACTGGGAACAGGCTCCTTCGATGCCACGGACATTGTACGAAAGAGCGTATCCACTGGCCAGACGCTGAGCGGTCCGCTGACCGTTGGTGGCGAAGTGAACATACCCGATGGAGAAGCATACAAAATCAACTCTGTGCCTCTGTCATCAAGTAATTTGACAGACAGTGCCACACTTTCTAAACTTGCTTCCAATGAGGTTCATTCAGGAAGCAAAACCTTCACGGGGCAAGTTAGCATTACAGGCACAAACGATGTCATCTTGAACAAAGCGACTACAATACAGCAATACGACATTTCAGGAGGCGCCATCGTCGGTGGTTCCAACGTTGAATATACTGCACAGCAAGGGTGTATTAAAAAAACAGATGCTGTTGAACTCACCAATTCCAAGTATACAGACAATGCAGTGGGAGCTACGGGCAAGACCGTTGCAAACGGATTCCTACGAGTCAGTAATAATTCAACGGGCGAAGTCATCAACACAGGAGAAGTCTGTATGGCGGACGGTAGTCTCACTCAAACGATTTCTGGGAACAAGACCTTCTCATCATCTTTGACTGTCGGCAGTGGTACTTCTAATGCTTTTATTTCTGCTGGTGGTTACTTGCAATTGACTACACCAAGTGGTACAAACGGCGAGATAAAGTTCAACAAAGCAGGAAGTGTGCATACACTGACAATGAACGATGTGGGTACAGCCGATGACAATCTATCCTTTGATGCGAACTTCAATCTCACATCAGGCAACAAATACAAAATCAATGGTACAGCTCTTGCTTCGTCAAATCTCAGCGATGGTGCATTGATTCAAAAGGAGGATACAAGTGATATGAAACTCACAGATACAACATACAAGCAGTTTGCTGTGGATGCTACGGATATGAACGGCGGATGTGGATTCTTGCAGGTGATTGAAGAAACAAGTGGATTGGTACGCAATTCTGCAAAAGTTGTACGAGCAGATGGTAATGTGAACCAGTCCATCGATGGCGAAAAAACATTTACTTCCAATTTGGCGGCTCAGTCCAACTTGACTACCTTCACACAAATTGGAACAAATGGAATCATTACGATGTCCAACAACACAAACAATTCTGGACTGCATCTGGGTACTGGACCAATTACACTGCTGGAAGACGGTACAGGGGTGAAGTGCTCGGGACATCTTAACATTGGAAGTGGTTCAACATACCAAATCAACGGAACACAGATTACAACAGGTGCATTGAGCGATAACAATGTCATCGTAAAAAATGACCAAAGCAATACTTTCTCATCCGCACAGACATTAAATGGTTCTGCAATCTTTGGTATAACTGGTGCAAATGCTTCACAGGCAACGTTTGGAGAAAGCGGAAGTACACAGTTCAGTATTGGCAAAACCACAGCAACATCATCATCACTTGACATTCATACGGATACAACGACTGCTGACATATCATTTTCCATAGGTAGTGGTGCTGGACTAACCATACCGATGCGTATTACAGATGATACAGTAGAAGTAAGTAGTAGTAGTGATACAGAAGCTTCTCTTCGCTACAAGACGTCAAGTTATGCTGGTAGTGCCAATGCTACACCTGCGAATGAAGTTTGTACACGAGCAGATGTGAATGCTTTCTTGTCGAGTACTGGTACACAGAACAGTGTGAAGTTGAACATTCTTGAATTTGGAGGCGGAACGGGGTTCGACGGAAGTTCTACATCTCTTACTATCAATCATCTCAATCCTGTACGCATACGCAGTACGAAGCATATACCAGATGGTTCAGGCGGATACCAAGCACATCCAGCAGGTACACTCAATACTTTTGATGTAGATTGTTTGTGTGAATGCAATAACGGATTGACCGTGAGTGGAAGTGCACAGAACTTTCTTGCGAGAGGAGGTGTAACAAATGGAGATGCCATCGCCGACGTTCAGGTAGCTCTCAACCAGCTCCTCACACGCTCCCCAGCCAGTTGGGCACCCACGTTCACAAATATAGGCAATCCAGGCAGTGGTTCAACAGTGGAGCTGGCGTCTGGCGTAGAGAACAGTATACAAGCTACAATTATCCGTACTCAATTTGGGGTGGATGGGAGTGGGAATCCAATATACAACGTGAAGTGCCGAGGCAGAGTGAAAAAAACGGTTGGTGCATTTACAACAAGTCATTTGCTTTTTACGCTTCCATCGGGGTCGCGACCTGCCCAAGAAACCAATGCAATGGCAATGGCGCACGTCGGTGTAAAACAAGCAAGATTGGACATACAGACATCAGGCACAGTAACATTGGTTATCTCTGGTACAGACAGTGGTGTTAGCTTCGTAAATCTCGGGCAACTTGAGTTTTATACTGTGTAGGTTTAACACAACCAAACGTACAGCGGGTTGTATACCTTTTGTACGGCAGGTGGGAATGTTCACTTCTCGAAAGTGGCTGGGCATTTTCAAACATTTCATTGTACGGCAGGACGGCGGGTTCGCTCGGTAGTTCCGTACGACAGTAATTGGTACACGTTGAAAAGAACGAGAACATTTTATTATATGTGGTGATAAAATAATGGCGATTAATTGGAGTGATTTGAGTATCTTTGTGGGTGCCTGCGCGTCGGCTCTTGCTGGAATCGTGATAGCTACACAGAAGTCAAGATGTAGCAAAATCAACTGCTGTGGTGGCCTTGTGGGGTGTGAACGAAGTATCCCAAGTGTGGTTGAGTGCAACGACTTGGAGAATCAATTGAGCAACGTATTGGAACCACCAGCGCGTCCGTCATCCATCGTGCCAGCAACACGTCCACCGTATCGCTCACCATAATGTCGCGCGATCGGTTGACACATTTTTATATTTGAAAAAACAAATGCAAAACCTACTGCCACTTCCCGACGAGTTGCTCACCCAAGTCTACCTGTACGATAGTACTTATCGACAGATTTTTGACATCGTGATGGAAGAGATAGAGCTCCGTGCAGTACACCAAGGCGAGCGCGAGGAGTTGGAGTACGAGCAAGATATGGAAGTCGCTACGTTTGAGTTGCACGCATCGCTGTACATCGCTGACTTGCTGGGAGAGGACATCTTCTCTGGTTAGATGTCTGTCCCGTGGGCATCGCTCTCATACAGTATCCGCTGGAAGTAGGTGTCGTCCAGATAGTAGCCAAATAAGTAACCGTGCTTGTACTGCGGATACTGCGACCTGCCCACACGGAAGAAGCGCTCGCCGTTGTAGTACTGCCAGTTCTTGGGCTTGGTCTCACTGTCGTTCAGGGCGAAGTCCTGCACCATCGCTTTCGTTTCGGTGGCACCCATTGTATGTGATTTGGTATAGTGGTAGAAATAAAAAGTGGACATTTGGACATCCGTTTTTGCTCCTAAAATATTTCGCCCTTTAATTTAAGGTTCAAATTTAAGAGCCCAAAACGAACAGGAGCAAAAACCGATGTCCAAAATGTCCACTTCAATTGAAGCGTTTTTTTTCGTGGCGTGAAAAGTTGATGTCCATTAGATGATTAAACGAGTATAGGAAAGGGTGGACATTCAATGGCGATACGCTGGCAGTAGTCGACGGCACGAGGCAGAGCGTCGGCGTCTGGTGAACACATCGCGCTGTGCACCACTCGGCGGGTCAAGATACCGCGTACAATCGCCTGTACCTTTGTCAACTGGACGGCCTCCCAGATTTGGAACCGTCGCATATTTTCCACGTTCATCACTGGATACCTTTCCCACATCAAACGATTTGCGCATCTATCCCATCTACCACCCGCCTTACGGTACGCGCCCAACTTAGCGTGCTGAACTCGAACAGCTCTCTGCAACATTTTGCGACATACGTGAGTGAGTTTTTCTGGTTCAAACATTAGCGTGTAATCACTGAGTACGAGCTGGTTCATTGTTGCGCGTGTTGTGAAAAATGATTGCCACCGCGATCCGTCCAGCTATTATTTTATAAAAAATGTTTATTCAGTTGAGCTTGATGGTCGGTTCCGCCTTCATCATCGCCCGCAAGTAGGCGCTGGTGTACTTGTGCCAGCGCTCCTTCATAAAGTCCCGCTCAATCGCCCATCGGCACCACCAGCTCTTTTGCGTCCACACTTCTTCCCACGTCAAGCCCTTGAACTTTCCATAGCGAAGTTTGGATGCCTTGGCTTTCTGTACAGCGGACTCACACATAGAGCACACGCGCCAGCTCGCAGTACAATCACTGTACCGATTGCATCCCACCACCACACACGGATACCGACTTTCCTTGGACATCTTCTTGTCCTTCTTCAGTACAGCCAGCTGTTCCAGTATGTCATTGCCAGAGAACCAGCGCTGGATACAGACCGAACCGATGGGGTGAGCGATGGTGCCGTTGAATACATTGACGATGGTGAACTCATCGCGAATCCAGTGCGAGCACCTGCAAAACTTTTGCTTGTCGTCGGGGTCGCCATAGTCGCCAAACTTGCGCGTGTCATACATTTCCCACTGCTGGAACACAGGTACATCGTTGTCTTCACACAGCCCTTCCAAGTACTTGTGTAAAATCTCCTGATACTTGGTGTTGACTTTTTTGTTCACAATACAATCCTCGCTGGCATCGATGGCGTCCACCTGCTCCTGCGTCAATACGTCGCTGGCGTCTTGCGCCCATTGCTCTTCGGTGGATTGGTTGGTGGTTGACATTCTTCTGCAATAATATGCTTAATGACAACAAAGTGTCCTTATATCACTTTTTATATATATAATCTGGTATTGTGATCGGCAGTGCGTACAGGTATAAGTACAAACAACAGCATAAAAATGACATAATACAGCAATGCGCCAGCGATACAACCTGAATGTATTCAAGGACGGCAACACATACGTCATCCCAGCGTCCACTTACCAAGAGATAGCGGAACGTATCAACCAGATAATGGGCTGTCCGTTCGTGTCAAAGTCTGTCATTACTAACTGGATGAGTAGAGGCCTTAAAGCCGAAAAATATCATTTCATCAACATTACACCTGCATTCAATTGCTACTGAAAACCGTACGACACGGTGGTTTCTTCTTCGACATCGGCTGGGCGGATGTTGGTGAACACATAGACTTTTCGGCCGTTGATGGTCTTGCGCTTTCTCGGGAAGTCCATCTCTATGAGCTTCTTACTAATCTTCGACTTGGTCAGGTCTTTGCGATTGAACTGGCTGTTGATGGTCTCGTAAATCTCGTCGAACGGCATCAAGTTCGTCGCGCTGTCCGTCTTGACAAACAGCCGTGTCCAGTCGTTGTTGGCGATATATTCCTGCTTATATTTCTCACAGCAGGCGGGAAGTTTGTACATATGCTTGTTGTTCGCGTAATATTTTCGCGCACCTTCCACCAGCCATACGAGGATGGCCTCTCTTTTGGTCTTCGTACCACACATCTTCTCAAAGAGTTGGGTATCAATGCGTCGGTAGTTGGGCTTGTCAAGCAGACTTTCATCAGCCGTGAACTTCATCTTGAATGGAATGGTTTGCAGTCGGCGCTTGAAGCAGTCCTCGACGGGGAAGTTGGGGAAGCAGTTGGTGAACATAAAAAACTTCGTGATGAGTTTGAGCTTCTGCGATGGCTGGTTGAGCTGGCGATACGAAAGGGACTGAGTATTGTCCACCAACTTTTTGAACATCTCGCCGAACATCAGGCCTTCGCTGGACTCGTTGACCAGTCCAAGCACACAGCCCACCAGCTTGGCCAGCTCAGGCGAGGCTTGGTTGGCGGACTCTTTCTTGCTCGACATATCGTCGAACAGATTGGAGTTGAAGGTGTTGGTCATCGTGCCAGCCACGCACTGCAACACGACCGTCAGTACATCGCAAAGTAGCGACTTGCCATTGCTACCACAGCCGAAGAAGATGAGGCACTTCTGCTCGTTGTTGTTGCCCGTGATACCGTAGCCGAGTGCGCATTGCAGATACTCGACGACTTCTTCCGTGTCGAGGTCATCGGCGTCAAGGATGTCCGTGATGAACTGTACGAACTCCTCGTTGTCGTAGTCGGGTTTGAGCTCTGGGTTCCAATCCAGCTCCATACACTTGGACAGATAGTCCTCCTTGCGACGCTTGCGAAACGTGTTGTCCTTGATGTTCAGTACACCGTTCTTGCAGGACAGTACGTCTGGGCACGGGTTGAGTTTCTCAGTGAACTTCGGGTCTTGCAACCGAGCGCGTGTGAAGAACTCCTTTTGGTAGTCGCATTTCCGCTTGGTGTTCTGTGATGCGTTGATGTTCGAAAGTAGCATCGATACGGACTTGTCATACTTTTTCGTCAGCTCATTGGCCTCTTTCTCACTGGCACCATCAGGTATCTCCAACTTGCCGATGAAGACCTCTGGGTCTTTGTTGAGAAGCGCCACATACACATTGCGCAACGGTGCGAAGTGCTTGGTGAGGAACGTGTTGAGGAAGTCCTTGTTGACTTCTTTCCAGAGCGTGTCACTTTCATCGAACATATAGATGATTTTGGGATAGTTGACCACGCGGAAATGCTCACCATACAGTCGAATGAACAGGTCGCACATTGCCTCGTCCGTGAACGTCGAAAAAGCGCTGTGGATGTCGTGAATGATTTTGGCCTTCTTGCGTAGACGTGCAAGGCCGTCCGTGAAAAAGTCGGTGATACTTGCCCACATCTTTTCGTTCTCTTCCTTGTTGTAGCTCTTGGACTGTCTTGACCACGCGTCCCAGCTGGCCTTGGCCTCTGCACTGGTGCTGTGCGATTTGATGCACTTGGTGATGTACCACCATTTGCCTCGGTCGTTGCAGTCCGTGTAAGGGACATACGCCAGCAGTTTGTCAATCACATCGTCCGTGGGCTCAATGGGGTGAATGGGTGGCAAGTCGGCAGTGTCAATGACTTCGGTATCGTCTGCTTCGCTGTCGTACACTTCGTCGTCGCTCAGTTGGTCGTGTGGTTCAAGCGCTGGGTGATTGGCGTCCGCGAGGTTGATGAGATGGTCGTACTTGAAGTCCAGCAGTGGCTGTTCATTGACCGTTTTCTGGGCGGACTGTACTGGTTTGTAGCTCTCACCATCACGGTACAGTAGCTGGGGTTCACGGCACCCAGCATCACGCTTCGTGTGCTTGTGGTGTCCAGCAACGCGAAAAAGTTGGTGCTTGCCATATACGCCCGTGTCGAAGGCGTCGTTCTTACTTTTCAAAGCAGTGGCCATCAGCTTGTTGTTCGGCAGTGTGGTCCGCCAGTTGACAACGACAATGTGGTAGGATACAAGGTATGAGCCATACTTCTTCACTTTCTTCCCAGCGTGCCAGCTCTTCTCCACACCATTGTACGCACTGATACGCAGGTCTTCGCGCTTGATTGGATAGGTATCGGTCAGGCATTCAATGGCATCCGTCAATACTTTCTCTTTGCACGCATTGTACGCTTCTTCATCCTCGCATTTGCAGTCAATGTCGAAGTACGGCTTTGTGTGCTCGTTTTGGTGGAACCATTCGAAAAGTGGCTTTGTACCGAAGATACATTCGTCTGTTGCTTTGCCACGAGGCAGTCCATTGATGGTCAGCAGTGATGTGTCCTTGCCACTGGGGTCCGTGGTACTGTTGCGCCAGCCAGAAATCGAGTTGAAGAGGTAGATAGACATATTCGTGTGTTGAGTTGTGAGAATGTTGACTAATGACACTTTTCTGCTTATGTGCAATAAACTTTATAAAAAATATATTCGACAGTTTTCGCAAATTATAAAAAATAATAAGTTGATGCCACCGATCGGTCCATCATTATTTCAGCAACACAATCGAGCAACACACAAGCACAATGAACCCCCAACTTATCAACTACGTTCAGGAGATGTTCCCAGACATTGCCCACCTGTATGATGCCACGGACCCCCAAGAATGGATTGACGCTTCAATGCAGGCCATTTTGGAAACACAGCACGCGCAGTTCGAGTATCTGTACGATGAGCTGGACAGCTATTCGCAACGCAAACACACCTATACCTTTGCACTTGAAGTATTGCCAGAGCTGAGCTGGACATTTGACATTGTACACACACCCGCGGGCTACCTAAGCAAGGCCTTTCACGAATACGCTTGTGATAAGTTGGAAGAGCTCATTGGTGACGAGCGGTATACAGCCGAAAAAATGGTACTGCAAGAGACGGACGTACCGTGTTCTTTTTGGGTACACATCAAGACGGACGACGAGCTGTGCTGGGAGATGGCCGAGGGGGTCGGCAAAACGCTGGCAGGCCATCAGGGCGCCGTTGATGATGCCCAAGAGGAGATGAACTGGGAGATGGCCGAGGAGTTTGGAAAGTTCATTGCTGGTAGTGTGTAGGAGGACATTTGGACATCTGTTTTTACTCATAAAATATTTCACCCCTTAATTCAGTACTCAAATTAAGCCACCGTATGACACACGGGCAAAAACGCGTGTCCACCGTGTCCACTTAATTGAAGCGTTTTTTTCCATAGCGTCAAAAAGTCGTGTCCAGTATGTCCACCAATACCGATACGCATACATAGAGTCGTACAAGTACGCATACATAGAGTCGTACACATACTCGTACAAAGAGTCGTACAAGTACGCGTACATAGAGTCGTACAAGTACGCATACATAGAGTCGTACACATACTCGTACAAAGAGTCGTACAAAGAGTCGTACACACAAACTTTCTAAAATATATTTTAGAAAATATATTTTGCAAAATATATTTTAGAAAATAAAATCCATTGTGCCAGCCAAAAAGCATTCATTATTTCATTCACACAAAAGCACAAAACCAAACAAAATGGCCTCAATCATTGCCCGCCCAACCAAGCGCACAAAACTGAACCACACACCCGAACTGCCCGCCGATGTATTCAGCAACATCTTGTCCTACATCATCGACGCCAAAGCGTTGCACAAGAAAAAAATGCGTGTCATTCGTTTTCAGCTCATCGTGTGCAATCTGTACAACCCAGTCAAAGATTTTGTGTACTATGACCCCGTAATGAAATGTTCATTGTACGACAGCGACGAGTACGCACACAATGAAACACCTGCTGTACTGCAACGCGCACAGGGCGGTGAAAACGACGGGTCTTGGGATATGTACCAGTTTGATGTACGATTCCAGTCAACGTGGCAAACACGCAAAACGATTGAATGGTTGCGCGAGGCCGAAGAACATTACGGCAAATGGGGGTTTCACCAACCTATTAAAACTATCAAACTATAAAAAACACCTTGATTACTACTA
>VMHT01163716.1_pt1 | contig 16969 bp, 25 predicted proteins | sample 4693611 | NCBI WGS metagenome assembly VMHT01 (sample SAMN12280063, study PRJNA550983) | marine metagenome | isolation source: seawater sampled from same location over 5 years 0.02-0.2 micron viral filtrate | place: USA: collected off the coast of southern California halfway between the port... ...
GGATCATTTACAGGTGCAAGTACAGGTAACTTGAGTATTACTGCAGGAACATTTAATGCAGGTACACTTAAAGCAGGTAATTTAAGTGTAAGTGCAAATACTATTGCAAGTGCATCAGGTGATATAATTTTAAGTGCAACTGGTGATATTGATGCAGGCACAAATAAAATTAAAGGTGTAGTAGATCCAACTTCAGACCAAGAAGCGGCTACAAAGAAATATGTAGATGATCAAGTAGGTGCAGTCAGTGGTACATTTAATATTGCTTCTGATAGCGGAAGTGATGTTATTACAACAGGTGCTGATACACTAACGTTCACAGGTGGTAGTGGTATTGATACAAGTATTACTGGAGACACAGTAACTTTTGCAGTTAACGGAACAGGTATTAATGTTGAGAACAGTACAAAAACTGATAGAGTAGAAATTACAGAAGACAGTACAAGTACTGCTACACACTATATAACTTTTAGTCCAGGAAACACTGGATACCAAGCCACTAAAACAGATAGTGGAGTTTTAAGTTATGTTCCAAGTACAGAAACATTATCAGTAACAAATGCAACTACTGTATCAAGTTCGGCACAATACGCTGACTTGGCAGAAAAGTATACTGCAGATGCCGAGTATGCACCAGGAACTGTTATGGAAATAGATGGTGTATACAGTGACGCTGAAACAACTTCATGGTCAGGAAGTCCTTATGTAGCAGGTGTTGTAAGTACAAACCCAGCATACTTAATGAATAGTGAACTTGATGGTGTTAGTATAGCATTGGTTGGACGTGTTCCGGTCCGTGTTATAGGTGCCATAAATAAAGGACAAGCTGTGTTTGCACACGCAAATGGTTGTGCAAGTAGCGATGGAGCAGGTCCGTTAGTAGGTATTGCAATTGAAACAAACACAGATGCTGATGAAAAATTAGTTGAGTGCATGTTGAAAGTTTAATATGGAAAACAATACTAAAAAAGAGAAAAATGAAATGATAAAAAAGCCAGACGAGAAAAGTGGGGTACAAGTACAAGGTCACATTAAGATCTTTGACCCTGAATCAGGCGAAGTGTTTGTAAACAAACGCAATGCAATTCATTATGAAAATATGAGTGAAGCATTAGCAAACAGTTTGGCTAATAAAACAACAGGATACGTTCACGAAATGCATTTTGGGAACGGTGGTACAAGTGTTGACCCTACAGGAGTTATAACATACTTGCCAGCAAACAGCACTGGACAAAGTGCAGATTTGTATAACCCAACTTACTATAAAGTTGTAGATGATACAAGTAGTTTGAATAACGATCCAGTAAGAAACAAGATTACAGTTAGCCATACTACAAGTCTTGTTTATACAGATATTATTGTTAGCTGTTTACTTGACTATGGTGAGCCAAGTGGACAAGCGGCATTCGATAATGCTAGTAACTTTGATGATACTTATGTGTTTGACGAGCTAGGATTAAAGAGCTGGAACGGAACAGTAGGAACAGGTAAACTGTTAACCCACGTGGTGTTCCACCCAGTACAAAAAAGTTTAAACAGATTGATTCAAATTGATTATACAGTTAGAATCCAGACGTTAACTAACCTAAGCTCAGTGAGCTAATAAAGTGGATATATTAAAATCGAATAAATACATTTATATATTGGAGCAAAAATAAATGGCCTATACAATTAACAAAACAAGTGGTGCGGTACTGGCAACTATTACCGATGGTACTATTGATACAACCACAGACTTAACACTAATTGGAAAGAACTATTCAGGCTACGGTGAAGCATTTAATGAAAATTATGTTGCACTGCTTGAAAACTTTTCAAACTCAACTGCTCCAACATCACCACTGGCTGGCCAACTATGGTGGGATTCTAGCAATGCGTTATTAAAAGTTTACACAGGTAGTACTTTTAAAACTGTTAGTTCTTCTACTGCAAGTGCATCACAGCCGGCAACAGGTGTTGTTGGTGACTTATGGTGGGACACAAGTAACAACCAACTTAAAGTTTACAACGGATCTTCATGGACACTAGTAGGTCCTGCATTTAGTTCTGGTGCTGGACAAAGTGGACCTGTTATTGCAACCATTACAGATAGTACCTCAGCAAATCATGTAGTAGTACAAATGATGAACAGTGATACTATCGTTGCTATTATTAGTAAAGACGCAGACTTTACACCACAAAGTGGTATAACTGGCTTTACTACAATTAAACAAGGATATACGTTAAACAGTAGTTTAGCGGCTGCTAAGTTTCATGGAACTGCTGATGATTCAGATAAACTTGGGGGAGTAGCGGCAGCCAATTATTTACGTGGAGATAGTGCTCCAGTTGTTAACACCAGTATGCGAATTGCAAATGATGGTGGATTAACAGTAGGTGCTGATAATGACTTCGCAGTTGAAGTAGTTGGTGACAACGTAATTATGAAAAACCAGACTAGTGATGGTGACATGCTTTTCCGTATTAATGACGGTGGTGTTTCAACAACGGTTATGACAATCGATGGTGCAACAAGCGAACTATTACTAAACGCAAAACCAACAAGTGCATTAGGGGCAGCAACAAAGAGTTATGTTGATGATGCATTAAGTGGTGGCGGTGGTGCTGGTGTTCTTTTAAATACTGGTGGAAATACTATTCAAGGTGTAATTGAACCTGATGTAGACAACACTAGAGATTTTGGAAGTACTACTAAAAGATATGCAACTATACATGCAGCCACATTTAGTGGTACAGCCAGTGAAGCTCAATATGCTGACTTGGCAGAAAGATTTGCGGCTGATACCGCATACGCTCCTGGAACAGTGGTAGCACTAGGAGGAGCAGAAGAGATAACCAGAGTGGCCGAAGAAGGCAGTGAGAGTGTTTTTGGAGTAATCAGTACTAGACCAGCATACTTAATGAATGCAGGTGCAGGTGCAGATGAAACACATCCACCAGTAGCAATGGCAGGACGTATTCCAGTTTTAGTAACAGGAAAAGTCAACAAAGGTGAGCGACTAATAAGTGCCGGGAACGGTATTGCTAGAGCAGCCAAGAGTGATGAAATTACGGCCTTTAATGTTATTGGAAGAGCTCTTGAAAATAAATACACTGAAGGCGAAGGATCCATCGAAGCCTTTGTAAAAATAAACTAACTAATAAAGATCTTAATTAGGGGATAAAAATGACATACAGTTCAGGTAATACTATACTTGCAACAGACTACAATACCTTTATCGGTACTGTTAATACAGTCATCGGAAACTCTGCATCATACCAAAGTACATCAGGCTACGGCCAGACGTCTTTGTCAAGTGTCAGTGCATCCGGTACAGTTAACGCAAGTAGTTGGGCAAGTTTAATTGCAGCGGTAAAACTAGCCGCAACTCACCAAGGTACATCAATTGACTTGCCCGCGGCAGCATTGAGTACAGGTGATACTATTGAGGCATTAGATGGTTCAACTGCAGGCTCAACTACATATGACTTGGGTGCAGCGGTAACGGCTATCAACGCAAATAAAAATAACGTGGACACAGGAGAACAAACTACTGTTGCAGCTTCTACAGTTGACACAAGAAGTGCAGTTTGGAGTGACACAATCAACGCAGAATGGTACGTTCAGTTTGCTTCGCAAGTGGCTGCTGATGCATTCTTTAACACAGGTGGAGAAATACACATTTCCTTTACACATCCAAACGGTTCAACAGACCAGGATAATAACTGGAGAAGTATTTTTACAACTAAAATTGGCACAATTAAAATGGGCCTAAGTACACTAACAAGAAGTGGCTCAGGTGGAACAATTAGTGGTAGTGCTACATATTCTGGTTTAACAACTTCATATGCCGCACTTTTCACAGGTACAAACATTGGTGATGGTCAGTATGCAGGTAACGATATTGTTATCAATGCAAAACTAGATACAACAAATCATAGAGTGTACTTTAATACAACATTAACTGACTCCCACACACCGGTAGCACCAAGTACAGTTGACGAAGTGTCAGCAGGCTCAACTATCGAAGTTGGATTCAGAAAGTCATCTACTTATACTATTGCAACACCAACAGTTACAAGTAGCGAAGGCCTATAAAATTTAGGTTGACTTAATATCTCCTATATAGTATATTAATAGTAAGGGCATTAGTTTGTCCTTACTATAATTTATTTTATTGGGAAAAAATTTATGAATAAAATAGAAGCAGTCTTCGATCAATCGAAATACAATACTGTTCAAAGAAATCAACTTACTCTACTAAAAGAGTTAATAAATGAAAAGCTCACAATCGGTCATCTTGGCGGACTATATCAGATCGATAGTGAGCTTTTATCTTTTTTAGATCTACTAGAACGTTCTGGTTACGACTCCGCAGTAATCTCAGACATGAACGGCATACCTTCACAAATTGATAATGTAAAAGAATTCAAAGCAACGTGCATGGAAAAGTTTGCACAAGAAATGAATCAAGCATTAGCAGAAGTAAACAGAATTCGCAAAGCAAGAACGGTCAAAGAATTAATAGATTATGACTTCACAGAACAGAACTAAAGGTGTTCTGCTTTTTGCAAATAATAACTTAGACTTTAATTACGTTAAACAAGCAGTAGTATGTGCAACATTGGCAAAGCATTACTTAAATGTTCCGGTAGCACTAATCACAAACAAAGATGAACTAACTGATGACGTTAGTATTTTTGATCACATAGTTGACTACAAGTCTACAGCAGAAGCAAACATACGCCCTTTTTATATAGATGGTAAACCTAAGAAGATTCAATGGCATAACATTGATCGATTAATGGCTTACGATCTTTCTCCATTTGATGAAACACTATTATTAGATACTGATTACATTATACAAAATAGTGTACTAGGTGAAGTGTGGGGAAATAATAATCCTATGCTTATGAATACTAGTACTAGACTTCCTGCAAAGCCGCAACTGCATGTTACTGAAAATGTTGTTGCTGATGGCTTTCCAAGAGTACATTGGTTTACAGTAATGTATTTTAAAAAATGTAAAGAGGCTGAACAATGGTTTGAGTTTGCAAAGTTTGTAAAAGAGAATCATGCTTTTTATAAAAAGACTTTTCGTTCTCCTTATCATTACTATCGCAATGATGTTACTGCCGCAATAGCAAGTCACATACTTGGAGGCTTTGAAGATGGATACATGAAGCCTTTGCCAGTCAGACAAATTAACAGTTATCCTCCTGAACAGATACTGCAAGTTGACTATGGCAAGATAGTATTACAAACTGATGACTATCCTGTATTACTAAGAGATACAAATGTACACTTGGTAAACAAAGTTGAAATTGAAAAACATTATGATCGCTTTATGGAGTTGTACTCATGAGTAAAGGTTACTTTACGTTTGCACAATACAGTGAAAAGTTTGGTGACTATCCACGCATGGCTTACGCACTAGCACTAAGTCTTAAAGCAAGTCAAACAAAAGGCCCAACTGATTTAACTGTAGGCATGACTGAAGAAGATAGAGAACGTCTTCCTAAACATTACTTAGATGTATTCAATGTAGAAATTATTCCATGGACTGATGAAGCAGTTATGCATAACTGGAAACTTCAGAACGAATGGAAAGTATATCATATGACTCCGTATGATGAAACTATTAAACTAGACGCTGACATGTTGTTTACTACAGATGTAAATCATATGTGGGACGTAGTAGGTGCTAGAAACTTTCCTGTTGCAATTACAAATACTGTTTATACATTTCGAAATACAATAGCAGACGACAGTTACTATCGCAAAGCATTTATACAAAACAATTTTTACAATGCCTATAGTGCATTAACTTACTTTCGTAAAAGTCACAAAGCACAAGAGTTTTATTTACAAGTTGAAGACATATATCATCATTGGGAAAAGTATGCACACGAGTTTATGAGACACAAAACAAATGAAGTTGCATACACTGATGAAGTATATGGCATGGCAGTTAAAACACTTAACTGGGACGACTATGTTCGTCCTCCAAGTAACTTTGGGTTTATACATTTAAAAAGTAAGTGTCAAGGATTACTTGATTGGCAAGTTACAGATAGTAACTTTACAGATTACTTAGATACTGCATTTAGTGATACGGGTGATTTATATATTAATAATTATTTACAAACTAAACCAGTTCACTATGTTGTTAAAGAATGGTGTACTGATGAATTAATATCTAGTTTAGAAAGGCAAGCAGGTGTCTGAAGACGTTGACTTAGATAAAATTATGGCTGACATATTTGGTGCTCAGACTCAAGCACCAGCAGAACAAATGTTTTATGTTTCATATAATGAAATGAATAAAATACTTGGCTTTGGAAAACTAGAACGCAAAGATGATGATGCAGAACATATTGTTGTAACTCGTGATATTTTTGACGAGCTAAGTAATAATACAGTTGGCAACTATGTTGTTGATGTTGAAAATAATACAGTTGTTGACATTGCATCTAACCAAGTTGAAAAGAATAAGAACTTATCACAGTTAACTGAATGGCTTGATACAAGCATAGCAAAACTTACATTTATAAAAAGTACAAGACAACTTTATGTAAACGTAAGAACACAATTACCTACAAAGAGAACAGTATGGCTTGTACCTAGAGCCAACTATATGATTCCATTACTAACTGTAGAGTTACAAGCACAACAAGAAACATTTATTGATGTTCCTACGTTTAACAACAGTAACAGTTGTCAGTTAATAACAGACACAAACATTGAAGCATTTGCTTCGTATAGAGAAGTAGACAATGAAACAGATTTATAATATTAGCGACTTTGATATAGTTTATATTAGTTACGATGAACCTAATGCAGAAAAGAATTGGGCAGACTTGTTAAGTAAATGTCCTTGGGCAAAGCGTGTACAAGGTGTTAAAGGATTTGATGCAGCTCATAATAAGGCAGGTGAAATTAGTGAAACACATAGACTAGTTACAGTAGACGGAGACAATGTAGTACACGCAGACTTCTTTAAACAAACTATTGAGATTGATGAAGAAACACAAGGAGACTTTGTGTTCAGTTGGTGTGGACATAATGTTATTAATAGTTTAGCATATGGCAACGGTGGACTTAAACTTTGGCCTAAACACATTATTGAAAACATGAACAGTCACGAAAATGATGTTAGTGAAGATGGTGCTCATAGTGTTGACTTTTGTTGGATGTTTACATACTTTCAAATGGCAGACACATGGAGTGATGTTGTTGTTACTGCTACACCCGAGCAGGCATATAGAGCAGGCTTTCGTGAAGGTGTTAAGATGAGTTTAGACAGAGGAGTGTTACCTCCTAAGCAGAAATTTTTAGAACAGAATCATGTAAAGAACTTACAACGATTAAGTGTGTGGTGTAGTGTTGGACTTGATATTGAGAATGGCGACTGGGCAGTACTTGGAGCAAGAGAAGCCGTTTGCCTAACTAATTTAGATGAATGGGATCATACACAAATTGCTGACTATGATTTTATGCAACCGTTTGTAAAAGATAAACTAAAAGAATACAAACACAAAACTAAAAGACTTAATGCTATAAAAAGTTTTGGAGATAGATTGCAAAATGAATTACACTTTAGAGTTGCAAATTTAGATGCTGGTGCAAGTCATTGGTTTAAAAGCGTATATCAAAACCCTAAGCGTTTTGGCATAATGATTACAGAACAAGAAGCAGATAAAAAGAAAAAATGAAAACACTGAGTGAAGCATCATATGTGCAACCATCTTTAGATATGGTAATGAGTTCATACCTTACAAGAACAGGTTATGGATATAATAATCAGTATAAAAATAAAATACAAACTAGACAAGATAATGTTAATGGAACTACTGTAAGTTGGATGATTGAAAACTGTGATGGCAAATGGGGTTGGACATTTAACGACACAGGTGCAGTAATTAATTTTCAAAAAGAAACTGACGCAGTATTCTTTAGTTTGGTACACGGAGCACTATGAAACTTATAGCACACAGAGGCAATGTAAACGGTCCAAGACCTAGCAGTGAAAACAATCCAGAGTACTTACTGAGTGCAGTAGACAAAGGATATGATTGTGAAGTTGACGTATGGGTATTAGATGGCGACATCTGGTTAGGGCATGATGGCCCAGACTATTTGGTTTCAAAAGAATTTATTAGCAACCCAGCGTTTTGGAATCATGCTAAAAACTTAAACGCATTAGCATATATGTTAGAGCACGGTATACGTTGCTTCTGGCATGAAGGCGATGAAAGAACATTAACCAGTGATGGATTTATTTGGACATACCCTAACAAAGAAGTTACAAGCATAAGTGTTATTTGTTTAATCAACAAAGATGATACTGTACCAGAAAACTGTTATGGTATATGTAGTGATTGGGTAAGCAAACACAACATAATGAGGATAGGCACATGAAGATAGCAATTTGTTTTAGTGGGCAACTACGAGGCAGTTGGAAGAAATGTCTTGATAGTTGGAAGCAAACATTTAGACAACATGAAGTATATTATTTTGGACACACATGGACAACACGAAGTGCTCCAAACTTTATTAAAGTAACAACAGGCGAACACGATATTGAAACTATTGACAACAATGAGTTTCAAGAACTAAGACGTGAGCTACCTGGATTAGAACTTAAGATTGACGAGCAAGTAGAGTTTACTCCTGGATTGGATCAAGCACTACATGACGTTAATTATCAGAGTCAGTTCTATGGAGTCATGCACAGTGCAAACATGAAACGTGTGCATGAAATTACCAATGGCAGTGAATTTGATCTGTGTATTAGATTAAGATGGGACACAATGTTTGACGAGGATTGGACTGTACCAGCACCAACAGATGGTACTGCTCAAGTTATACATTTAGGTTTTGACAATGACGGACATAGAATGAGGGTTGGAGATATTTACTGGCAAGGCACTAGTGCTGACTTTGATATTATGTGTGACTTCTATAGACACTTTGCAAGACACCCAAAAGAATATTTTAATATGAACAGTGACTTACATTATGGACCGGAACATGTGTTTGCTTATTACTTAAAAGAATGCAACTTAAACTTAGAACAAATTTATCCTCCTGTTAAACTTGTAAGACCAAAACCAGAACATGTAGTAGGAAGTGGCGATTATGAAACCTTATGAACTATTAACTGTTAAGCAGTTACTTGAAGAAGAACTAGAAGCAGTAAAAGAATTACACGAAGAAACAAACGATCCTATACTTCCAAATGTAATTGAATACCTGGAACGTAGACTAGCCGGAACAATAGGAGGTAATCAATGAGAACTGCAATTTGTTTTAGCGGAGAGTTAAGAACATATAATGTTGCTATGCCATTGATACTAGAATTTTTTAATGGCATACAAGCAGATGTGTTTTGTCACACTTGGAACAAAACAGGAGACCACGAACACAGTGATCTTGAAGAAGCTCACCTTAATGCTATTGTAAAAAATAGTGAGCACGATTTAGTAATTGCAAAGATGGAACCTAGCATTAACCATGCAGGGCCGTTTGGCAATATGCTTTATAGTATACAAGCGGCTAATAGATTAAAACGTAATTATGAATTAGAACATAACTTTGATTACGATTGTGTAATCAAAACAAGATACGATATGTTAATGCCACCTGATAGAAAGTGGCCACAACTAAAAATTGAGCCAAGAACTTTATACTATAGTTTAGGCAACAGAGGACTTGTACACACTGATGTAGGCAAACACGGACTTAGTGATATTATATTTTGGGGCGATAGTAGTACAATGGATATTGCTTGTGATACATATAGATATTATAATTGGAAATGCTTTCCACGTTACTTACAACTTATGCAAGGCAACATGTTAGATCCTGCTGATAGTATGCTAAGTCCTGGCACACTAATATATCAACAAACAGAAAAACGTAATATTAGAATGCAACAAACACAACCGCAGTTACAAGAAACATTATGGCGTACTAGTGTTGAGCATCTTGACCCAGTTACAGACTTTCAAGAAATTAAAAAGGCATACTGATGCATTTACTAACTGCAGGCGATAGTTGGACATTCGGTAGCGAAGTAAGAGATCCAGAGTTACCACAAAGTGTAAGTGACTGGGATCCAGAAAACAATGCTTATCGTATTCCTCGTATATGGCCAACCCTGTTAGCAGACAAACTAGGTTGCAACGATCACAGTAACATTTCATATCCAGCAAGTAGTAACGATCGTATTGTACGACATACTATTAGTTGGATTACAGAACATTACTTGCATGATAAAAAAGATACAAGTGATTTGTTTGTTGTTGTTGGCTTTACAAGTCCTGAACGTAAAGATTTTTATTATAGAGATCCAGTTGAAAACAATCATGGCTGGACAACTATATGGCCTAATCAAACTAATCATGAATACCATCAACGTGGTATGCAGGCTTTCTTTGACAACTACAGAATGTATTTGTGGAATGAAGAAGAATATACAAATAGGTATGTGCAACAAGTAACACAACTACAAAACTTTTTTACTGTACACGGCATCAAGCATTACTTCTTTCAAGCATTTTATAATGTAGATGATACAGGTATTAGACAATGGGTTGATAGTAATTACATTAATAGTGAAACACAAAAGATGACAGTAGGTGAAAGTGATCCACGCTGGCACTTCCACTACAACAATCAACCTGATGGTTGGATATGGGATCAAGTAGACAGTGAACGCTTCTATGGCAAAGAACAAGCACCGCATACTTGCCATAGTTTTATTACACAACAAGGACACGACAAAGTAATTACAGGTATGCATCCTAACGCACATGGTCACGCACTGTGGGCCGATGAACTTTACAAATGCATAAAGGACTTAGTTTGAAAACTTTCTTTGAAGATTACATATGGTGGTTTAAACAACAAGGACCTAAGTACGGATATGTAAGTAGTATCTGGACTTCTTACTTTAATGCTCGCCATTTTAAAAGAGATGGCACTTATAGAATACCAACAGGAGAAAAAAACCAATGAAACAAAAAGACAATGTAGTTTATCCTTTAGTTAAACTATGGCACTTATTTTTATTTTTTGCAATCGCATTACCACTGGCGTACTACTTCCATTGATTAACTTTGTAGCAACATGCGGTGATAGTTTTGCCTGTGGTGCAGGAATGCCTAAGCACGAAAACTTTGAAAAGAGTTTTGGAGGACTAACTGCTGACTACTTACAAGTACCACAACGTGTTATTGCTCGTAGTGGTTGTTGTAACTATGCGATATGGCTACAAGTAAAACATGTTGTAAAGGAATGGAGCAAAGAAGGAAACCCGTTTGTTATAATAAGCATTACTAATAGTGCAAGAACAACTTGGTATAAACCATTTGCAGAACCCAGTGTAGGCGAAGAGCCGACAATACAACATTTAAACTATGAAGACTACGAACCGTATAGTAAACATACACCAGAAGAACATCGCAGGACTATTCCTGTTGATACAGATAATATTATGCAAAGTGAGACACTACAAAACTTAGATAGTTTCTTTGATAGTAGTATAAAAGCAACGTGGCCACAAATGGAACACGAGCCAAACGCACGATTAAAAGTTTTAAAAGATTGGGTTGCAGGCTTTTTTAACTTTGAAATAAAACAAGAATACGACAACGCAATACTTTTGAACGCACACTGCCTGCTTAAACAAGCAGGAATACCCCATGTATTCATGGGTTGGCAACCGGACTTACAGAGCCTATTACCTAAAGAAAACTATGTAGGTATTGACTGGGGTTGGTGGAGTCAGCGTTATCCAGATCCACAAGGTACAGGACATTGTGATGAACATGGACATAGAGAAGTATTTAAACAAATTAAATCAACAGTAGAAGTACAATGCAAATAAGAACAATGTATGTTAATGGAGATAGTTGGACGTTTGGACAAGAGCTTCGTGATGACGAGCCTGATCATTTAACTTACAAGTATTATAACACATGGCCTTGGCACCTTAGTCAAAGTTTAGAGATACCTGTGCTACACAATGATGCACTAGGTGGTACAAGCAATGACAGAATATATAGACGTACACTTGATTATATACAAAACTATAAAGGTGACTACGACGAACTATTAATTATTCCAGCATGGACAACATATGAAAGACGTGAAGTAGCATACACTAACACAGTTGACCATGACAATGGTTATACACAATGGCAACAACAAGATGTTAACTATGCAAGTTTATTATTAAACACAAAGCCAAATGTAAACACAGGTGATGTATTACAAGATGTTGCAATATCAGACTGGCATAGGAATGCTACAATACTAAACAACAGTCAACACAATGCACAAAACTTTTATAATCAGCAGTATAGTTTAAAACATATTTGTAAAAGTTTAGGCATACACTTAATACAAACGTATGCACTTGACAACAATGAGTTTGTTAAAGGCGATGCTGAAGGTAATGAAAAGTGGATAGCAGATATTGATGCAGTTGCACCTAGTATGAATAGAATGTTATATTATCATCCACAACCTAAAACAGTTAGGTGTCCATTAAAACATCCTAATGAACTCGGTCATAAATACATTGCAGAGACACTGCATCCTTCCATTGAAAATTATCTAAACACTAGAGGCTAATATGATAAGTCGCATCAAAAAATTATACAATGATATCAAGTATAGGATTAAACTTGAGATAGCATACAGAAAAAAATTAAAAGAGATTAAGAAAAAAGACCCGTTCATTTACAAATAATGGAGTACAGCAAATGGCTGACATTATAGATTTCAAACCAAAAGAAACAGTATTCATTTTAAACTTCACTAGTCCTAGTCCATTAAAAATGACAAAGACAGGTGGCGAAAGTATTGCAGTTGAAATACGCAAGGTTGATGAAACCCACGGCGTAGGACAAGCATGGGTACCAGCAACAAATAGAACTCAAGCACAAGACAAATTAAAAAAGATGATTGAAGTATTGGAGTTTCAAGACTAGTGCAAGTTATTATAGGAATGGCTGGAGCAGGAAGTAGATTTAGTAGTGCAGGATACTCTGTACCTAAACCACTTTGTCGTACCGGCAGTACTACAATGATTGCTAAGGCAGTTGAAAGTCTTGGCATGCAGGATTGCACACATACATTTGTTGTACAACAAGAACATTTAGACAACTACAGTTGGTTAGAAAATCATTTGTACAACTTAGCAACAGAAGTAAATGTTGTTGCACTCGATGGTGTTACGGACGGAGCTGCTTGTAGTTTGTTACAAGCAAAAGAATTTATATACAACGAAGAACCTTTAATAAGTATTAACAGTGATCAAGTATTAAACTGGAACGCAGAAGTTTTTGTACAAGCATGTGCTGATGAATCAGATACAAGTTGGGTAATGACTTATCCACATGATCATATTAAACATAGTTTTGTTAGAGTAGTAGAAGGTTGTGTAGTTGAGGCTGCAGAGAAAGTTGCTATCAGTCACGATGCAACTGTTGGAGTGTATCACTGGAGTAGTGGAAAACTATTTTGTGATGGTGCAGAACAAATGATTGCAGATGAACATACACACAACGGCGAATACTATCTAGCACCAATATATAACTATACTGCCAAAGCAAACACAGTAAAGCCATACCCTGTACAAGCAACTAACTTTACACCTGTAGGCACACCTGAAGACTTGGCAGTATATCACAAAAGGTATTATGCACAATGAGTACTAGTACTGCACTTGTTAAAAAGTCAACTGCACTTGTAAAGATTGAACCTTTCAAGTTAGTTAAACAAAATGTGTCTTACAACACTAGAAAAGATGTTAAGAAACATTTACCAGATATATGTGGCAAAGTATTAGCAAGAGCTTGGCACGATGAAGAATATGAAAAGATGCTACAAGACGACTTGTGGGGAACATTTGCAAGTGGTGGTGTTGTATTGCACGAAGCGTTTCAATTAGAATACAATAAGACAAGTGGCAACAGAGCCAAAATAACAATATACGAAAAAACTGACAATGCTAATTTTAAATTAAGGATATGCAGTTTAACACTAACAATGATGGCAACACGATGAGTAGTGTATGGTGGACGGCTATTGCCATAATAGCAATACCAGTTATATATTCTATACTATATGCCTATTATAAAGAACGTGAATGGCGTAAGAATAATCCAGATGAATTTGCATGGCTGGATAAAATAGAGAAGAAGGATAAAGATTAAATGCTTGACATCTATGTAGATGAAGTTGACCCTAAAGAATACTTTACTGTAACCTATTACTTAGAAGGTAATGATTTAGACAGAGCCGCATTTGGACTAGCAGTAGGACAGAGTGTCGGTAATCCAGGTGTGCGTAATGATTATGAAACACCTGAACTTATAGATCAGTATGCCGCAAAGATAATTGCAACTAAAAGTAGTCTTGTAGGTAAAAGTAAAGGCACAATAAAGATAGCATTTCCATATAGATTAATTGATTGGACCACAGACGGTATAGCACAATTCTTGTGTGTTACAATGGGTGGACAAATGGATATTGATTACATACACAGATGTGAACTGTTAGGACTAGATATTGATTATGATTTATGTGATGCAGTAGAGCCACGCTTTGGACTAAGTGGTATGCGACACTTTACAGGCAACTACAACAAGCCATTGCTAGGTAGTATTGTAAAACCCAAAACAGGCTTAACAGGTAGAGCATTACAAGAGATAGTAGAAGCATTTGTAGAAGGTGGTGTAGACTTTATCAAAGAAGATGAGATTATGGCCAACCCTAGTTGCTTGCCACTAGTACAACGTATTGAACTAGCACAGGAAGTGTTAAAGGGTACAAAGGTTGTTTACTGTTATTGTATCAATGCAGATCCACTGCATGTGTTAGACAGAGCAAAGATGGTAGCAGAGGGTGGAGGTAATGGAGTACACATTAACTTCTGGAGTGGACACGGAGTATACAAATCAATTAACCAAATGAACTTGCCACTGTACATACACTATCAGAAGAGTGGTGACAAAGTATTAAGTAGTGTAAAGAATGCATATCGTATTGCATGGCCAGTGTTGTGTAAACTTGCAAGTATAAGTGGAGTGGATACTATACACACAGGCATGTGGGGTGGATACCTCAGTGATGATGAAAATGAATTAAGACGTACTATGCAGATGCTGAGTTCAAACAATACTGTACCAGCACTAAGTTGTGGAATGACTGCAGAACTAATACCAGAAGTAACTAGACGCTTTGGTGTAGACTATATGGCAAACGTTGGAGGTGCTATACATGAACACCCAGATGGTTTGGCTGCAGGTGCAAAGAAACTAAGAGCGGCCATTGACAACACCTAATAAATGTTTGTATGCAGGAGGAGACTCATGGTGCGAAGGTGATGAACTAGGCTTACCATATGACCCTGTACACACGCCACTGTATAGACAAGGACACAGTTGGCCAAGACTGTTGGCTAATAGACTGGGTATAGATGTATGTGTTAATGATGGCTTGAGAGGTACTAGCGGTGCAAGAATATATCGTCGTGCTATGCGATTTATTAGAACATGGTTAAAGTATAACCGAGCACAAGACTTAACTGTTGTTGTAGGATGGACAACACTAGAACGAGATGAAACACCTGTTGATGCAGACTATAAAGGTACAAAGGTACCATACTATATTCCTTATCACTGGCACTGTTACAACTTGCCTACTATGAGCAACAGAATGAAGATAGATCCTATTGTATTAGACAGTTTAGAAACAGTACACCGACCATACACACTAACACAAGGTGAATGTAGTAGAAGTGCAGTACAATTAGAACGTATGGCAAATTTAGAGTTGACTTGTAGGAGTTTAGGTGTTAAACTGTTACAAACATGGGCATTAGATCCAGACCGCAGAGACTTTGAACACATTGAACAGTTAAAGATTAGTTTTGTAGAGTACACAAGACTACACGGATTAGAATTAGCAAAAGGTGGACATCCACTTGAAGAAGGACACAGAGAGTGGGCTACCACACTAAAAGATTATTATGAAACTTTATATCCCAAACATTACGGTTAATGATGTACCTGTAGAACAAACACCAGCAGGCGGTACCAATCTATTAACCTACACACTGTTGCACAATCACGTGACCTCTATATATGTAGACATAGGTTGTGATCATAAATGGATAGTAAACACTGTTGCAGATTGTACCAACTTAGGAGATACTGTAATACATGTAGAGAATGTTGAAGTACCCTATAGTATAACAGTAGACAACATACCTTTCACAGTACAAACAGAACAAGACTTATACGAATTAAACTTACTATTGGAGCACACATGAACCACACTACCATCATAGCACTACAAGATGAATGCTATGGATTAGAAGAACATCACAAAATTATCTCAGGGGTTGGCAAGATCAACGCCACCTTCGCGGCGTGCGTGGCGGCTAACAGTGGGGTAAAAAAAATTTTTAACTTCGGGACTGCAGGAGTAGTAAGAGATAAAAGCCTCATAGGTAAACTAGTAAGAGTACAACACATAGTACAACGTGACATGATGGCTATGCCCTTAGAACTACGTGGTGTAACTCCTTATGAAACTGGAGCATGTGCAAGTACTATAAGTCTACCAAGAGTCAATAGTGGTATCACACTAGGAACAGGTGATAGTTTTGTTAACGGGCATGATGAATGGTTTGGTACTGAAAGTGTAGACATAGTAGATATGGAAGCATATGCTATTGCTAAAGTGTGTAAACGACTAAACATAGAGTTTGAATGTTACAAGTATGTAAGTGACTTTGCTGATGAGAATGCAGAAGACGACTGGAATAACAATGTAAGTAAAGGTGCAGAGTTATTTAAAACTGTGCTAGAAGAGGAAACGCTAGATGTTTAAACTGTGTGTGATTGCTTATGTGTGTATAATAGTGTTGTGTGTTTATATGATTGGTCAGATATGAAACAGTTGTTGTCA
>VMHT01058285.1_pt1 | contig 16964 bp, 21 predicted proteins | sample 4693611 | NCBI WGS metagenome assembly VMHT01 (sample SAMN12280063, study PRJNA550983) | marine metagenome | isolation source: seawater sampled from same location over 5 years 0.02-0.2 micron viral filtrate | place: USA: collected off the coast of southern California halfway between the port... ...
AACCTTAAGTCATAAATTCGTGGAGATTATAATGACATTACCTACAATTATACTACATCGTCCTAAAATTACATACCAAGTTAATCCTAACGGTACTGTAACATTCGTTAAATCAATTCCTGAAGCATCTAAAAATGCTCAAGAACAAAAGTCATAATTATGTATACCTCAAACGGTAAATTGCTATTCTTTTTTATTCTACTTATAGCACTCATAATTATACTTTAAGAAGAGGCTAACGCCTCTTTTTCTATAATATAATTCTTAAAACTCTCTTAACCTTAAAGGAAATAAAATGACTCAAGATCTATCTACATTTACGCCAAGAAATTATCGTATCAATAACGTAACTCTAAATTGGCCAAAGCTTTCTAAACCAGTGAATCCTTTTGGCACCGAACAGTATGAGTTGCAAATTGAAACTACTGATAAATCACTTGCAGACGAACTTAAAGCAAATCATTTTAATGTTAAAGTAAACGAAGCAAATAAATCTTTTACTATTTCACTTAAAAGAAAAGCTAATAGAGCTGATGGTAGTTCTAATGGTGCGCCAAAAGTTTATAATGCTGATGCCACTATAATGGAAGATGTCTCTAAAATCGGAAACGGTTCTACTGGCAACGTTATAGTATATCAGATGTATTATAAAACTGCTGGTCGTGAAGGTATCTCTAATTCTCTAACATCTATACAAGTTACAGATCTTAAAGAATATGCTGGTGCCAGTGATTCAATGTTTGAAGCAGTAACTAATATAGATGCTGAACCTCAAGCACCATTACCTATGGATGAACCAGCTACTGCTAACCCATTCTAAGTAATTTAAGCGTCTAAGCTAATCCTTAGGCGCTTATTTTATAGTAAACCTACATCCGAGGACTATCATGTTTGAATTTATTTTAGGATTCTTAACTGCAATACTTATATTCATACTGATATGTGTAGGTATTGTTATATATATTAAACATATGTCAATAGACGTATAAACAGGGAGTATTTTATCGGCTAAGAGTAATCCTCAGCATGATTAAAAACTGCTACGAAATAAGGAGAGATATTATGTGGTTTGTTACAATAGTATTCATAACTAGTCTCGGCACTTTCAATACAAGTGTTGCCGAACATTCACCATTCAAAAGTCGATTAGAATGTCGTGCACATTATATAAAGTATAAAGAAATAATTAGAAAAAGTGCTGATCTAGCTATAACTACGCACTTAAAAGAACTACATGATCCTAAAGTTACCTATCAAATACAATGGATCGGTTGTATGCACTGGTCTCCTAAACCAATGCCGAAGCCTCGACCTAAACTTAAAATTTAACGGAGATTTTATTGTGCCTCATCCTATTAATGCTATAGCTTATAATACTAAAGAATTTACTATTGTAGATCCTTTAACTAATGAAGAAGCAGCTCATCTTGTTCTCATTGCTAAAAAACGTAATCTCGCCTGCACTGTAAATAAAGCAGGACGTATAATCGTATTCGAAGCAAATGATCTAGTTGATTGCACCGATATCTTATCAGCTTGTGGCTTAATAGAAGATATAGGTCTTATAAAAGAAATAACCGAATACGATGTTCAAGAACTCTTCGAGCCTCGTATTAAAATTGAATTAGATAATGATAATGAAAGGCAATAAAATGCAATATAATACTGCAAGATTCAACAATCATAGAACAGATTCTTATAGATTTACTATAAAATCAAAAGACGATCCAAACTTAGCTGAACTACGTTTCGATATAAAGAAACATAATAAATGGCTAAAGCGTTATTTACTCGAAGGCATGATCGAAGATCGTAAAGTAACAAGATCATTCTTTGATCATACTTTTAAAACAGTAAAACTACAAGGTCGCGGTCCAAGAGTTATAAATAATAAACTCGTACATCCTGGTTGCTTTCATAGTCTACGTCATAAATATGCTACATCATTCGCAGTATATGTTGAAGATGACTGGTCATATACAAGAATGTACTATAGCTTCTTAGAAACCGGTATCACAGTAACTGAACAGCAAAAGAAACAACGTGCTGATCATGCAGCTTTCATAGCTAAAATGAATGCTCAATCAAATAGAAATAATATATTTGTTAATCAATTAAATAAATTAAAATAAATCTTTAGAATAGTAACGGCTAAAGATATAAAGGATAATCGTTCTTATGCTAACAACAATATGTACAGTAATCGGATTTGTTCTACCAATAATATTTATTCTTAGAGCAATCCGATATTATAAATAGGAGTAATTATGTCTAATTTATGGATAGATAAAGAAATGGCAAAAGCCGTCGGTAATAATTTAACTTACTTACATTCTGCTACATTTGATCCTCAAGTAACCAAAACCACTGACGAGATCGGCATGCACGTATGGCAATTTATTAAGTCATTAAAGCATGACATCGAAGCTCGCAGTGCAGATGCGCAGGTCGAGGCAAATCGTAAAAGAATTAAAGCAGTCCATGCAGAATATCAACTCATGGAACGTATGCGTAAATTATCTTCTTACCAATTTTCACAGTTCAAACTTGATGGAGTATTACCAAATGGCGAAACTAAAAATGTTAGCGATGAACATCGAAGACACAATGTCGAGTATGGCGTATGAAGGTATTGAAGTAATTAATACTATGTGTGCAGATCAAAAAGGTGAAATTAAAGATAATATCTTAAATACTCTCACACAACTCGCTAAGAAATTTGATTTAACATTAGAAGATCTCGATCAACTTATCTATCCTAATAAAGATACATGTCGAACTCTTACAGTCGAAGAAAAAATCGATTACTATATCGACGAACATTATGAAGTGCGAGGTTTCTAATGAAAGAACTTAAAGAATTAATCGATGATATGTATTTTGAGTGGGACAGACTATCCTCATCTGGTAAAGAAACTCTTAATAAAATTTCACGATTAGCACATACATTTCCTAATGAAAATAATTCAGAAAGAAAACAGTAGATTCAGTTGCGAAAAATTCTTTCTGTTTGCACAATAAGCTGACAAATACTTCTTGCATCCTACATTCACAATATAAATTAGTGAATGATTACGGGACATTATAAGTATGACGACGGTCTATGAGATGAGTGCAAAAATAAGCCTGGAATATCTTAAAGATACTTCCAGGCTTTATTTTATTTCTAACCCACATCCGAACCTGCTGACGAAAGTTCTTGAATTTTTGCTGCAAGTTCCTCCTCAGATAACTCGTCCGCATTAACAGCTAGGGTGGTCTGATCTATTCGTTGTAACTTTGGCTGCTCATATTCAGCTAAAGCAATTGCTAATCGTTCTATTGTATCTTGATCTTCAACTTGCATAGCTTTTACTAATTGTACTTTTAGTATATCAACAGCAGATGGCATTTCAGTAATAATATCATCTCTAATTTTTTTAAATTCAGAAGCAGATAACTTCATTGCTTCTCGTAATGCACGGTTCTGACGGCGCTTTTCAGCACCTTTAGCCTGCATTTGTTTAGCTTTCTCAGAGTCCATATAGGGTCTGAGTTGCTTAAGGGAGTTCGGATGTTTTCCGCAATTCTCGTATCCCATGTAAACCTCCAAGTAAAATTGTCTTTAAGGAGACATTTAAATTTTTAACAACCGACATCCGAAAGTAGGCGCCATGAAGTATGAACATTATGAAGAACTCTGTAAGAAATATGGCAGAGAACCATATCCTAGAGAAAAAGCTAAAAGATATATTAAAGATATAAATAAGGAAGAGGCTAACGCCTCTTTTTCAATCAATAATAAGAAAGGAAAAGCCATGGCTAAAGTAACAGCTACGCAAATTTTAGTAGAAGCAGCATCACTTAAAGAAAAGAAATCAAGAGATTATCAAGGCGGTAAATGGTCTGAAGAAGATTACTTTCCATTTAAAGATAAATCTTATATTCACATGATACATACTAAGTACCTAAGAATGCGTAATATCGCTGAGGGTAATCAAAAAACAAACTTTGAAGCACTTGAAGATACACTTATAGATATGGCAGTTTACTGTGCAATGTATGCAGCATACTTGGAGAATAATAAAAATGAGTTATAAACATGGTAAACTACATCATAAATACTACGAATCAATACCAGACAGTGCTCCTGCTAGAGTAGCAGAAGTATGGAAAGTAAATGAAGGTTGGTTAGTTGTAAAATTATTTCGTAATGAAGTATATGATATAGTAACTTTATTTAATCACAGCGAACAATATGCGGAAGACTGCGCTGAAAACTTTACGTTAGGAATAGGACAAGATGAGTAATACAATTGATTACAAGTACCTTGATGTTGTAAGTAAGATACTTACACAAGGTCATCTAAGAAAAGGTAGAAACGGCAATATTAAATCTTTACCATTTCAAACTTTAGAATTTAATATCTCTGAACATTTTCCATTACTTAAATCACGTAGAATATTTTGGAAAGGTATTGCTGGTGAATATGCAGCTATTATTAGAGGACCAACACATGTTGATGACTTTACTTTATGGGGTTGTAACTACTGGAATCAATGGGCTAAAGAAGATGGTTCAATTAATGTTGACTATGGTAATGCATGGATTGATTTCAATGGTGTAAATCAAATGGGTAATGTACTTGACAGTTTACTATTTGATCCCTATGATAGACGTATGGTTATTAGTGGTTGGAATCCAGGTAACTTAGAAAACCTAGATTTACCATGTTGTCATCACAGCTATCAGTTCTGGACTGATGGTAAAGATGTAGACATGTTATGGATTCAAAGATCAGGTGATTTCATGGTAGGTGTACCAAGCGATATGATATTTGCTAGTATTATGTTAGCTTGCTTTGCAAATTGTGCAGCACTTAAACCTAGAAATATTAAAATGGTGATAGGTGATGCTCATATATATGAAGAACATTTTGATAATGCATTAAAGCAAATCAATTCTACATTTTATCATCATCCATCAAATAAATGGTCGTTGAAACCGCAAGAAGATTTGTATAGTTTTGAACCTAAAGACTTACATATTGATAATTACCAACATAATGAGGCAATAAAATATGAACTTAAAAAGTAAAATGGTATCTGACATTGAGGATATGCACAAGAAATATCAAGTAAATGAATGGGTTACAAAACAATTAGAAGAAAATAATATAAATAACCTACAACAATTACTTGCATTCAGATTAGACTTTGTTGAAGAAGAGTTTGAAGAAACTTTAAAAGCTTTTGCAGATAAAAATCCAAAAGAAATAGTTGATGGCTTAATAGATATTATAGTTATTGCTATAGGTACATTAGATATATTTAATGTTGATACTGATTGGGCTTGGGATAAAGTTCACAAAGCTAATATGAATAAAGAAGTAGGAGTTAAACCTGGAAGACCTAATCCTTTAGGACTACCTGATTTAATTAAACCAGCTGGATGGACAAGCCCAGATCATTCAGATAATACAGGAATATTAACAAGAGTTTTTAATAAATAGAAAGGATCCTATTATGGATTTCAATACAGCAACAATTAAAGTAACACAAGATTTTATAGATCAAAGAGATGAACGTTCAAAGAAATATAATCCAAGAGGAAGAGATGGTATTCAATTCAGAATGGACATTGAATGTGAAATATTTGAATGGCATATGATTAAAGAACATAAATGGCAAGACGATACTCGATGGGAAATCGATGGAGTATGCCCAACATATGGAAATGTTGATGTTAAATTTATAAAGAAATGGTACAACTTAACTTGTCAAAAATTAATTTATATACTAAGACAACGAAAATTAGTAGATCATTTTATCTTTTGTGAATGGGAAGAAAGACCTGAAAGACTATTAGAAGCAGGTGACATAGTTAAAGTAAATGTATTAGGTGCTCTACAGTATTGGGAATTAATTGATAACTTAAGAACATCACAATTTAATGGATACTATGCAGATGTCAAAAAGATTATATCGAAGCAAGGTTGATCACTTAACAGATAAACCTTTCAAACGATTTAAATGTAAAGAATGTAATAAATATTATTTGAGAATGCAAATAGATAAAGAGTTAAAGATCTGCCCGCGTTGCTCAAATGGAAAGGAACCTAATGAGGTTAGTATTTGATATAGAAACAGACGGACTAGACGCAACTAAGATTTGGTGTTTAGTAATGAAAGATATTGATAGTGGTCGTATCATGAGATACACTGATCACTCAAATAAATATGAAGGTAACATTGAACATGGCTTAGCAATGCTAAAGAATGCTGAGTTACTTGTTGCACATAATGGTATTGGCTTTGATGCATTAATGATACTAAAGATATATGGTATTGATTTGTATGATAAAAAGTTCTTTGATACCTGGATTGCATCTCAAGTATTAAATTATAGAAGACCACATAAACATGGACTAGCAGGATGGGGTGCACATTTAAAGTATCCTAAGTTAGACTATGATGATTGGTCAGGATTCTCTGATGAGATGATGGTATATTGTAGTAGAGATGTGCAATTAAATTATGTTATCTTTAAGAAACTAATGGAAGAACTAGAAAGATTAGCAAAGCCTCAGCCTCTTATTCGTGAAGGTATTAAATCTGAAATGGAAGCTGCAAAGTTCGATGCATATTGTAGATACTACGGATGGGAATTTGATACAGCTAACGCCTTGAAATTGTTAGATAAAATCAAATTACGTATGTCAGTAATTGAAAATAATATTGAACCTAAACTTCCTAAAGTTACAAAGCTAATTGATAAAACTCCTAAGCTACCTAAGTTTACAAAGAAAGGATATTATACTGCAACAACTGCACGTATACTATCAGAGTATCTAAATAAGCCAGTAGCTGTAGAAGACACAAGAGCTTGGCCAGCAGGTAAAGAATTTCAAAGAAAGATTACTGCACCAGCTAACCTTGGTAACTTAGAACAAGTTAAAGAATATCTATATTCAATTGGATGGGAACCTGATGATTGGAAAATGGAAAGAATAGGTCGTGAGTTTGTAAAGAAAACACCTAAACTAACTAAGACTTCATTAGATAAACTTGGATTTGATGGTTCATGTATACATCATTGGACTACACTTCGATCACGTAAAGGTGTTGTTGAAGGATGGATGAGAGACTTAAAAGATAATAGATTACATGGTAAACTATGGATTGTAGGTACTCCAACATTCAGATGTAGGCATGAAGTAATTGCTAACTTACCTGCAGCTGATGCTGAACTTGGTAAAGAACTAAGAGAATTACTTATAGCAGAACCTGGAAGAAAGATTGTAGGTGCTGACTCTAGTGGTAATCAATTTAGATCTCTTGCACATTATGTTAAATCAGATGAACTAACAAATCAAATATTGTCTGGAGATATACACCAGTATAATGCAGATATTATTGGTACTGATAGACGTACTGCAAAGACCTGGATATATGCTTTCTTATTTGGTGCAGGTGCTACAAAACTTGGTCAAGTATTAACGGGTTCAGGTAATCTAAAAGCAGGTAAAGAATCTATGTCTAAGTATGGTGATGCTATTCCCGGTTTAAAATCTTTGAAAAATAGAATTGAAAGTATATGGAATACTACTGTAAATCATGGTCCTGAAGGTTATATACCAGGTCTTGATGGTCGTAGAGTATATACTCCTCAACCTTATCAAACCTTAAACTATTTACTACAAAGCTGTGAAGCAATTACAACTAAGTCAGCATTAGTATATCAAATGGAAATGATTAAGAAAGAAAAACTTGATGCACAACCAAGACTTTATTATCATGATGAAGTTGCCTGGTCTGTAGCTGAAAAAGATGCAGAACGTGTATTAAAAATTCTAACAGATTCATTTGCTGAAGGACCTAAGAATGTAGGTGTAGAAATTATGGCAGGTGAAGGTACAATCGGTAATACTTATGCTGATGTTCATTAATTGAAAGGAAATATAATGAAGAAAATAAATATGTTTATAGATGCTGATTCTATATTCTTTAAGATTGCATACAATGCAGCAAGTGATAAAGAATTAGCAAGCAGTTACGATAAGTTTTGTAGAACAATGGAATTAGAAGTAACAAATAAACTTATGAATCCATTTGCAGATGATGAAGAACTCTCTCCTCTCTATGCAGTAAAAGGTAAAGATAATTTCAGAAAACAATTAAGTTCTGATTATAAATCTAAACGTCCTGAACTAGACGAAGGTATTAAGAAAAGATTAAACTTTTTACATTCACATGCAATGAGTAAAGGTGCTGTTGCTTCTACTGGTATGGAAGCTGATGACTTAGTTTCTATATGGGGTTATGAAGCACGCGCAAAAGATGAGCAGTATGTTATATGTGGTATTGATAAAGACTTACTACAAATTCCAGGTAACCATTATAACTATGGTAAGAATACCTGGAGTTTTATTGATGACAATACTGCAAACTATAACTTAATGATTCAATGTTTAACTGGAGATAACACCGATAATATTAAAGGTATTAAAGGTATTGGTCCTAAGAAAGCTGAAGCAATACTAAAAGAAATTATAACTCCAGCAGACAGATGGGAAAGAGTCATTAAAGAATGGGAGTATCATAATTATGAACGATATGAACTTGAACTCTCATATAAACTACTAAGAATGTTAACCTCATGGGAAGAATATGAAACTATTAGAACACACATTCAGAGTAAAGCCACTATCAGCAAACGTAATGACACACAGAAACAAGACGATAAAGCAGAAAGTATATCTGGATTATCAGAATGAATTAAGAGATGAACTAATGGGTCAAGACTGGCCCTTTGGTTCTGATCAAGTTGCATTCTATATTGTTGCAGGAATGTCTAATAAAGGAGCTGACCTGGATAATATACTTAAACCTTTATTTGATACTTATCAAGGTATCTTTGAAGAGTTTAATGATAATAAAGTATATTATACAGAGCTATATAAAGTAATTGTAGCAAAAGGAAAAGAGTTTCTTCATGTTACTGTTAGTGATTTAAAACCTGAACACATAAAAGAAAGTGAAGATTATGCAGAAAAGATACATACAAACGGAGTGCCCTAAATGCGATTCATCAGATGCCTATACGATCTATGAAGATGGTGCACACTGTTTTTCCTGTAGTTATTCAACTAAAAAGAAAGTAAAAGAAATGAATGATTTCAAAGACTTAAGTACTAAAAGCTCAACTAATATGTTAGCTGAGATAAAAGATTTAAATAGCTTTGCAATAATGTCGAGAGGCATTTCAAAGCAAGTGATTGATCACTTCGGAATTAAAATGGCTGTTAGTCCTGAAGGTTTCGGAAGATCACATTACTATCCTTATACTAAAAATGGAACTGTTGTAGCATACAAAGAAAGAATACTACCTAAATCATTTCAAATTCATGGTAGCTTTAATGACACAGAATTATTCGGTCAAAATGCTGCGACTGGTGGTAAGACATTAGTAATTACTGAGGGTGAACTGGATGCTTGTGCAGTTGCTCAATCATTCTTAGATAAGTATAAGAAAATATTTCCAGTTGTTTCAATACCAAGTGCAACAGGATTAAAAGTTTTACTAGAACAAAGATCTTGGATAAGAACCTTTGAATCGATAATATTAATGTTTGATAACGATGAAGCAGGCCAAGTTGCTGTAGAAAAAGCAAGCAAGATTATAGGTGCTGGTAAAGTAAAAGTAGCTAAACTAAAAGCTAAAGATCCATGTGAACAACTAATAACATGCGGATCTGAAAGTTTACTTAGAGCATACTGGGATGCACAAACCTGGTCTCCTGCTGGTTTAGTAGTCGGTGAAAAAGTATGGGAACAATACAAGCAAAGAAGAAATACAGAATCAATACCTTATCCTGATTGCTTGAAAGGTTTGAATGATAAACTAAAAGGAATTAGACATGGTGAAATTACATTATTTACTTCGGGCACGGGTTCCGGTAAAAGCACGGTTATTAAAGAAATTGTTCTTGACTTACTCGCTAAGACTGATGATAAAATCGGTCTCATATCTCTCGAAGAATCGGTCGGAGATACCGCCGAGAAATTCATTGGTATGTTTCTTAGAAAGAATGCAGTCTCTGGAGAAGACATTTCCGAAGAGGACGAGCGGGCAGGATTTGAACATGTGTTTGGAACTGAGCGACTTGTATTGCTCGATCACCAAGGATCGGTCGGTGACGCTAGTCTCATTGACAAGATTGAATACATGGCTCTTATGGGTTGTAAGTATTTGGTTCTTGACCACATTACCATCGCAGTTAGTGAGGGGACTGAAGGCCTTAGTGGGAATGAAGCAATAGATAAAATGATGAGTGATCTACTAAAGATTGTAAAGAAACATAATGTTTGGCTAGGTTTAATATCACACTTAAGAAAATCACCAGGTGGCGGAAAGTCATTTGAGGAGGGTAACCTTGCATCAATCGATGACATTAAAGGAAGTGGTTCAATCAAACAAATCTCATTTGATATTATCGCATTTGCCAGAAACCTTGTATCAGAGAATCCGAATGAACGAAATACAATTAAGTTTCGAGTTCTTAAATCAAGATTCACAGGTCTTACAGGTACAGCTGGAGCTGCCACTTATGATGGTGATACAGGTAGATTAAGTTATGTAGAAACTTCAGAATTTACGAGTATATAAAATGAATAAACAAAGAAAGTATGATAAGCTTTATATGGATTTAGCAATACGTATAGCTGATATGTCTCATGATACCGATAAGAAAGTCGGATCTATAGTCGTAAAAGAAAACAACATACTTGCATTTGGTTTTAATGGTATGCCTTCGGGCATGCCTAACGAATGTAAAGAACAAGATGGTTCAACAAAGCGTGAAGTAATACATGCAGAATCAAATGCTATTTGTAAATTAGCTAAGACTACTAGCTCAGCTGAAGGTGCTACAATGTATTGTACACTATCACCGTGTATAGAATGTGCAAAGCTAATGATACAAAGTGGTATTACTCGATTTGTTTTTAAAGAACTTTATAAAAATGATGCTGGTATTCGTATGTTATTAGAATTCAGTGGTATTAAAGTAGATAAAATATAATAAAGGAATAAAAATGCAAGAGCAACTACAATATATCGAAAAGAAAATTCGTAAAGCTAGAGCTCATATTGCGTGTAGTCTCCTGAAGCATAGTCCTTCAGCAGATCTTGAAGGCTACTTAGTGTTTGCAATGGATACAATTCAACAACACTTTACTCGTAACAGTACACGTGGAAATAAATCTTACCAAGGTGAAGCTAACCTAACACATCTTAGCGCAGCAATTGGTGTATATATTCTTGATGAATTAAAATATTATCATGAAGATACAGCACCTTGGGATTGGTTTAAACTACGTGTAATGATGGGTGATCTGTTTTTAGAAGCGTTCTATCAAACACACCAGATTAATATAGGTAAGAATAAAGATAATAAATTTATACCTATGGAGTCTTTAGATCGTAGTCTTAAAAGAAGTCGTGCTCATTATATTGTAGTTCCAGAACTATGGAACTTAACTATACCTGAAGGTAGTAAAGATTTACTTAAAGGTACAGTATTTGAAATGCCTCAGCCTATCAAAGGCTTAATGCAACCATCAGAAAAACCTGTAATTAAAGGTTGGACTGAGCAAAGGAGTGGGGAGTTTCATCAATATCTTTACCGCGACTTTATACATAGTATGAATGTACTACAGCAAACACCATGGAAAATTAATACTCAAGTAAGAACTATTTTAAATCGTAATAGAAATAAAATATTAGATACTCATTTAAAATTTCCAAAGAAATATAAATCTAAAGTAATAGAATTCGATTTAACTATGGCACGATCAGATCTTATTGGTGATAAAACTTTTTATCAGTATACTGAAGCTGACTATAGAGGACGTATCTATTACACTACGCCATTCTTAAACTTCCAAAGTAATGATATTGCTAGAGGACAAATGCTATTTGCTAACGGTAAACTTATGACTGAGGCAGGTTTAAGAAGACTAAAAATCCATATAGCTTGTTGCTATAATGAAACGTTTAATAAAAATAAACTACCTAAGTGGTTATCTACAGACTATAAAACCTTCTTAGACGAAGAAGAACTTGAAGATATCTCTGTAGATAAAATGACTTTAGCAGATAGAGAAGCATGGACTGATGAAAATCTTGATATGCTTTTTGATATTGCAAAGAACGAAGAAATAAATACTTCAGCAGAAAAGCCAATAACTTTATTAGCTTGTGTATTAGAATTATATAATGCATTAAATAGTGATGAAGATTATTATACTTACTTACCTATTCCTGTGGATGGAAGTAATAACGGATGGCAACATTTGTGTGCAATGTCTAAAGATAAAGAAGCAGGAGAACTTGTAGGTGTAGTTCCTCAAGAGATCCAGAAAGACTTTTATGTACAATGCGCTAAGAATCTTATTGCAAGATTACCAGAGTGGTTCGATGAGCGTCAGATGCCCATGAAACATATACGTAAAGGTATAGCAAAGAGAGGTTCAATGACTCGAGCCTATAGTGCAGGAGCATTAAAGATTGCAGAGAATATGTATCTTGATTGTCATGTTGAAGGTTACTTAGAAAAGTATAATATTACGGAAGAAGATTGTCAACTGCTTGCTAAACATTTAGTTAAAGCAATTGATGCAGTTTGTGCTGGTCCATTACAAACCATGAAGTTCTTACAGAAAATTGCAGAGGCAGAGATAGCATCAGATTATGCTAAAGAAACCAAACAAAAATCTATAAGATGGACTACCCCATCAGGGTTCCCAGTTATATATGAAGCATTTATAGATAATGAATTCAAAGAGAAAGCCATCATCAGTTGTAGTGAAAGAAAAATTAAACCTACAATACGTAAAGAAGATGGTACTGAAGAAGTAACTGATACAATTCGTATACAACATGTAGGAAAAGAACCTACTGATAAACCAAAGATAAGATCTTTTATGTCAGGTATATCACCAAACTTTGTGCACTCAATGGATGCTGCACATATGGCAAGTGTTATTCTATCCTGGAATAATGATTTTGGTGCAGTGCATGATTCATTTAGTGTACATGCATGTGATGTAGATGACTTACTAAAGCTTATTAAGAATAACTTTATACGAATGTATAGTTATAAGAATTTCTTTGAGGAAATTGAAAGAATGATTATAACTAATCCTGATAATTTTAATTACAATCAACCAAAGCTTGGAGCTTTGAATATAAGAGAGGTGAAAGATAGTGACTACTTCTTCGCGTAAGAAAGGAATACTACCTGTAAGATTAGGTTTAGAACCTGATAATAAGACAGCATTACGTCAGCTAGGGATGGATGAAACCTTAGCTGACACAATGTCTGATAGAGAAATAGATGAGTTAATTGTTAATAATGAAACAGCAAGAATAAAAGAATACTATGCTAGTAAAGATGAAGATGGTACAAGACAAGCTGAAGAATATAAACAACAGGCTATGAAGAACATACAGAATGACTGACATCGCAGACATACCAAACTGGTGGCAGATCTGGTTAATAATAGCTATCAATATTAATACAACTATAAACCTTATTGTTTTCTTTAAAGGTAGAAAACTATTAAAGAAGAAATAAAAAAGCCCTAAGAGTATCTTAAAGATATTCTTAGGGCTATTTTTTTTTAGTTACCTTGAACCCCTCATGTTGTTAGAGGTCAACGTTTCGTGCTTCACGTCCTTCAGCTTCTACCTTAGACATAAGTTCTGCTACATTTGTTTTAATTAATGCAGCACCATTTTTATTTCTTCCAGGTAAGTTAATATATTTTTGAATAGTATCAACTATAACTTTAGCATCTCTTGCTGTAATAGTTTTAGCTTCCATAGGATTGATACCTTTACTTAGTAACTCAGCTTTTATTTTTTCAACAATACCATTAGCTTGTTTGCCTAATAATTTACCGTAGTCTTCAACACTAATTCTAGGTGACTTTGGCTGTGCTTGCATTGTTCTTTTAACTGCATTAACTAATTGAAGTTTAGGTGCAGGACTATCATTATAAGTAAATAAATAAGCAAGTCCACGATATTCTCCGTCACCATCTTTAGCTGCACTCCAATCTATAGATGCCATTGGATTAGCAGCTATACGATTATTAAAGTTTTGTGTAGTTTCTTGATACCAATCAACTAAAACTTTTTCAACATAACTATGGTTTTTAATTGACTCAACCCAGTTTTTATTTGACTCTGATCTTACAGCGTTAAAAGAACCTAAGTCTACTAGGAATGCATCAAAGATAGGTTGTACAAATGTATTTTGTGCACCTAAACTTTTTGAAGATCTAGTTATATTATTCCATGAAGTTGCTGTACCTGTACGCGCAATCATATTACCATCATAACTCTGTACTGCAACTGGTTGTATTAAACCTGCAGCCCAAGATCCTGGTCCTCGACCTGGTCTAATAGCAGAACCTTCCGCTTTACTTTTATAAAATTGCACTTCACTTTTAGGTCCATCTTCAAAACTATAAGAAGATTGCTTAGTTAATTCTGGATCCATTTGTTTTCCAGCAGCATAACTTTTAAACCCTGAAGCATTTTCAAAATACAATACTTCATTAGTCATTGAAGAATATAATGCATTACCTTTCATAAGTCTACCCATAGCCACAACTTTAGGATCTAAGATAGTAAAGATGGAATCAACTAGCATTGAATGTAAAAATTCTATAGTAGTATCAGGATTAATATTATTAGCAGCACCTATCTGTCTTATAGCTTCTCCTTGAGGTCCATTAAATACTGTAGTTTCTACATGCATTTTTAATGATTCAAGTTCCTGACCATAACCCATTGTCATAGGTGACTTCTTTAAAAAGTTTTCTCTATCTTGAATAGCTAATCTAAGTATCTGTGTGTACTCAACAATTTGTTCTTCAGGATATAAGCCACCTGCTAAAGATTCAACTCTTGAATCCATGAGCTCACCCATAGCATCTCTCATATCTATCTCATCTAAGACAGTATAATCTTGAGTAGTTAACAAACCACTACGTTGTGCCATAGAAGTAATACCAAGTAAAGCAGCATTAGTTGCAGGACCATGAGTAGTTCCATCTAATTCAACAGTAATACTTGTAGAAAACTGTTGCCCTTGTGGATTAGTACTCTTAGTTGCGGCATCATACTTAGCTAAATCCATATAGTAATCTGCAAAATGAATTGCTTCACCTGTTTTCTTACTAGCAAGATTAGCTTTTAATCCACCATCTAAAGGATCTATACTAAATTTTTGCATGATCTGTTGCTTAAGTGTATTAACTTCTTGTTCAGTCTTTGCATTTTGTAATGAGATAAACATTTGTTTAGCTTCTTTATTATCAAAAGCATTTGCAGCTGCTAAAAGTTGTTGACCATATTTTACCATAGCTGCATACTGTCCGTCAGGCTTTGCAGCTTCTTCATTAAATAACTTAATACGTTCTGGAGTTGAAAGCTTAGCACCTTTAATACCATCTCTTTCAAATAATATACCAGCCATTATTTCTTTATAAGTATTTTCTAGCTGCCCACCTTGATTAGCTTTCCATTTATAAACATTACCACTACCAGTTATTTGTCTAACAATTTTATGTGATGCAGGATTATATAAAGTTTGTTGAGGTGCCATACGTCCTGTTAAAGCTTGGAAATAATAAGTCATATAGTTAGCTTGACCTGAATACTTATTTACAGCTCCCATAATATTCATAAACTTTTCACGTTCACCTTGTAATATTTTTATGGGATCATAACTATTAGCAGCTTCAATACCTGCTTTACGTTGCTCAGGATCTACAATTCTATTTGCAGCATTTAAAAGTCTTTCTCTTTCAGCTTGAAGCTCTGCTAACTTATTAGTACCTATACCCATCATGTTACCATAAAAAGTATTATCCGGATTTTTATTATTAACTAACGCAAGCATTGACATGAGGTTACCAATAGTTTCACGTCTAGGATCATTAATAAATCCTACAGAATTATAGTTGTTCATTGCATTTTCAATAACACTAATATCTTTTAAATCACCACGCTTAGTTGTAATCTTTCTTGTACGCATTCTACCTTCATATTGTAGTTGAGCATCAAAGGTTGGTGACATTGCAGGCGCTACTTCTGGTTGTGCAAATAATCCTTTATAACTATTAGATACTTTATCTAAAACAATTGCACCTAAAGGTGTAACTTCAAAATAAACTTGACCACCTGGTAAACCTACTTCAGCATCATCTCTAATAATCATATCAGGATTTGCTTGTGCATAAATTTCTTTAGACATATCACCAAGCATAGTAAAAGTTTCTGGTGTAACCTTATCTATATTTTGTAAATAACTATCAGTAGGCTGACCAGATCTTTTAGCTTTATGTCTTTGGTATTCCATATACACTTCACGACCTAGTCTTTCATTTCCTTTTGATTTAGTTAATCTAACTGCAGCAGTTGGAACAACACCTGATGTACCTTCTAATGCATCAGTACTTGCAGGATCAGCATCAGTAGCTAAACTTGGTTGTGATTCTACCATTGATTGATGTAAGAATGCTTCAGTTGCTAATGACATAATCATTCCTAAGTCAGGATCAACACCCATCATATTAGTTTCAGGATTAATAACAGCTGCACCTAATACTTCAGGATTATATATGATAGCTTGTGCACCCACATTAATTTTTGAATCTTTTATTAATGGTACATTAGGATTAATAAATTCGCCTGTAGTTTTATCTTTACTAGCAAATGCTTCTTCAATTTCACCTGCTTCTAAAGCTTCTCTTTTCTTTCTAGTTATTTTTCTACCTTGTAATTTATTGTTTAATACATTATCAGTTTGAGTACCTCGACTAATCGCTGCAGCTAATGGTACATTATTTATAACTGAAGCAGGAGTAAGAGTTGTAACTCCAAGCCTTTCAGTAATTGAAGGAACACG
>VMHT01002221.1_pt1 | contig 16963 bp, 10 predicted proteins | sample 4693611 | NCBI WGS metagenome assembly VMHT01 (sample SAMN12280063, study PRJNA550983) | marine metagenome | isolation source: seawater sampled from same location over 5 years 0.02-0.2 micron viral filtrate | place: USA: collected off the coast of southern California halfway between the port... ...
ACCTTATACTCATCAGCTCCCTTGGCGGAAGAAGCTTTTACTCCTTGAACTATTTTATCGATATAAGAGTCTTTCCACGCTTGGAAGTCTTCTGGCTTCCCACTATATTCAGGTAGATCTTCGTTATAATCGCTTAATAAATTATCATTACTCAAAGACTTTATTACGTCAGGGTTTTGTCCAAGGATTTCTCTAAGTTGAGATTTTAAAACTCCAATAGATTCTTCATTCATTTCTAAACCTGAAGCTAAAGAATTTGAATATTCTTGTTTTCCTTTGTTAAATATTGCCGTAGCTTGAGAATAAGCTTTTGCCGTAGGAGGGCTCCAGTCACTATAATTTATAGCGTTTTCGTTGTCTCCAAAGCTCATATTGCCGCTGCTGGATACATTAAAAATAGCAGAGGGATCATACAGGTTCGACGCTTGGACGTATCTGTCTGAATCTCCTTTTGAAATTGTTCCAGCGTTAAAGTCTTCGTTGTACTGAACTCTATCTTTAATATAACCTTTCATGTTTGAGTCTAGGTTTTCAAAAGATCTATTAACAGAGTTCATAATATCTACTTGCTCTAGATACCCAGGGTCTGTAGATTTCATAGTACCTAAAGCTTTTGCCGCTTCTAAATACTTGTCTTTCTGCTCACCAGCCCATTTCTGTATTACTTGAGTTTGAGCATCTGAAAACTTAGAAAGATCTATATTAGATTTCATCTTACCTAAGTAGGTAGCGGTTTTTTGTTCCGCTGCCGCTACTTCCGCTTTGTCTTGCGCTATTTTTAATTCAGCTGCTTTAAAAGCAGGTTCTGCAGCTTTAGCTAGATCAATAAATGTACCTTGCCTAGCGTATTTCTCTCCTTCTATTAAATTTACTTTTGCCATATTTTTACGTCTGTTAATTTTGACCTATGCCCATTTCTTTCTGAATAGCAGCTCCACCAAGTCCTCCTGTGGCAACGTCGCCAACAATAGATCCAACACCTCCTGCTATAGATGCTCTTGCCGCATTTACGTCTGCTTGAGCAGCGCCCCTTCTTTGTTGAGCCAGGCCAAATAGTGTTTCTGTTTTTTCTTTCTCTTGAGCTCTTGATATTAACTCTCCTTGTCTCTCTTGTGATTGTAGTTGCCCAGCCATTGAACGTTCTGCTGCTTGGTTAGCGGCTTCTTGTTGCCCAATACTAGCCGACGCTTGTTGTGCATTTGCAGAACTTTGACCCGCCATTGCTTGAGCTAAAGCTGCGATACCGCTCCCTCCTGCAGCTTGTCTCATGCCTGTCATAGTATTAGCTAAGCCTTGCTGTTGTTGTTGAGCAACGAAGTCAGCTTGCTGTGTGTTAACAGTCAAGTCTTCCATGGTGTTCTCCATGTTCATATACGGGTTAGACGTGTCTAAACCTTGAAGTCTTTGCTTATTTTCAGCGTACTCTTGCTTTGCTGCACGTAGCTCTGCTTTCCTGCCTTTTTGGCCTATAAGCCCACCAGCTATGCCTGCTAAGCCTTTTATTGCTCCTATCATAGTGTATTAAGTTTTGTATAAGTTATTATTACGTATTATTTACTGCTCTCAAAGAACTCTGCTCCAGAAGAAAACACTTCTGCATACTTCGGTGAATCGTTTCTTAGTTCAACATCCATGTAGTAACCTAATAAAGCAGACGAGTTAGCTTCGTTGTCTTTGGAAAACAAAAAGTAACTACTGGTAGTTGGCCTGTTAGACGATGGCGTTGTTGTTATGTTTAATGTATTGTCAACAGATGCATTACCTTGAGTGGTTATGCTATCTACGGGTCCTATAGGGTATATTACTTCGCCTTCTGGATCATCAGTAAAGTATACCATGTCTCCTGGTTGAACTGTTATATTTACAGTATTTGCAAATTGTACTGTCATTGTTCCCATATTATTGCTTTTTTATTTAATGTTATGGTATTGCATTCGCACTAGCTGTTAAATTAACCACTCCAGCAGTTGCAGCCCCTGCTCCTGGACTCGTGCAAGACGGTTGAATAAGAGAAGTAGCTCCTGAGCTATTGGCTGCTGTACCGTTGGTTACGCCATTACCTGCAGACATGCCAGTAATGTTGACTTGTGTGTAGTACGCTCCTGGGCTGGAAACAGAATGTTGAGTGTATTTTATCTTAGTAAGTATATTGTAATTAATAGGTACTTCAAAAACATCTGAAATTGTGATCACCGTTCCAGGCGAACTAAACGTGTTACTCATAGGCCTTGCCTCGGTACGCACGTAAGCTGTTGGCAAACCTGCGTTTTCAATCCACCCAATAGCTAAACTGTCATTAGCGTCACCAGAATTTGCCCCGTCTACTCTAACATTGCGAGTTATAAATACAGTATCTTGGGCGGTCTGTACAATGGTAAAGCCATGCGTACTTGTTTGACCTCCAAATGAAGTAGGATTTAAAGTAGTAGTTCCAGTGGCTGTTATAGTCAAAGCAAAGTTCCTAGTCCCAGTAGCCGCTCTTTGTTCAAACTGAAGGCTTGGGATACTATAGTACCCTGAACTGTTTATTGTTCCTGACCCTGACTGAGCTGTTTGTCCACTAGCTGTTAGTGAATAGTCAAACGTAGCGCCCTCTTCACCTAGTAATGTAAATCCTCTGCTTGTACCTTTCCAGTTTACGCTTGAAAAATTTCCGCTTATAGAACTTATTACTAAAGGAGTAGGCACAGGTATTGCTTCAGCTGAGCCAGTTACGCTAAAGTTAAATGTTTCATCGGTAGTAGGAAACGTATAGCTAGCGACTACTCTCATGGAGTTAAAATTGCCGCTTCCGTCTTGGGTGTATGTTTTACTTATATTAAAATCATTGCTTGAAACGCTACTCTGTGGATTTGTATTAGTTACTGTAAAGAAAGCAGAATCGCTAACTGGTGATGGGAATTTGTTATTCGCATCAGCAGTTAAAGTAACATCCAAGACAGGTGCTGTTGTACCTCTATTCCCTGAAAAAGTAAGTGTTCCATTACTTACGTTAGAAGTAGCGTTAGTTAAAACACTAGAGAAGTTAAGGGTTAAATTTATAGGTATTAATACACTTTTACCAGATACACAAACAGGAAAACTGATGCCTCCCGAAGGTATTATATAAGATGGGTCTATAGTTAAATTGCACTTAACATCAGTACCGTCTTGTACAAAGTTAACGGCGGTTACCCCGTTGCCAGGCGTACCGTCCCAGCTAAAGTCGGTAGCTGTCACAGTGTAGCCTTGGTTAGGGCTTAGCACTAGTTCAACCGTGCTTCCAGTATACCCATATAAGGTATTTCCAACCGCTCCTTGGTAGTCTGCTTGTGTTACAGTAAAATTGTCTATTTGTGTTACGCTCATATTTTTATGGTATTATAGTAAAGCAAGTGGGATCCATAAAGAAGCTAATGTCTACATTTGTTATGAAATTACCTCCTATAGCATAAGGACTACCTAGTCCTTGTACGGATATTTCTTTTGAATCTAAGTTTGTGTCTGTTGAAGAGTTAAAATAAGTTTTATCTCCTGTGATCTTTTGAAAGAATTTGTTTTCTTTATTAGCAAACTCTTTTATAAAACCACTTTGTAAGTCGGTAGTTAAGTTCTTAGCGTACCAGCCTTCTTTATGTACTGTCTCAATAGTAGGCGTTATATCGCTAGCTATTATTTGAGCAATGCTTAACTTAGGGGATTGAGAATTTAACTGGTATCTATATTCTTTAGAATTTGAACCAGTGTAGTTTAAAGCTTTAAATTTCTTTGCTGAAGCAGGTAGATCATTAACTACAAACTTAACAGCGCTATCAAAATGTACTCCATAAAAACAACCTCTATCTACACTATCTATATTGTGCTCCCAAATCTCGCCTTGTTCAAAAGTATAGTACACATCGTTTAAAGAAACTCCTCCGTGCTTTGAAAAAGACTTTCTACTTTCCCATCCGTTGGTTTTCTCTTTAAAGGACAATACAGTATCGTTAGGCGTGTATTCAGTCCAGCTGCTAGATCCGTATGCTTTAGTAAAGCCTTTAAATTTGTTTTTCCACTCGTCAGTTAAGTTTCTAACAGAGACATTGTAAGAAGACTTGTCGTCGTCAAAGCTACCTACTATGTTAGTCGAATTGCTTAAGTTGTCAGCAAAGAAATCAACCATACCGTAGTCAGATATAACTTCTATGCCGTTATTAGATAACCTACATACTACACCTCTATTGCTGTCCGTAAAGTAAGCTCTAAATCCATAAGAAGCAAAAGACTCTGGGTTTTTAGATATACCAAACTCTCCTGCGAAAGCGTCAGCGTTCCCCAATACTCTGTTTGTAGAGACAAGGTTTGTATTACCGTCAGCATTGAATAAAGCATCTTTATCGGCATATACTCTCAGCACTTTGTCTTCGCAAAATACAACCAGATTGGTATCTCTAGCATGTAGCTTTTGTATCGACGAGTACGCGGGGTCTAAATTCTTAGTTATAGGTAGCGCTTGTATAAACTGATTCAACTCATTAGTTCCTGATGTAGAATTAAATATACCGCTATATATTAGTCCTGTAGACAACCTATCCTCCTGGTAAGGTTCTGATAATGTTGCTGAAGCCTTAACTCCCTTAGCTATAGTAGGAGCATTGAAGTCATCTCTAATCCTGTTAGACTCTACTCCGTTACCAAAAGAAAACGCATTATAGTAGTCTAATGTTTTTAGGTCATTTAACTCGCTTATAGGAAAAGCTTTACTAGCTTCAAAGTATATGTCTAGGTCTGCTTGTTCTACAGGTTCTGTTTCGAATATAGCCGGGTTTGAGCTTGAAAAAGAATCAGTAGAAATAAAACTAGATAATATATTAATACTAAAAGTATTTGTAGATTGCCTTGCGTGGCCCTCGAAATTAAGAGGAAAATTAGCATTATCAACACCTGTTCCTTCTATTGCTTTATCTAAAACTAAATCAAACCTAGATCTTTTATTGCTAGGCCAGTTCCTGTCCGCAGACCAACTCTTGTCGTAGTTATGAATACTATATAAGTCAGATTTTAAAATAGTATATACAGTGTCATCACTATCAATACCGTTAAAAGATATCTTAGTCCCAGGGGTTTTTAAAGCCGTTACAAGGGAAGCGTCTGCTGCGCTTTTACCGCTCCCGAGAGAACCTGGCCGCTGTCCGTGGTAACTTATACTTATTGTTTTCTGACCTGCTTGTATTCCAAAACCATTTCTAGGCCCGCTTTTGTTTATTTTTTTCGCATATGACTCGTCCGCAGACCATCTAGGCCAATCAATGTCATCCCTCCAAGATTCGTACCTGTTCTTGTTGGTAACTTTGGTACGCACAGCATCGGTTACTGATGCTACTTTATCGTATTCGCTAGCAAGAGATTCATCAATCTCCTCAGCTATATACGTTCTAGCTATATCTTGGCTGTCAAGCTTTACAAAAAACCTACCAGTGAACTCGGGTTTATTTTCAATTTCTTTTTTAAACAAAACAACGCCTGCTCCATCGGCTTCACTCCCAACACTACCTACTATTTCTTTTATGTCTAATGGCAATTTTTTCTCTAAAAATAACCTATAGTTAGAGCCGAACAAAGCTATACTGGTTACTTTTGTAAGCTCTGTTGCTCTACCGTTGCCTACAACTTTTACGTAATTTCCTGATTCAGATTCTTTTCCCTTAGCAGACGACTCGTCCCACTTGTCTTCGTCGATGTCTACGTATATATTCCCAGCAGCAGGATAGCTACTTGTGTCAAACGTACCTTGACCATCAACCCTCCCTACTTCATATGCTTTTTCTTTTATAAAATCAGGAGCTTCATTAGATATATCTAGCACTTTAAATTTAGCTTTTTCTAGAACAGCATCGTCAGATGTATGTGCTTTCTTTAATTCTAAAAAGCTTTCTTCTGTTACTTTGTTTCTATCCGCGGATGGAAATGATAACCAGAAGTTTCCATCTTCAGCTATATAGTATCTGTCCATGGCTAAATTATAGTAGCCACTTGATGAGTCTTTTATAAAGTATTTAAAATGAGTAGCCCAGTCAGGCTTGCTTGCTGTCAAAGGCCCTTTAGCCTGCAAAGAATTTTTGGCTGTACTATATTCCTTACCTATTTCAACAGCTGAATCAGCAGAAGAAAATACAGGAGATTGTCTACCGTATTTATCCATGTACACTATACCTACTTGGTAAGCTCTAGCGGATTTAACAGTAGAGGTAGGAATTAACTCGGTAGATGTCGGATCTTCATTTAAAAAAGAAAAGGTTACGGCTTCTTGCTCTTTGCTTACATTAAAGTTTTGCAAGTAGTTTCCATATACAAGCCTATTAGCTATTATCTCTTGTCCTTTTGCTAACCTAGGAACATTGTCCCAGGGCCGGAGTATTTGATTGCTATCAATTACAGCGTAAATCAACTCTGTATCTATTACGTATTTATAACCGGATACTATATCGCTTTTTTCTACCGTGTCGACAGAATATATAACGTTAGAGGAATCATTCTTGTATAAGATCTCTACTTCTTTTACGTTATCAATAAGTTCAATGTCTGAAAGTTCTATTGTCTTAACACTATTTTCCATAGAAGAGTTAAAACCTTTTGAGCTATCCCATTCGTATTCTCCAGTGGGTTTAAAAGCAATTTCAGAAAAAGGACCTAACGGCGAGTACTGGTTGTTATCAAATTTATAACGGTAAGCAAACCTAACAAAATCAAGTTTAAAAATACCGTCAGGTTCAACTAAAGCTGCTTCGTAAGTTAAAAGATCGTTTGAAATAATACCGCTGTCTAAATCAAAAGAACCCATAATACACTCCATTTCGTATCGTGAGTTACCACTATCATAAAAAGCTAAGGTTTTTACTTGGAACTTAGTTTTAAATGTAGCAGTACCTTCACCGGCAGTGTTTGATATTTCATGAGTAGCTTCGATGTTGTCTCCTACTTTAAAACCTAAAATGTTGTTTTGTGTAAACAGCGAGAAGACTTCGCCTGGCCCTAGAGGCACATAACTTCCGCTTCCGGCTGGTTCTTCTACTCCAAAGTTTCTATCAAAAAAGAATGTATTTTGACTACCTGGTCTAAAAGTGTCTAGTAAAGTTAGTGTAGGTGGGGAAAGCGGTTGTTTTTTTATTACCGTAATATCAGCTTCTTCAAAGTTTCTACCAGAAAGCTGTGTGTGTGTGTCAAAGTCCTCGGGATAGGAATTTGATTGCGTGTTGTAACCTCTCCACGTGTCTATATTGATAGTCTTAGGTTCGGTTTGATCATCGGTCCAATAAAGGTTGCCTTCAATGATATTAATTCCTGTTATTAAATAATCTTCACTGAAATTAAGTATGCTCTGAGTGTCCACAAGCACGGGTCTAAGCACTTGGGTTGATTGAACAAATTCTGCAATTACACTGACGCTGCCGGAAGCAATAAACCAGTATATATTATCGTTTGTATTATCTACAAAAGAACCTACGACCACAGGGCTGGTAAGAGTGTCGATGCCTCCTGTTGTCCATTTAGAGACAACTCCGGTTTGGGGATCTACGAATCTATTTACTTTTTTTTCGTTACCTAGTATGTTTTGCAAAGAACCTACGTTACTGCCTTCTGATGTAGATATCTCGAGATTTATAGCGTCTCTATACTCACCAGAGGGAACAAGTCTCTCGTCAAGATCTTGATTCATTTTCCCTTTGACGAACGTGTTATTTATTTCTGGCATATTCTAGTGTTTTATTTGCTTAGACTTTCCTCTCATTACTTGTGCAATCTCGAGGGTCTTCATATTTGATAATCTTATTTTAGCATTTCTTCTTGCGGCGGATGATTCTTTCTTAAATCTAGCTACAACATACTCAGGCGTGCTTGTTCTAGAAGACAAAATAGCGTAAGCTATGTATTTATATATAGCTTCTTCTGCTAGTTTAGGTATTTTAGGATTGTCTCCTGACACACCGTCTGATATATAACTAAGAGTTACAATCTTACCTACCATGTTAGAGCTAAACCTTATAACCCCCTCTATTCTGTCTATATAAAAGACACCGTTAGATTGAGCTTGCTCAGGACTTAGGCCATACCTAGATCCTCTATTGTGCTTATACAATTCGTCTTGTATATCGGAGTCTTGTCCATTCGGAGCGTTTTTAAACTTACCAAGCGTTTCAGACTCGGTTGCAAATGTTAAACCTCCATTTTGGTCATATAAGTATGCACCAGAACTAGATTGTAGTATTGCTTTAGGATTGCTTGTATTAGAAGTAGGGTATATTATTCTTTGTACACCTTGATCATCAGTCCAAGATATCTTTACGTAGTTTACGTAATCTCTAGGTAAAACAAAATGGAGTTGAGAAGTAACCTCTATTTCCAAAGCCTCCTCTATAGGGAAAGTATCGTAACTAAACTCTTGAACAGCTCTGTTAGCGTGGAAAGCTATATCGGTTCTTTTGACTTTAGGTATAAGTTTGTCTTCTCCAACATATGAAATTATAAAGTTATTAACAACATAATTTAAGTCAACATACTGGTAATTACCAAAGTCGCTTCCGTTGTAGTATTGCTGGTCTGTTTGATCTGGTAATAGTCCCATTTATTATGCTTTTTCTTGTTGAGTATTTTTTAATTCTTCGCCTGCTGCTATTTGATATAGTTGTATATCTTCTATTGCTATACCTGCTAGTTCTAATATTTTTATAACAAGTTCCGTTTCTTCTGATGGATTCAGTTCAAAGTTTGTAGAAGTAGCCGCGTTATACAAAGCTTCTCCGAACACAATATTGTAACCCCAAATAGGTGTTGCTGGCTTTTTTATATAATTACACGTAATACCTGCATTTAATTGAGCCGTGGTGTCTTTGCCGTATACTTGAATTTTTCCAGGTATTTGCATATAGACAGGTCTGGTATTCGTAGGTGCAGCTAAAGGAGCTTGAGCAGCTTGTAGAAACTCTTTGCGGTCAAGTCTTTCGCATTCTATTGTTCCGTCTTTTATTACTGTACCTAGCCTATAGAGGTCAGTCGGTAAAACCATTCCTCCTCCAAAAGAGGATAGCGCTGGGCTAACCACTTCAAAAGGGCTTATTTTTTCATTAAGTATATTGAGCATGTCAGAATATTCTGTACTGTTACCAGATACTCTACCAAATTGGTTAATGTCATAAAAGTATTGCTCAAATAAGTCTAACTGCGCTTGATTAGCGAACAAGTTAAATTGTTGAGGTGTTAAATACCCTCTTTGTTCCTTATTGAGTATACTAAGTGTTGTTTGATAAACAGTGTTTATATTTACGCTCATATGTTTTGTTATTTTATAATGATAAGCCGCCTGTTACAGCGGCTATCACTATAAGGTGGCTAATTTAATCTTTTTTCAATAGCCTTATATACTTCCATACCTTCATCTGTTTTAAAGAAGGAAGCTAATGCACTATAAGGGTGCTCATCAAATGGTACAGTCATAAGTTTTCTGTTACCGTCTCCGTAAAAGAAAGTTCTTTGATCGCTAGATAGTTTAACAATACCTGCTTCGGCGGCTTTGATTCCAAAGTTACGTAGCATTACGTTGTCGTCACCGGCTAGTTCTAAGAACAATAAAGGTTGTCTTTTAGCGAATACAAGTATATCTCTTTTAAGCTCGCTAGAAGTGCTGTTGCTCACGTCACTTCCGTACTCTACTCTTAGTACCGCTTCTGCTTCTTCTAAAGACATCGCTTTTGCCGCGTTCATTGCTTCTAATTCAGCTTCAATCCATGATACTTCATTGGTAGCTTCTTGAACAGGGTTATATTCTTCATATGTGCGATCCTTCATTGGGTGATACAAAGACAAAAGTTTTTGAAGAACTTGTTGTTCTTTAGGGACGCGCAAAGCACCGTCTCTAATAACAATTCTACCTAAAGTAGCTACGCCTTGTTGCTCATCTACAAATACAGAAGGCTGATTAGTTGCGTACTTAATCTCTCTTTGATATCCTTTCTCTTCATCAAACCACAATAATGGTTTTCTTGCTGAGTGTTTTGATGGGATAGTATAAACTAGTGGCTTTTTGTTGCCTTTTAAAGTATACAGTCTATCCTTTATTTCCCAAGTAGGCTTTTTGGGCTCTGCTTGTATTGTTTGAACTGGAGCTGGTTTTGCTGCAGTTGCTTTTGGTTGAGGCGTTGCCTCTGCTTTTTTAGTTGCTTGTTGTTTTGCCATGATATAATATAATTAAATAATTTAAGAAAAGTAATAGTTACCCCCGTCGATAAAACGAGGGTAAAAATTACAGTAATTTACTACTTGAGTATTATGAAGTTGCTTTCAACAATACGAAGTTGTTAGCTGCTTGTACACACAATGCTCTTTCAGAAAGGAAATGTACATTCATTTCATCAGCATCAGAAGTGTAGTTACCTCCAACAGATCCAGTTACCCAAGATTTCAAACGTCTGTCATCAGCTTCAGAAGCTCGGTAACGTACGTGCAAGAAAGGTCTTGAGATGTTTTGACCAAGTGATTGATCGTAAACAGTCGATGTACCAGCAGGTACAAGAACTCCTTCGATGTCAGCAATAGATCCTCTAGTTGTTGAATCGTTCAAGTATTTCCAGTCAGTCTTGTAGAAATCGTAAGATCCTCTACGGAAACCTGAGAAACCAAGATTTAAAGCCATGTCTTCGCTGTTCTCAAATACACCGAAAGATGTTCCTCCAGTTCCATAAGAGTTTTGCGCAGCTAGCATGTTATCCATACCCAAAGAAGTAGCACGGTTCAAGAAAAGCATGTTTTCTTCGATTGCTCCTTGTTTGTCCAATTCTTGAAGAATAGTATCGAAATCATCCAATCCATTAGCTCCTCCAAAGTCTTGATCGTTGTATACCAAACCTCTTGTGCTCAATGCAGAGAATAAACCTTCAGTTCCAGAATTAGCTCCAGAAGGACCCGTAGCTCCTGCTGCTGCTCCTCCGTCTGCTTTTTCAGCTTCTACCATTGCCATTTCCAATTGATCCTCGAAACGGATACGAGCTTCGTGCTCTGATTTCAAATACCAAAGGTATCCAGATGTACCAGCCTCAGAGGTAACTTCAACCCATCCAATTTGAGCAACGTCAGAACCATTTACGTTGTACTTGTCACGCAAGATGATTGGTTTGTTGTTAAAAGTAGTGAAAGAAGCATCAATTGAGTTTCCAGCATTGCTAGATCCTTTTGCGTACTCAGAACCGTAAACGAAAAGCTTAACAGCTGTTGCCCCGTCAGAACCAAGAGCGTCAATGTTTGCAGCTCCATAAGCCAAAACAGTAGCAGTAGTTGTAGATGGCTTAGCAGAAACGTAAGCTTTTACAGTATTGTACCCTTTAGATAGTACTACTGTTGCTCCAATCCCTACAAGCTTAGCATCGTCTGCGCTAGCAAAGGTAATAGTGCTACCATCTGTCTTGACGATATCGTCAAAAGAAATGTGCAATCTTCCTTGCTCAGACCAAACAACTTGATCAGAAGCCATAGGCATTTCAGCTCCTACCATACGCAAGAATCCAGCGATTGTACGGTTACCGTAACGCTCTACTTCTTTTTCGTATACTTCAGGAAGAAATTGTTGTGTAAAGTCCATATCTCCTACGGACAAATAGTTGTCTCCAAACAAACCTTTAACAGGGCGTGGAGTTAAGTGTGATAAGTTAGCCAGTGTAGCTGGCGATGTTGCAAATCCCATAATTTGTGTTTTTAATGATTATTTATTTTCTAATTTTAAGTTTAGAAATTCCCGGGCTTTCGCTAGGTACCGCACGTATTGACCAACCATTAGACATATTGACTTTTTCATGAACCCCTCTCGGGTCCATATCAATATTCTTAGATTTAGAAATACTTCCCTTAATTGCATCGGCTTTGCCTTGCTCATAAAAGTGTTGCGCTACTGCGTCTGCATTCATAGCTGTAAACAGCGACTTATGATAACCCTTGGCATCTGACATCTCATTCTTTTCGTTCAAGAACTTCTTGACAAAGTTGTTGATGTCGCTTTGGGTATTCTTAATCTCGACTGGATTTTTCACGTTAAACCTATACTTTTTATCTCCTACATTGAAATCAAACCCTTTGAAATCTTCAGAAAATACTTTATCGGTTTTACTTAGAAACGTCTTAGTCTCTCGTTCAGCTATAGTGGTAGCTTCTTTACTTTCGTTTTTGTAGCGATTAAAAAAGTCAACCGCCTCTTTTTGAGCTGGTGTTAATTTAGAACCAGCTTTTACTTCTTGATAGTACTTAGACTTCAAGTCGCTTAAATGGTTTTTAGCTTGATTTAACTCTTGCTTCCACTTAAGCTTTTTTCTTTTAATATCTCTTTCTTCGTCTAGGTCCTCGTCGTAATCAAACTTATCCTCTAGTAAGAAATCTATTTCTTCTCTATCTAAATGAGAATGTGTATCTTCATAGTACTCTCTCATTAATTGCTTCTCGTCAAGCGAGTCGTAATCTACATTTAGTTTATTGTAGTCTGCTAAAGACCCTCCCGTCTCTTCCATAAAAGCAGCTAGCTTTTCAAGAGCTTCAGGCATTTCTCTACCGGCTGGTTGAGGCGCGTCTGTAACTTGTTCTTCAACTACCTCGTTAACTACTTCGTTAGCTACCTCTTGTTCTTCAACCTCCTCAAGTATTTCTTGTAAAACAGGTGTTGCTTCTTCAGGTGTTGCATGCTCCTCTGTAGGTTGTTCGGCTGTTTCTTGCTGTTCAACTTCTGGCTCTGGTTGAGCTTCTTGAGCTTTGTTTAGCTCTCCTAAGTTGATCTTAATAGTTCCGTCCTCTGCTTGAGCAACGCCACTACTAGTTTCATTTTGTTCAACTTGCTCTTCAGCAATGTTTTCTTGTTGGTTTTCTTCCATGATAAAATATTATAAAATTACTACTATTAATATTACCTAGGCTCGAAGGAACCTAAGTCAAATCCACCACCTACTATATCATTCCCGGAGGACTCAAAGCTTTTTGGCGCTGAATTATTTTGTCTTTGTTCTATAAGCTCGCTCTGTTGTGTAGCTTGTAGCTTTGTTCTGTCGTCTTTTCTATCTTCTTTTTGAGAATCTTTTGCCTTAGCACCTTCAACTTCAATATTCTTAATCTGCATGTTATACTGAAACTCAACCTCCATAAGGTCTTTCTTAGCTTGAACTTCTGCTTGAAGTTTCTGCATTTCAAATTGGTTTTCCATTTGCATAAGCTGAGCTTTTTGCTGAGTAATCGCTTGGTTCTTTTGAACTTCTGCTTGAGCAGATACTTGCTGAGCCTGTGCGTTCGCGTTTGCTTGAGCAGCTATATTTTGTTGTTGCATAGCTTGATCTCTTTCTTGCTTCTTCTTTCTTCTGATCTTCAGTACTTGATTGGCTAGCTTCAAATTCTTCACTTCTCTAATATCAATAGCATCCTCAAGATCAATAAGACCCGCTGATAATGCGGTCTGTATGTTATTTTCTAACATAGATCTTTCAGTCTCATCAGGTGATAGCTCTATAAATATACCGAAGTCATGTAAATGCAGTTCTTCCATTTCAGATAAGGTAGCTACGTTGTGGCCGCCTATCTTCTGGATAAAAGCATCTTTAGAAGGAGAGAACTCTAATACGTCTGATATTCTCAAAGACAAACACTCTGCTAACCTTCTAGTAAGGAATAATCCCCCGTCTAATATATGTCTAGTTGCTGTATTGGAATTTGCGGCTGCAAGTTTCTGCACTCCAACTAGTGCGCGTGAATCAGGCGTGGAACCGTCTCTAGCTTCGTTAAGACCTGTTACGTCTCTTATCATTTGTAGATAATAGTTATAAGTCTGTATAAGTGAAGCTAACTTTCCACCTCCAGCTCCAGTAGATATTTCCTGAATAGGTATCTTACCTGGATTCATATCTCCGTCTTGTGTAAATGACCTACCTAGTACAGAACCTGTTTGAAAGAACATATTAAGAGCTTCCTGTGGATTATAACTTGTACCGTTACCTAAATCAATTTCAGCTAAACCATCTGCATCTAAATAAACTCCATCTGGAACCATTCTAGATAACACTTGCTGTAGCTTTAAGTGTGTAAGCTGCACCATATCTGCAAACCCAGTAATTCGACTCACTAAGGATTCTATCTTGCCTTGGTACATTCTAGGCGCTACAATGTTATAGTTTAGTAACACTTTAGAATTGTCGCTTTTAGGACGCATCATATTCTTAGCCATCTCCCATTTAAGAAGTTTGTTCGTTCCTACAACCATAACTCCTTCGTAGAGCACCTCCAGAGACCTCGAGAGCTTACCGAATTCTTTTTCTAATGATTCAACAGGTGGATCAAATTGGTCGTCTCTAACGATCACTTTTGAAGCTCCTGTAGCAGTTTCTTTAACTTTGTAGACTTCGTTCATATAAGTCTTATAATTAAAGTACAATAATTGGACTGTGTTTGAATCACTTTGATCGTAGTTGGAAATAGTTCTATTAGAGAACCCGTTATTTTGAAAAGATTGCTGAGCTATGCTTTCTAGCTCGTCGTCTGTTAAGTCTGGGAATTGTTTTTTTATCTCGTTAATAGGTACGAGTTTAACTTCTCCTACGTAGTATATGTCATCGAAGTAAGGAGACTCTGTGTAAGAGTATATTAAATTAGCTGGATCAACGTAATCAACTACAATACCTTCAGACTTTGAAAATCTACTTACTGTAGCTCCTATACCTAGTGTCACTAGATCGTAATTTACTCTTCTCTTTAGCAAGTCGTAATTATTGCTTTCAAGAATTGTGGTTATAGCTTGTTCTTCTGCTATTTCCACACCTTGCTTATATGAAAGTTGCATATGCACTTCTAACTCTTCTTTAGAGTCAGGTAATTGTTCTGGTGGGTTTTCAAATAAATTTACCCCAAAGTTCTCTGCTGCAAACTCATTTAGTTCTTGCGTCTGTATATCTCTTATAATAGATTCCATATACTCTGTCCTTTTACTGACACCGTATGGATCTTGAGAGTATACTTTAATGTCAAAAGTTCTATCAGATATTCCGTTAACAACAATGTCAACAAATTTAGGAATAATCGGAACTGGCTTCCAATCTATATTTAAGTAAGACAAGTCTCCGTTAATAGACAATTCGTCTTTGTACTTCTGAACGCCTTGTTCTCCTCTAGCATAAAGCCTTAGATTGTGAAATGTATTTTGATTGCTTCTAAATCTAGTATTTCCTGAATTAGTATTAAACCATTCGTCTTGAATAGCTTTACCAACTCTTAAGCCGTATTCGTCAGAGATCTTCTCTTGATCGCTAGCTACTTGACTCGGGAAAAAACTTTTTGTAATTGAATTAGCCATGCTTTATTTTATTATTTCTGAAATTCCTCCATTATTGTTATACTTAGTAAAGCTAATATTAAGCTTTTGTTTTTGTCTCTCTGCGTTTGGTCTATATAGGTTTTTGTTACAAGCCATTATTGCAAGACCGGAACTTATAGAGGCATCAAACTTTGTTCTTTTGGTTATATCGAATTTACTCCAGTCATTCAACGTATCATTAAAATACATATCACCATAACCTTCTTCTCCTTTATATCCTACATATTGTTGTATGTAAGTTTCTATAGCAGCTGCGTGAGCTTGCTTTATATCTTCGCTAGAGTTAGGTATACCACCTATTTCTTTTTCTGTAACTGACAATTTGTTCCAGAGTTTATCTGGTCTTGTCATTGAGTAGCCTCTGTATCCTCTTCTTTTAAAATGATATAGTAACCTAGGTTTGTTGTTTTCACAAAGTATAGGCATTCCGTAAAATACGCAAGCCATTAATACATCTTCAAAAAACATCTCAGCTGTCTGAGGTCTTGCTACGTATTCTAAGAAAAACGAATTAGGAGGAGCATCTTCCATACTAAACTTGGTTAGCCCGTGCAATGCACCTTTAGATCCTTTCCCGTCTGTCGTTCCGGATATATCGTAACTATCGCAACCGAAAGCTCCCATGTGCTCATTACCTGGATATCTTACTCCGTTCTTTTTAATCTGTCTATTTTGTATAGTTGAACCGGGTACCCAAGATACTTTAAACCTACCGTTAGGGTTTGGCATAAACATAACTTTTGTGTCTTTAACACCGTTTTCCCATTGAAAACTACCTGTTGTAACTATATTAGTATTACGTAGATCTTCGTTATAATCAATTTGTTCGTATATTTTTACTAAATTAAATATACTATCTTTAGTTTGATCTCTAAACGCATGCTTCTCTGTTCGGGGAAATTGTCTATAGAATTCGTTTAAACCGTCTTGATCACTTTTTAATCCATCAACTTCATTTTCCCAGTGTTCTATAACACCTGTATCTATCAGTTCGCCATCAACTCCTTTAACCGGTTCTTTTGGCGTATCGAATACAGGTAAGCCATAAGCGTCAATGAATCCTTCGTAGTTCCATTCCATAGGTATGAACAAAGAATATAATCCTGAGCCAGTTTGTCCGTTACGGTTTCTTTTTTTAACATCAGAGTTATCGTATAATTTCTTAAAATTTGCTCCGCCTTTTTCTAAAGCGTTTGACGTTGATCCCATCATACACTTACCAATGACTTTACTACCTAGCCTTAAACAGGTTTTAGTAACTCGCCAGTTATTTAAAATATTATCTGGCTTCTCCCACTTTCCACTTTCATCGTGTACTAGCAGCTTTAACTTCTCACCATCATAACTGTTGTCTCCTGTGTTCTTCCAGTCAATTGTGGTGTCTAGTCCTACAAGTTCTTCAAGCTGTTCATTTGAATCTAACTTTTTTCTTGTTAGCTTACTCGCTGGTATTCTATATGCTAATTCTGTTTTTGGCCTATCCATACCGTCTTGTATGGGTTTAAAGAAAAACGGATAGTTAATAGATATAGGTACAACTTTGTCTGTAAACATTTTTTTAGCATCTGCTCCTGACTTTGATAGTATACCAAAACGAGCATCACTAGACATTGTTGCTTGGTG
>VMHT01089626.1_pt1 | contig 16951 bp, 22 predicted proteins | sample 4693611 | NCBI WGS metagenome assembly VMHT01 (sample SAMN12280063, study PRJNA550983) | marine metagenome | isolation source: seawater sampled from same location over 5 years 0.02-0.2 micron viral filtrate | place: USA: collected off the coast of southern California halfway between the port... ...
GATAAGGATTTCATATTTCTAAAAAGAGATTTGACATTGCCCTTTAGGAAATTTTCTACACATTGGTCGGTCATTTGAGTAAACTCTTCCCTCATCATTTTACTGAATGCTTCTTCTTTCATGTTTTCCATAAACAGTGAGATCATAGGGGCGGTTTCGCCACTGCTGCCACTGTCGAGTAGAAAGACCGCCCCTTTTCCTTGGGCCTTTTTGGTGGGGAGTCCAGTGGTTTCGATCTTGTCTTGGGAGTGAATGAGCAGGGGCAAACTCAAATAGCTGTTAAGTGGGTCCAAACCAGAAGACTGACCGTGAAAATAAGATTCCATGGCGGCAAATATCCTTTTGAGCTGTGCGAATTTTTGGGGAGTAAGTGCGTCTTCAGGAGGGATTTTGTCCACAGCATAACGGTCGTAAAAAGCGGCGACCAAGGCCCCACTGCTGCCTACGCCATAGCCCTGGGGGATGCTGCTGTCGAAGTGGAGCTTTCGATCCAAGTCGGCTTGCAAGGCCTCCCAGTCCAGTTGAACCAGATCGGTGGGCAAGCCCTTGAGATAATGACTATAGTCACACAATTTTTGGTGTGAGGCACGGGTGGTATCATTTTCATCCTCGGCCCATTGGAGGGTTCCCCTAAAAAAATTGTAAGGGATGGACAGTCCTTTGGAGTCTTTGATAATACCATATTCTCCAAAGAGTAAAATTTTTGCAAAAAACAAGGGCCCTTTCATCGGTTTAAATTTAGGTTAATTAACTGATATTTAAACATTCCTGCCTGCGGCAGGCAGGTGCTTTTATTTGAAAATTTATCTTGGTTGTTTATATCCCTATATTTGGTTTTCACAGTACTAATCTATATTTTTTTAGCACCATTTCCCACTTGATCCTCAATGTATTGTCCTTGCTGACAATGGTTAATTAGTTCTTTTTGTAAAAAATCCATAATGGGAATGCGATATTGGAGGGGGTAGAGCAAATGTACATTGGCACCGGCATCGAGGGTAAAACAGAGGGGCAATTGGGTTTGATTCCTGAAGTCCCCCACTTTTTGGAGAATGGCCATGGTATTGGGTTGCATCAGTACAAAACGGGGGTTGGAGGTCATCATCATGGCATGAAGGCAAAGGGCCTCTGCCTCTGTCAAGTCGATAAAACGCTCCAGATCGCCGGTAATGAGTGCAGTTTTAAGTTGTTCGAGATGGGTGTGGGCTTGCTCAAAGCGTTGGGTCGCAAAGGGGTGACCCTTCATCAGTCCGTGGCCCATAGTGCTACTGACCTTCTTTTGTCCTTTGTCTACGATCAGAACAGTGTCTTGGTAATCGTGGAAAACAGGGTGCCAGTCCACGGATGGCGCAATGGCATAATGGTCGTTGCTTTGCGAAAAAGCTTCACTTTGGCCCCAAACCATCAGGGGACCTTCAATACTTCTCGCGGCACTTCCCGATCCCAATCGCGCCAAAAAGGAGGCTTTTTGTAAAAAAACTTCCTCAGTCCAATCGCTATGAAACTGTTTTTCAAAATCTACGATACAAAGTGCTAAAGCCGCCATGGCCGAAGCTGAGGAAGCAATCCCACTACTGTGGGGAAACGAATTGTGGCTGGAAATCGACAAATGATGTCGTTCCAAAGCGGGGAAATAGGGAGTGATACGATCCAAAAACTGCTGAATCTTGGGGTGGAATTCGGGTTGTTTTTTTTGGTCAAACAAAAAGTCAAAAGCCTCTGCATCGTCCTCTCGTGGAGAAAAACTTACTTCTGTGGTAGTAACACATCGGGATAGGGTAAAACTGATGGAGGGGTTTTGAGGCAGTTGCTGACCGTATTTACCCCAGTATTTCACCAAAGCAATGTTGCTGGGAGCCTCCCATTGCGTTTGGTAACAACCCTCTACAAGGGTGTCGAAAACAAATGAATTAGTACTCATGGATCACAAAGATACTTGATGACCGGGGTGGAAAAAAATGTAGCCGGTTGAAAATGTTTAGTTTTGAAGATGAAGAGAAAATTAATGTTTCCAATCACTATAGGGATTATGGTCTGCTTGATGGTCGGTTTCCTTGCGGGTCAGGTCACCCAAATATCGGTCAATACCTGGTACCCGACTTTAAAAAAACCTTTTTTTACCCCACCGAGTTGGCTTTTTGCTCCGGTTTGGACGCTGCTCTACCTACTGATGGGAATTGCGGTGGGACGGGTATGGTCCTATGGCATCCACCACCGCTGGGTCAAAACGGCGGTGTACCACTTTGGACTTCAACTCTTGGTGAATGGACTTTGGTCATTGATTTTCTTTGGTTTGATGAATCCCATTGGGGCTTTGGTGGTGATCGGGGTATTACTTTTTATGATCGCAAGAACCATGGAACAGTTCAGAACCGTTGATCTTTTGGCCACGCGCTTACTCTACCCTTATTTAATATGGGCATGTTTTGCCACTTTTTTGAATGCAGGGATTGTTTTTCTTAATTTTTTGTAAATTTATATAAGCAACCAAATCTGAAATAACATGTTGTTCAAGTCTACCATAGTAGAAACCCTAGTTGGTTTTATCTTTTTGTTTTTTAGTGGATGGATTTTTTACGACACTCTTGCCACTGATTTTTTCTATCAACACTATGTAAATATGCCGTCGATGATCGAGGCAGAGATCAATTATATTGCCCTTGGGGTTTTGGTAGAAGCCTACCTCTTGTCTGTGATTTACGGCAAGTGGGCTCGAGGTGAGTACAACCTCTAAAGTGGTTTTAAAATGGGAGCATTGCTGGATCTTTTGTAGGACTGGGCATCAATATGGTAAGCTTGGGTACCTTGGAATTAATAGACATTCAAGGGACCTTGGTCGATGCAGTATGGAATGTTGTTTACTTTGGTGTTGCAGGCTGCTTGAACGGATGGGTTTTCAAGCGCTAAGTTAAATTTTTAAGTGTAGGAAATGATCCCTACAGGTTTTATGACCAAGCAATTTCTTCTGTGAGGTGGGTTTTTGGAAGTGGATTGTAGGTACGGGTGCTTCAAAAAAGAAGAATTTTCCTACACCAAACGAGGGGCTAAACAGAAGCGGTAAGGATTACTCAGGTGCCAATTCGACTTTTAGTCCCTCTAGTTTTTTTTCTATCGAAATTTGACAACCCAAACGGCTGTTTTCTTGAACATGAAAAGCTTCGGACAGCATGGCTTCTTCATCAGAACTTTTCTCACTCAGGGGGTGATCACTCAATACATAGCACTGGCAGGAAGCACACATGGCCATTCCACCACAGGTACCCTCCACAGGCAATTCATAAGCTTTACACACTTCCATTAGGTTCATGGCCATATCGGTGGGGGCTTGGAGTTGATGAGACACACCTGATCTGTCGATTAAGGTAATTTTAATGTCCATTTATTCTATGGTTTTGATGGTTGATTTTTGAGCTTCTTTTCGACTGCCGTCAAATCCGGTAATCCCACTAACTGTGGTGTATTTGAGTATGTTTCTCTTTTCGGGATGTATGCGTTGAAAAGCACTTTGACACATCAAGGTGGCTTCGTGAAAACCACAAAGGATGAGTTTGAGTTTACCGGGATAGGTATTTACATCACCGATAGCATAAATTCCGGGAACATTGGTTTGGTAGTCCAAAGCGTTGTTTACTTTAATGGCGTTTTTTTCGATTTCCAACCCCCAATCAGCGATGGGTCCCAGTTTTGGGGTAAGTCCAAAAAGGGGAATAAAATAATCTGTCGGGTGTGCAACCGCAGTTCCCCGGTGGCTGACGATTACAGCAGTCAGATGATTGTCGCCCTCCAAAGCGATTACTTTGGCAGGGGTAATGAGTTGGATTTTGTTTTGGTCTTTTAGGGCTTGTACTTTTTCTACCGAGTCAAGTGCTCCCCTAAATTCGTTACGCCGGTGGACTAGAGTAACGGATTTGGCCACTTCTGCCAATACGATCGTCCAGTCCAGGGCCGAGTCCCCACCACCTGCAATGAACACTTTTTTGTTGCGGTATTTTTCGGGTTCTCGGATGATATAATCCACCCCCTTGTCTTCCCATTGTGTCAAATTTTCCAGATCGGGTTTTCTGGGTTCAAAGGTACCCAATCCTCCTGCGATGGCCACTACTGGTGCCCAGTGCTGGGTTCCCTTGTCGGTGGTGACTACAAAACTACCGTCGGTTTGTTTTTGAATTTCCTGAGCGGTTTCTCCCAAGGTAAAACCCGGTTGAAAAGGTTGGATTTGTTCCATCAACCGATCGACCAAATCCCCCGCCATAATTTCGGGTCGAGAGGGTATGTCGTAAATCGGCTTTTTGGGATAGATCTCAGCACACTGTCCACCTAGTTGGGGCAGGGAGTCAATCAAGTGGCATTTTAACTTAAGTAATCCTGCTTCAAATACGGTAAACAAACCGGTGGGTCCAGCTCCAATGATAATAATGTCCGTTTTGATCATGGTTTAGGCAGGATCTACACTAACAACTTCCTCGATCTGAGGGACGTATTTTTTGATGGTCATCTCTACACCCGACTTTAGGGTCATCTGATTAACGGTACAGGAAACACAAGCTCCGTGGAGTTGTACCTTTACCTTTTTATCGTTTTCGATGGCAACCAAGGAGATATCTCCTCCGTCTGAGGCCAAAAAAGGACGAATCTCTTCGAGAGCAACCAGTACTTTTTCTTCTATTTGTTTTGAATCCATTTGTTTTATTTTACAGCGGTACAGCCTACCATATTGGTGATGGCCACGGCCTTGGTTGGAGGTAAAGTGGTATTTCTTTTCAATAATTGGGTCACCAGATTTTGGGTGACTTCGGTGATGGACCGCTGAATGGGTGTTCCTTGCTGCAATGCGGCAGGTCTACCCAGGTCGGCAGCTTCTCTAACACTCTGAACCAAAGGCAAGGCTCCCAAAAAGGGAACGTTGTGATCTATTGCCAAATTTTCTGCCCCTTGCCTCCCGAAAATATAGTATTTGTTGTCGGGCAATTCTTTAGGAGTAAAATAGGACATATTCTCAATAATACCCAAAACAGGAACATTTATGCTTTCTTGTGTGAACATAGCAATTCCCTTTTTGGCATCCGCAAGTGCAACATTTTGCGGGGTACTGACCACCACTGCCCCATTGAGGGGAAGAGACTGAACAATGCTGAGATGGATATCTCCGGTTCCCGGAGGTAAGTCAATGAGTAAAAAGTCCAACTCCCCCCAAGCAGCGTCAAAGATCATTTGATTCAAGGCTTTTGCAGCCATAGGACCCCGCCAAACCACAGCTTGATTGGCTTGGGTAAAAAATCCGATAGACAAAACCTTGACGCCATAGTTTTCTACCGGGGCCATCTTGGACTTTCCTTCCACATTGACGGATAGGGGCCTTTTGCCTTCCATATCGAACATGGTGGGCATAGAGGGACCATAGATGTCGGCATCCAAAACCCCGACTTTACAGCCCATTTGAGCAAGAATTACCGCCAGATTGGCCGTTACCGTGGATTTTCCTACTCCACCTTTGCCGGAGGAAATCGCTATAATAGAATCGATGCCGGGGATAGGCTTGCCCTTGATAGGGGCAGCTTGTGCAGGTGTTTCTACTTTAGTGTTGATCTTTATCTTAGCCTTGGGATGAACCTTTTGGTGGAGGACTTCCAGTATACTGACTTCTAATTTTTTTCGGGCTTGTAAGCTGGGATTGGACAAAAGGACATCTATGTCGATTTCGTCCCCAAAGACCATAATGTTAGTCACCACCTTGCTTTCGATCAAGTTTTCTCCTGCTCCGGGTGCGGTGATCGTTTTTAAAGCTTGCACCACCTCTTGTTTGTTCAATTTCATCTCCAGCTGGCTTCGTTTTTTTAAATACAAATATACTCTAATCTGTTCAGAAACAAAAGTTTAGATTTCGAGAGGAGGAAGGGCCGAGTTTGGATCCCAAAAAAATTCTTTAAAATCAATGATTTGATCGTTTTTTACCTTGATTCCCTCGCTTTCAAGGAGCTGTTGCATCAATTTGGATCCGGGAAAATGGTGTTTTCCGGTCAACAGGCCATTGCGATTGACCACCCGGTGGGCGGGTACATCGGGGCGATTGTGGGAGGCATTCATGGCATAGCCAACCATCCTCGCACTTTGGGGATGCCGCAAATAACGAGCGATAGCACCATAGGAAGTGATCCTCCCCACAGGGATCTTTTGAACAATCTGATAAACCTGATCAAAAAATAGAGACATTAGTTGAATTGAAATTGAAGGTAAGTGATGGGTTTCTTTTGCTCCAAAAACATTTTTTCATAAAGGGTTTGAACAGCCACAGCGGTCTTTGGAGCATTGGGATTGTTGTAAATGTCGTGGTGGGCATAGAGCAGTTGATAGGCGGGATCGTTCATCAAGCCAAGGGTATAGCCGTGAAGGAACTCACTGTCGGTTTTGAGATGAACAAGGCCTTGGGCTTTTAATATTTGTCGGTATCGATTCAAAAAATCGGGATGGGTCAATCGGTGTTTGGTTCTTTTAAACTTGATCTGTGGATCGGGAAAGGTGATCCATATTTCTGCCACCTCATTGGGAGCAAAAAGGGTGTCGATCAATTCGATCTGTGCACGAACAAAAGCAATGTTTTCGAGGTTTTCTTCCAATGCGGTCTTTGCTCCCCTCCAAAATCGAGCCCCTTTAATATCAATCCCGATAAAGTTTTTGTCGGGATTTTGGGTCGCCAAATGGAGGGTATATTCTCCCTTGCCACAACCCAACTCCAATATGATGGGACGGTCTTTTTTAAAAAACTTTTTGTGCCAGTGACCCTTTAGCTCAAAAGCGTCCTTTTCCAGAATGTCTCGCTCAGGCTGAATAACGTTTTTAAACGTTTCGTTTTCCTTAAAGCGTTTGAGTTTGTTTTTACTTCCCATTCTGTAATATCAAAAGACAAAGTTAGCCAATGGGAAATTAATCCTGAGTAGATTTTATCTCTTCGGTGGCCCGCTGAAGGGTAAAAGAAAATTCGGATCCCACTTTGGGAGTACTTTCAACCAATAACCTTTCCTGATGGGCTTCAATAATGTGTTTGACTATAGCCAAACCCAAACCGGAGCCTCCGGCTTTTCGATTCCCGGATTTGTCGACTCTATAAAAACGCTCGAAAAGTCTGGGCAGGTGCTCCTCGGCTACCCCTTCCCCATTATCAGAGATCCTGACCAATATCTTTTCTTCATTGAGTTCTTCCAAGCTAACTTGTGTTTTTCCATTTTTTACACCATACTTGAGCGAATTGACGATCAAATTGGTCAGCACTTGCTGAATCCTTTCCTCATCGGCAAAAACCTGAAAAGGTTCGTGATACTCTCGATCAAAACTAATGGAGATTTTGTTTTTTACCGCCTGCATTTCAAGCAGATCAAAGACATTCTGTATCAGGTGTTTGATATCGAAGCTACTCCTATCAATGGTTTTGATGCCGGATTCGAATTGGGTGATCAAATCCAAATCTTTAACCACATAGATCAGTCGCTCCACCCCCTTTGCTGTTCTTTTGAGGTACTTTTCCCTTACGCTTTTGTCTTTTATTGCTCCCTCAAGCAGGGTGAGTACATAACCCTGAATGGTAAAAAGCGGGGTTTTTAATTCGTGTGATATATTTCCAATGAATTCCTTGCGGTAGTTCTCTTTTTCTTTCAGGGATTCTATTTCCAATTTTTGGTCATCGGCAAATTTTCGCACACTCTGTCGGAGCACTTCCATATCGGATTGAACAATTTGCTGGCTCATTGATACCCCAGAGGGAGAAAGATCGTTGTAGATGTTCTTAATTTTGTTTTGAATGAATCTTTCGACCCTGTAATGAATAAGAAAAACAGAAAATATAAAGAAAAAGAAAAACAGGAAAATTATTAGAATGAGGCTCTTGGAATTGAGTTGAAAGTCGAGTAGGTAAAAGAAAAACGATAGCAATATGAGTAGCAATATAACTAAAATGGCCGAAAGACTGAACGCTACTCTAAAATTCTTTATCCTCAGCACGGGAATTATTTAGAGGATTTGACAAATTTGTAACCCACTCCTTTGACGGTCTTAAAGTATTTTTCACCTACTTTTTCTCTGAGTTTTCGGATGTGTACGTCTATCGTCCTATCGCCTACCACTACTTCGCTTCCCCAAACGGTCTGCATGATTTTTTCTCTTTTGACCACCTTATCGGACTTGGATGCCAGAAGGTAGAGCAGTTCGAATTCTTTTCTGGGCAAAGAAAAGGGTTTTCCATTGTGGGTGATTTCGTATTGTTCTCTGTCAATGACCAACTTGCCCACTTGTATTTTATCTTGGCTTTCCTCCTCTTTTTTGAGGCGTCGCAATAAGGATTTAACTTTAGAAACAATGATCTTGGGTTTGATGGGCTTGGTGACATAGTCATCTGCTCCGGCATCAAAGGCCGCCACGTAGGAATAATCTTCCCCCCTGGCGGTGAGGAACATGATGATGGTATCGTTGAAATTGGCGTCTTTGCGTAAATGTTCGCAAGCTTCAATACCATCCATTTCAGGCATCATCACATCCATTATGATTAGATGAGGGGTGGTTTTCTCTGCCTTTTTTATGGCTTCTTTACCATTGGAAGCAGTTTTTACACTGTAACCTTCCTGTGCCAAATTGTATTTAATGATCTCAATCACATCGGGTTCATCATCAACCAACAATATCTTGATATCCTTTTTTTTCATGCTTTTTTATTATTGTACTAATATAAAAATTAATCTCATTGATGATTTAAAAATCATATTGTAAAGGCCCACTTATCTTAATCGCAATTAATTTTACTAAATTTGAATTTATTTCATTTAAAAAATCTGTATTTGCGCATCCTACTGCTCCTCATAACAATCATGTCTATGCATTTTGTCGTCGCACAACAAAATGTAAAAGGGAATTTTTTGAATGATCATTCCTTCGAAAAATTAACATTCCAATTGTATCCCAATCCCTTTACCGGAGGTAAGCTTCATATTATTTCCACTCCTACTGAGATCAAGAACATTATGATCCTAAACATTTTGGGTGAAGTGGTTTTTCAAACCGCTATTTTTGAGAATTATGTAATGCCCAACAATCTGAAAAGTGGGATTTACATTGTAAAAATCAAACAAGGGCCCCAACAAGGACTTGCTCGTTTGGTCGTGCCTTGACCTTGGTAAAAAATGACAATGGATCATTTGGAAAATTTTTGGGAAATCGACAGTCAACCGGCCTTTCATGCATTGGCCCTCAAGACTTTTTATTTTCAATATGAAAACAATAAGGTTTACCGATCTTTTTGTGACCTGATCAATTGTCATCCTACCGAAGTTAAATTTGTAAAAGACATTCCCCATCTGCCCATCTCTTTTTTCAAAACAAAAAGGGTTTGCTGTTTTGAAGAGGACAATGTGCCATTTTTCAGTTCCAGTACCACCATCGGATTAAACCCCTCCAAGCATTATTATCGCAACCTCGAGGATTATCAAATGAGTTTCCGAAAGGGGTTTGAACATTTTTTTGGAGACATTAAGGATTACGCCATTCTGGCCCTATTGCCCTCCTACATGGAAAGAGAAGGCTCCTCGCTCATTTATATGGCCGATGATATGATCAGCACCAGCCAACAGGCAGAAAGCGGATTTTACCTCAACCAATGGGATGGGCTCAAGGAATGCATCATCCGACTGGAAGAAAAAGGACAAAAAACATTGTTGTTGGGAGTATCCTTTGCATTGCTGGAATTGGTCGAGAGGTATTCGTTTGATCTTCAACACACATGGGTCATGGAAACCGGAGGTATGAAAGGCAGGAGAAAAGAATTGACCCGTGAAGAATTGCACAACCATCTGAAAAGAGGGTTTGGGATAGACAAAGTTTACTCGGAATACGGGATGACTGAATTACTTTCCCAAGCCTATTCTATAGGTGAAGGAATTTTTAAATGTCCCCCCTGGATGCGTGTTGTTGCAAGAGAACATCAAGATCCTTTTAACCGATTGCCTTGGGGACAATGCGGTGGATTGAACATCATCGACTTGGCCAATCGCGATAGCTGTGCCTTTATCGCAACCGAAGACTTGGGTAAGGTGTATTCGGATTCACACTTTGAAGTATTGGGACGTTTGGATGCCTCAGAGATAAGAGGTTGTAATTTGATGGTGATTTAACCAACAACTTTAACAATAAAGTAATTTTTCTTTCCCCGTTGGAGCAAAATGTATTGATCGTCGATCAAATCCACTGAGCCAATGCGAAAGCTTTCGTCCACCTTAGTTTTGTTAACCGAAATGGAATTTTCATTGAGGGCCCTGCGGGCTTCACCATTAGATTTAAGAAAAGAAGTTTTGAATGCTAACAAGGCGATCATGTCTATGCCTTGGTTCAGATCAGAGCGCGAAATCTCAGCCTGAGGAACACCCTCAAAAACTTCTAAAAAGGTTTGTCGGTCAAGATTTTTTAAATCTCCCGCGGTAGATCGCCCAAAAAGGATTTGACTGGCCTGAATGGCTTTTTGTAAATCTTGTTCGGAATGAACCATGCGGGTTACCTCCTCTGCTATGGTTTTTTGCAACAACCTCGTGTGGGGGCTTTCTTGATGTTGTCGGATCAGATCCTCTATAGTCGGCTTGTCCAATAAGGTAAAGATCTTGATGTAGTTTTCGGCATCATCATCTGAGGCGTTCAACCAATACTGGTAAAACTTGTAGGGAGAGGTTCGGGCCTTGTCCAGCCAAACATTCCCTCCTTCAGTTTTTCCAAATTTTGTTCCATCGGCTTTGGTGATCAGAGGGCAGGTGATGGCATAGGCTTTACCTCCCAACTTACGTCGAATCAATTCTGTTCCGGTAGTGATGTTTCCCCATTGGTCGCTACCTCCCATTTGCAGTTTGCAGTCCATGTTTTGATAGAGGTATAAGAAATCATATCCTTGGAATAATTGGTAAGTAAATTCGGTAAAAGACATCCCCACCTTTGCATCGCTGCCGAGTCGTTTTTTTACGGAATCCTTTGCCATCATGTAGTTAACCGTAATGTGCTTGCCGATCTCGCGAGAAAAGTCGATCAGGGTGTAGTCCTTAATCCAGTCGAAATTGTTAACCAACTTGGCTGCCATGGGATGGGCAGGATCAAAATCAAGGAATTTTTGCAATTGGCTCCTGATGCCATCGATATTTTTCTGCAATGACTGAGCATCCAAAAGATTTCTTTCGTGAGACTTGCCCGAGGGGTCTCCAATCATCCCGGTAGCCCCACCGACCAAAGCAATGGGGCGATGACCCGTTCTTTGGAAGTGAATCAAAATCATAATTTGCACCAAGCTGCCAATGTGAAGGGAATCGGCCGTAGGGTCAAAACCGATATAACCCGAAGTTTTGTGGCGGTTCAAATGATCCTCTGTTTCGGGCATGATGTCGTTTAACATGCCCCTCCAACGAAGTTCTTCTACAAAATTTATTTGCATGGCTTTGATTTTCCAGCAAAGATATATTTATGCCCTAAAACAAAAAATTATTCTTTAAAAAGCATTAGTTTTATTTTATGATATTAGTGACCGGAGCTACAGGCTTTATTGGTTCTCATTTGATGTGTCATTTGGCTGAAAAGGATATTTTTCCTGTGGCCATGTTCCGACATGAGTCAAACAAAAAAAGGGTTTGGAAACTGTTTGAGTCTCAATTTACAGATGCCAAAGAACGCTATGACAAGATCACCTGGAGAAAAGGAGATTTTAGGGATTTCCCCAGTTTAGATTCAGCTTTTAAGGGAATTAGCTATGTTTACCATTGCGCAGGCTATATTTCCTTGGCCCAACGGGATGCCCAAAAACTACTTGAGATCAATGAAAAAGGTTCTGCCTACTTGATTGACCTTTGCTTGTCTCATTCGATTAAAAAATTGGTTTATATCAGCTCTATTGCTGCCTTGGGAAACGACCCATCTGTCTCGGTTATCGACGAAAATACCCCCTGGGATAATAATACGGACAAAAGCCCCTATGCTTATTCCAAATACGGAGGAGAAATGGAAGTATGGCGCGGGATGGAAGAGGGATTGAACGCAGTGATCGTCAATCCTGCTATAGTTCTGGGAGAAGGCAGCCCCATTGAAAAAATACTGCAACGATACAAAAAAGGTTTAATGTGGTACACACCCGGAACCAATCCATTTGTAAACATCCAAGATGTGACAAGGGTAATGGATGAACTGATGCGTTCCAATATCAAAGGGGAACGGTTTATTTTGGTGGCCGAAAATTGGTCCGGAAAAGCAGTAGTGCAACACTTGCTGAAAGCCGGAAATTTCAGTCCAAGGGTGATGATGATTCCCAAAGGGTTTTTTTATTTCTTGTGGGCTGCAGAGTACTTGATTGAGTTGTCGGGCATCAGAAAACGTTTTTTGACCCGTGCCATGATCGCCGGGCAATATGAGCAAAAAACCATTGATGGGGGGAAAATTAGATCATTTTTAGATTTTGGATACTCGCCCATCTCAAAGCTGCTCTAAAAAGGATTGGAATCGATCTGCCTCTAAGGTAAACTTCTACTCCACTAAGCGCATTGCCTCTTGAACACTGTCATTTAACTTTTTGAGTCGGGTATTAACCAATTTGAAAACAGGAACGTATATTTTTGGATTTTTGGCATAGTAGGATTGACTGGAAGCCAACTGTAGACTGTCGATTCCGTACTTGTCATAGAGGTATTGAGGCACCAAATGTTGCTTTTTATCTTCGATAAAGGAACTGTTTCGCATGATGTTTTTCATTAAAATAATGTCTACCAAAACCTCACTCATTTGCTGGGGAGGGATCAGGTCATCCGGTGGTCTGTTATCTCCTGTCTTTGTGCAAGAAAAAGTAATGAACGATAACAGGAAAATAAATTTTTTCATACTCATCGCTCAAAAGTTAGTTTTTTACCCAAGGAGCCTTCTATGATTTTCCCTCCATCATAAACCAAATCTCCATTGACAAAGGTTTTGGCAATGGTGGCCTCAAAAGTAGTTCCTTCAAAAGGCGACCATCCGCATTGGTAAAGCAAGTCTTCTTTGACGACCGTAAATTTTTTGTTTAGGTCTACTAAAACTAAATCGGCAAAATATCCTTCGCGTAAAAAACCACGATTTTGAATTTTAAACAATATGGCAGGATTGTGACATGCTTTTTCGACAAGCTTTTCCAAAGTGGTTTTGCCCTGTTTTACTGCGGTCAAAAGTGCAGGATAGGCATGCTGTACCAATGGGCCACCTGAGGGGGCTTTGGTGTATGGATTTTGCTTTTCTTGGAGTGTATGCGGGGCGTGATCAGTAGCTAATACATCAATTTTATCCTCATTGAGGGCTTCCCAAAGGGCTTCGCGATCACTGGCTTTTTTGACCGCGGGATTCCATTTGATCAAGGTTCCTTTTTGAGCATAATCCTCCTCAGAAAACCAAAGGTGATGCACACAAACCTCGGCGGTTATTTTCTTTTCTGCCAATGGCTTTTCGTTGGAAAACAATTCGGTTTCCATGGCCGTTGACAGGTGAAAGACATGCAATCTGGCACCGGTGGCCTTAGCCAGACTTATGGCTCTGGATGAGGAACGATAACAGGCCTCTTGACTTCTGATCACATGATGCTTTTCTATGGGAATATCATCCCCGTATTGGGCAATGTATAGGGACAAGTTTTCTTTTATGGTAGCTTCGTCCTCACAATGAACAGCTATGGGCAAATTGGTACTGGAGAAAATCTTTTCCAATATATGTTCATCGTCCACCAGCATATTACCTGTAGATGAACCTAAAAATAATTTCAGTCCTGCCGCTTTGGTAGTATCAAAAGACTTGATTTCGTCAAGATTATCATTGGTTCCTCCAAAGAGAAAACCATAGTTGGCGATGGAGTCTTTGGCCGCCCTTTCCAATTTGTCTTCCAAAGCTTTTTGGGTGGTGGTCTGGGGTTCGGTATTGGGCATCTCAATAAAGGAAGTAATGCCTCCTGCTACCGCTGCTCGAGATTCGGAGGCAATGGTGGCTTTGTGTGTCAGACCCGGTTCCCTAAAATGTACTTGATCGTCTATCCAACCCGGCAACAAATGAAGACCCGAGGCATCAATGAGTTCTTCAGTTCCGGTAGGCTCGATGTGATCGCTGATCTTTGCGATTTTTTGATCACAGATCAAAAGGTCTTTTTGGGAAACCTTACCTTCATTGACCAATTGGGCATTTTGAATCAGTATCTCCCTCATCAAATTTGATTTAATGTACTTTTAATTTTCAAAATTAATACGGCAGATAGTGCCTCCCAAATTATTTTTCCATTCATTTTAGAAACTCCCAGTTCTCTGTTGGTAAAGATGATAGGATGTTCTTTATACCTGAATCCTTTATTCCAAATATTAAATTTCATTTCAATTTGAAAGGCGTAGCCTACAAATTTTATTTTTTTTAAATCCAACTGTTCCAAAACTTCTCTGGTATAACCAACAAATCCTGCGGTAGGATCTTTTATGGGCATAAAAGTGATCCACCTGACATACATAGAAGCTAAGTAGGAAAGTAGAATCCTACTTAGAGGCCAGTTGACCACATTGATGCCTTTTACATAACGCGAACCTATTACCATATCGTACTCAGACTTGAGGTAATTGAGCATAGGAGTTAATTCATTGGGGTGGTGAGACAAATCTGCATCCATTTCAAAAACAAATTCATATTTCTTTTCTAAAGCCCATTCAAAACCATGGATATAGGCTTTTCCCAAACCTTCTTTTCTTACACGTTGCTCCAAAAAAAGTCGATTGGGATGGGTTTTGATCAATTCTAATACTAAATCAGCTGTTCCGTCCGGGGAGGAGTCATCAACCACCAAAATGTCAAAAGCTTTGAGCTTCAAGGTCATTTGAATGATCTTTTTGATGTTTTCAACCTCATTGTAGGTAGGAATGATTACCAAAGCTTTATTCATAGTGTCGGGGTAAAAATACTAAAGTATAAAAAAAATATGGAGTCAAAATACTTCCTTATTTTTATTTCATGTTTCAATGGACTGAAAAATTTCAACCTCAACAAGACTGGATCACTGTTTTGATCATTTTTACTTTTATAGTCTGTGTTCATCTCTACAGTAGAAACAAGCATCAATTTAAACTTCTAATTTCTTTTTGGAAAACCAAAAGCTATTTTAAAATATACGATAAGGAAAAGTTTGCCAACCCTTTGCAAAGATTCAATCTACTTTTGACACTCATTTCTTTGATCACTTATTCGCTTTTGGGAAGCTTTTTTTACGAAAAGCTTTTGATGTCCTTGTATGGAGAATTTTCATTTTTTACTTTTTTTGTTGTTCTTTCTGCACTGGTAATTTGCCGTTATGGGATACTTAAACTTATTTTTCAATTTTCAGATCATTTTGAACTCTATCAACAAACTGTTTTCAGAAGTTTGAGTTTTTACGGATTGATCAGTATCTTTGCGATTACCTTCATTTCCATCTATTTCTACCGTTTTTTTGATAATACTGGCCTACTTTTTATTATAATAATACTCATCCTTTGTTCAGTTTATTTGTCTCACATGACCATTTACTTGGGAATCATTAGGAAAAATCCTAAACACATAGTTTATTTAATTTTATATATTTGTGCTTTCAAAATAGCGCCCTGGCTTTGGCTCTACAAATTGGTTTATTAGACAAAAGCAAAAATAGAAGAATTATGAAAGTGAAGACTATTTTGGTTTCCCAACCCGAACCTGCGAGTGATAAATCTCCTTACTCCCGCTTGCAAGAAAAACACAAACTCAAGATTGATTTTCGCCCATTTATCCATGTGGAGGGTTTGTCCGCAAAGGAAGTAAGAATGCAAAAAATCAATTTTTCTGATTTTGATAATATTATTCTGACCAGCAGAAATGCGGTAGATCATTTCTTTAGAATCACACAGGAGATGCGTTATAAAGTTCCGGATTCTACGAAATATTTTTGTCAATCGGAGGCTGTGGCTTACTATCTTCAGAAGTATGTAGTCTATAGAAAGCGTAAAATCTATGTGGGGGAAAAAAGCATTGCTGATTTGGAGGCTGTTTTTAAAAAATTTGAAAAAGAAAAGTTTTTACTCCCCAGCTCTGACGTACTCAAGCCAAGCATTCCGGATTGTCTCAACAAAATGGGTATATACTGGACTCGGGCCCCTTTGTACAAAACTGTAGTGAGTGATCTTTCTGATTTGAGAGACGTTTACTACGACGTATTGGTTTTTTTCAGCCCTTCAGGGATTGAGTCGCTTTTCAAAAATTTTCCTGATTTCGAACAAAACGAGACTAAAATAGCAGCTTATGGCAATGCCACTGTGCTTGCTGCCGACAAAGCAAAATTGAGAATTGACATCAAAGCCCCTACTCCCGACACGCCTTCTATGACCATGGCCATAGAAAAATATATCAGTAATAACGGTAAGTAAAGGGTAAGTTCCTACTGCGGTTTGTGTTTAAAGGTTTTCCAAAGCAATAAAGCCCATCCCAATATCAACAAGCTCCCACCTATGGGAGTAACAGGGCCCAACCATGAAAAATCATAAGGCGTCAACTTTCCAAAACAGAGAATAAAGATGCTGAAAGAAAAAAAGATAACGCCCCAAAAAAACAGCCTTAAAATTAAAGGATTTCTTGCCCAAGGGATTTGTGAAAAAATCATCAAAGCCAGGCCGTGATACATCATGTATCGGATCCCGGTCTGAAACGATTGTATAACTTCTGTCGAAAAGTGGCTCTTTAGGGCATGACTGGCAAAAGCACCTAAGACCACCGCCAACAAGGCAAAGCTAGCCCCCACAAAAACATATTTTCTCATCAAGTGAATGTAAGTTTTAAAAAATTAATTTCAATTGATTAATTCATTAATTTTATTAACACAAATAAGGTTTTTAATTTAATTTTTAAAGGTCAAAAAGTTTGAATTTTGAAGACAAAAAACGAGATAGTACTG
>VMHT01190409.1_pt1 | contig 16949 bp, 29 predicted proteins | sample 4693611 | NCBI WGS metagenome assembly VMHT01 (sample SAMN12280063, study PRJNA550983) | marine metagenome | isolation source: seawater sampled from same location over 5 years 0.02-0.2 micron viral filtrate | place: USA: collected off the coast of southern California halfway between the port... ...
AATTCTATTAAACCTAATGTAATATATAATGTAATAGGTTATGATTACTACAGGCCTTACAACCATAACTATTATTGGAGACCTTATAATCATAATTATAATAATTATAAACCAAACAACAATGCACATGGTAATAGCAACTATAATAATAACAGTTCTAACAATACGCCAACTAATACGACACCTACGATCAAACCAGCAGGATCGGTAACACCACCAAATCCAGTAATCGTTAATCCAAGAAAAAATAATTAATATGGGAAAGAAAGGTTTATGGGCAAATATCCATGCAAAAAGAAAAAGAGGAGAATCACCAGCGAAACCTGGAGATAAGAATTATCCAACTGATAAAGCTTTAAAAGACTCACAAGCAAAAAAACATAATCACAACGTATCTATGACACCATTCAAAAGATGTTGGAAAGGATATAAAGCTGTGAAAGGTAAAAAAGCATATTCGCCTGGTAGTTGTAAAAAAGCATAACAATGGCATACTCTCAAAAAAATAATCTATTTCAAAAGACAAGCTGCGGTCGTAGAAGAAACTACATGACTGTTGGTAATAGTAGTCCTGTCAAAAAAAACAAAAGCAAGTTATCTAAAGAGGTTATTCAAAACTATGAAGATATAAATATAAGTGAAGATGTTTTAAATGCTTTAGGTACTACACCTTCTGATACTGTAACAGTAAGATCTAGTAGACATAGAGGTATGGATCCTCGTGTAAATGCAGCTATGTCGTTATCTGGTAAAAACTCAGGTAAAACCCAAACTGGGTATTTGATGGGTGAGGAGTTAAGCACTAGAGGTGAGCAAGGTGGTAAAAAAGAAAAGATAGTATATGCAGGAGCTGACCGAACGTATACAAAAGATAACAAAGAAGAATTAGCTGGCTCTGTTGCACAGAAAAGAAAAAGAAAACCTGATGTAAGAAAAACTACTAAAGGTAAAGGTCGTAACTTCCGCACAACAAAAGAAGGCGCAGGTATGACATCTAAAGGTGTAAAAGCTTATAGAGCTAAAAATCCTGGTAGTAAATTAAAAACAGCTGTAACAGGTAAAGTTAAAAAAGGTAGCAAGGCTGCTAAAAGAAGAAAATCATTCTGCGCTAGATCAAAAGGTTGGACTGGACCAAGAGGTAAAGCCGCTAGACGTAGATGGAAATGTTAAGATATGTGGAAATTATTTCAAGATAAAAACGAAATTAACGAGAAGAATATAATAGGATTTGCATCCTTTATAGTAATGGTATTATTTGCTGTAGCTGACTTGATGACAAGCTTGATAGCAGATAAAGATCTTATTATAAATGAAGTAGTTTATAACTCATTTGTATGGGTTACATTAGGCTGCTTCGGTATATCTGCTGTTGAAAAAATTAAGAAGTGAAATTCTTTGATTTAAATAATAATGGTAAATATGATTGGTGGGAATATATACTACCTATTATATTATTATTATGTGTTGAAGTTGTAGCTGAGGTTATAGCTAAATTTTTGATATCTTAGTCTTTTTAGGTATAGACGATATAATCTTTTCACCTTTCATCCAACCGTTGTATTTCACAACACCTTCCTCAAGATCACTTAATATATACCAATGTAACAGCTTATTCTTTTCTAGCTGCTTAACATATTTCTGTTCCATTTTAGAATCGTGAGCTGGTCTTTTTAAAACATATACTGGTAAATGCCAGCTATGAGGTTTGCAACCACTTTCAACTCCTTTTTTGTCTCTTGGTTTTATGTTAGTTTGTTTAGCAAAAAAATCAAAACCTATTAAGTGTATATCTTTATACACTTTTATTTTTTCTATAAACCATATAAGACTTATAAAACCTGCACTAGGTCTATACTCACTAGTATCGATCATATCTTTATTAAACCTATTCTTCATAAGATCTATAATCTCTTGATCTGAATACATAAACTCATAAGGCATGTTCTTAGGTAAATGTTCTTCTAACTTCCACTCTTTTAATATAAAATTACCTCTACATCTATTAACTAAGATCTTAGTATTTTTATACTTACCTGTTTCAAAGTTTTTTCTATTCTTGTGCCATTCAGGAGCTCTAAACTGACCTGTTATCCATATGTCACATTTACTACCTAACTGTTTTTGTTGTGTTTCGTTGGCTGATATAGCTCTACCAAACCTAACAACAATATCAAAGCCGTCAATAAACTCAGCAAGATTATGTTCCATCATCTCAACTGAGTTACCAACGAATAACACTGATTTATCTTTTACAAACTCTTGTATACTGTCCACCATGCTAATGATTTTTCTGCTCCTTTAAATTTATCAAACCAAGGTCCACCGTTAGTATAATGTAATGCTTTAGCATTGTTACACTCGTAATGACCTACTAAACAATTATATTCTTTAGGTATATCACCTATGCTCTCTGCCCACCTTAATTCATGTAGCTCTGATGGTTTTGCTTTGTCTAAATATTCTTTTGTTAAATGTTTTAATTTAGAACAATTAAAAATAACTAAGCTCGACCAGTTTTTTCTTGGATAAGACTTGTTTTCTATACCGTCCATTTTAGTTCCAGTGACACTATAGTACTCATGCTTTACTACAGCTATATCGTTATCACCTAAGTAACTTACTAACTCCATAGGATCACATTGCCACAAAAAGTCGTTATCACAAAACATTGCTATACCGTCATATCCACATAGCAAAGGCACATAAAACCTGGTAAACGAAAACTCTGTTGATTCACCAGCTACATCTTCTCTACCGTATACATCTGTATGTTTTAATTTAGCTTTGTCTAAGTAGTATATCTTTAACTGTTTATTAAAGTCTAACATAGATTTTCTACAAACTTGAGTTGCTTGTGGAAACTTACTATCGTGCCCTATAAATATTCTCATAATTGTTTTAGTATTTCTTCAAATTTATCTAAACGTACCATATTAGATCCGTCACTCCAAGCAGCGCTAGGATTTTCGTGTACTTCAAAAAAGTAGCCATCAACGTTTAATGCTTTAGCAACTTTAGCTATAGGTAAAGTATATTTAGGTTGACCAGCTGTTGTATTACCTGAGTTAGGTCTTTGTGTAGAGTGAGTGCAATCCATTATAACTGGTACACCTAGATCTTTCATATCAACTATTTGTCTAGGATCTACAACAAGATCACCCATACCAAACATACTACCTCTTTCAGTTAACATAACTTTATTGTTACCTGTACTCTTAACTTTATCAATAGCGTGTATCATACTACGACCATCTACAAATTGTCCTTTCTTAATATTAATAGTTTTAAAAGTATTACCTGCGGCAACTAATAAATCAGTTTGCCTACATAGATAAGCTGGTATTTGTATAATGTCTACAACATTGGCTAACTCTTCTGCTTGCCAAGGTTCATGTATGTCAGTTGTAATTTTACAACCTTGTAACTCTTTTAATTCAGCAAATATATCTATAGCTTTATCTATACCAATACCTCGTTTAGAGTTTACAGATGTTCTGTTTGCTTTATCAAAAGATCCTTTAAATAATAATCAAATCCATACTTTTCTGCTAGTTGACTACACTTGTCAGCTATCTCATGTGCTTGTATTCTACCTTCGATACTACAGCTTCCAGCTATTAATATCGGCTTCTGTGTTGATTTCAATTCCATTATATTTAGTTTCAATTACTTCTATATCGTAGTTTGCTAGTATTCTATTTTGCTCTAAGCTCTCTTGTTTATATTTATCTTCCATAGTTCTATATGTTTTCAATAAATAAGGGTGATAACCATATATACCTAAATGCCTATCACCATAACCTATATCGGATCTCGTAAACCACATTGCTTTACCTGATTGATGTATAACTTTAACATCGTCAGCTTTAGCACCTTTAGTATAAGCTGTTAAACACAGTGGAGGTTCTGATGTACCTAATATTCTTTTCTTAATAGGTTTCATAGTCTCGTGGTTTATATCTATCATGTCTCCTTGTATGTTTAGTATATAATCATAACTACCTACTAAATCTAACACAGCACGTTTAGATAACCTATGTGTACCATTTTCAGCTGGGCCTGTTTGTATACACCATTTAATTGGTATATGCTTTGCAATACGTTTACTATCTGTTGCAACAAACGTATCAAAACCCATCATACGTACTTTGTCAAACACAATACGTATCAGAGGTTCATCTTCAAACTTCATCAACATCTTGTGTTTGATTCTAGTACTATTAAGTCTTGCTGGTATTACTACAGCTATGTTTCTCATATCTTCTTACCCGCAGTTCTTCTGATTATATCATCGTGATTAAACTCAGCCCAATATAATTCAAAAGCTACACCATCTTCAATACCTTCAAACTGATGTATTTTACCAGGTTTAACCATAGTAAAATCACCTGCTTCAAGTATTGTTTCATCTAACAAGCCTTGATCTTCTTGCCAAACTCTGACAAGCATTTTGCCGGACTCAACAAAAAATCCGTTCCATTTAAATCTATGCTCGTGTTCAGAGCATTTAAATCCTTTATTAAATTCTATTCGGTGAAACTCTAATACTCCATTTTTATGGACCATTTCTGTTTTACCCCATATTTTTCCTGCTTTCATATTTTTTTATTAAAGTAAGGTTTAGACCATCTAGCTTTGTTCATAAGTCTTACAGGTCTTTTCTTTTTTTGTTTAGGCATATCTGGTAACCAGTTATACCATTTATTTCTATTGTTTTCACTTAACGAACTTATATTAAACTTATCTAACGCTTGATCTTTTTTATTAGCAAAATGAATACTAATAAGCATCCTAGCACCAGGTGCATCTACCTTATGCCACATACCTATTGGTATGTAAAGTAAATCACCTGCTTCCAGAGTTATCTCTTCTAGTATTTCTTTGTTATCAAAGTCTTTATATAAAGTCCATTTAACTCTACCCTCAGTGTGAAACAAAAAGTTTTCTGTACCATCTTTATGAGGTGGAAAACTCTTTGACCCTGCTTTCGGTGAAGCATATATGTTACATTGGCCATGAGAAAAATATCTTTCTAACTCAAAGCATATATCAACTAAAGGTTTATTCTCGTAGTCTGCAAAAGGTATAACAAAAGATTTACCTTTTTTCCACAAGTTATGTACCTCTTGTTTACTTAACATAGGTTGTTTTAGTTTCTTGTGTTTATCTAAACACCATCTAGTATCTTCATCATCATAGTCTAGTATCTGTAAACTTCTAATGTGAGGGTACTTGTTTAAGTAAGTATCTAGTAATTTAAAATTAAATAAATTTTTAAATTTATTTCTTCTAATAACAAGATGTTTCTTTTTCCAATACTCTTTAAAAAAAGTACCTACATCTATTGGATCTAGTATTTCATTTATTGTTACCATAGGGAAACCATTTATTTAATAATTCTTTTCTTCTTTCACAACCACAAGGTATATTATACTTTCTTGATAAAGTCATTATCAACCAGTGTATACCTGTAGCTTTAGTAAACCTTTCAAATGTATCGCCAAAACCTTTATCCATCACAACTTAAACAGTTAGGGTCCATAGCTTGAGAAGCAATATCACCTCTCAATACAGATTCAGTTCTCATATAGTATAAAGTTTTTATACCTTTTTTCCATGCTTCTAAATGTACTTTATTAATCCATTTAGGATCAGCTTGAGATGGAAAAGCTAGATTTAAACTAACAGCTTGATCTATATATTGCTGTCTGATACCAGCTTGATTAACCAACTCTAGTTGGTTTATCTCTTTAAAAGTTTTGTAAACTTCTTTTATAGGTACGTTGTGTTCTCCTAAAGTAACGTTCTCTAATTGTTTGATACCTTGAATAGAACCTCCGTCTCGTAGTATTTGATCCCATATTTTTTCAGTGTTTAATTTATGCTTTTCTAATTCTTTAACTAAAGTTGGATTTTTGCGGATGAAAGTTCCTTTTGCACTTTGGTCTGTAAAGACGTTCGCCGCCCAAGGTTCGATACCCGGTGAAATATTACCAGCAAGCTTGCTGTTGCTAACAGTAGGAGCAATAGCACGTAAATGAGTATTGCGGAAACCAGTTCCAACACACCATAAAGGCTCTCCAAACTCCTCTGCAAGAGCATAACTAGCTCTTTCACTTTCAATTTTAATTTGTGAAAATATTCTTCTTGTTTCATATTGTGCTAATAATCCTTCAAAAGGAAATCCTTTTTGCTGTAGATATGTATGCCAACCTAAAACACCTAATCCAAGTGCTCTACCTTTTTCTGCAGATCTAACAGCGTTTTCAAATCCTCTTCTGTTTTTTGCTTTTTGTATAAATTCCTCTAATACACCGTCTAAAAACCATATGCTATCATATATTAAATTAGAGTCTTTCCATTCATGGTATTTAGCTAGGTTCAAACTAGATAAACAACAAACAAAGCTATGGTTTTCATCCGTGTGTAATACTATCTCTGAACAAATATTTGTCATAAATACTTTCAGAGCATTATCCTTGTATGCAGAAGGGTTGTTCTTATTTACATTACCCTTGTACATTATATAAGGCTCACCAGTTGCTTTACGTTTCTGTAGTAATTTACTCCATTTACGTCTTGCAACTTTATCACCGTCTCTAAGTTTACGCATAAACTTATCTCCGATTATAGTACATTGATGTAGGTTTAATGATTGTCTATTAACATCACCCTTAGGTTCTCTTATCTCTAACCAGTCTTCCCAATCTTTGTGATCTATATTTAAATTTACTGATGCAGCTCCTCTACGTACAGCTCCTTGATTTGTAGCTAGTATTGTAGAATCATAAACTTTACAAAAAGGTACAACACCATCGGATGTACCGTTCATTGTAATGTTTGCACCAGAAGGTCTGATCATGTTTAAGCCAACACCAACTCCACCACCGTGTTTAGCTAATAGCATCATCTCTAGGTTTTTTTGTCCTATGTCTAATATACTATCTGCAACATCAATACCGAAGCATGATATTGGTAAACCTCTTTCAGTACCAGTATTTGATAACACTGGAGAGGCTAGACATAACCAACCTTTCCATATGTAATCAAAAAATATTTTAGCCATTTCTGGCTTGTTTAAACGTCTTGCTACAGTTGTAGCTACACGTTCATAAGCTTCTCTCGGTGTTTCTCCATTATACAGATAACCACCAGCTATAGTTTTTTTATAAACTTCAGCGTCTGCCCACTCTGGGTAATCAACGCCTTTTTTCCATCTATTACTCCACATTATATATTTCTAATTAAATGATTTATCCATGCAACTAGCCCGTTAATATTTAACGCGACTAAGTTCCATTGTTTTCTCGCTGTAACTTGACATAACACACAGCAAAAGCCAGCTATGTATAAAGCAGGTTCCACAGTCCATTGTGCTGCCACTAAAAACCCAGCACCCATGTAACCTATTCTACTAGCTAACTTTTCCCAAGCTGTCTGTCTTTTGTTTTTTACTAAGTATTTTAATACTTTATATTTCCAACCCATTACCAGATGTCTTCGAAGTCTTCGCCTTCATTTGCTTTGCTGTAATCGGTCGGCCTAATAGCAAAAAAGTCAGTATGGGTATGACCACCAGTAAGATGATAAAACCAATCCAAGTTTTTCGCTGCTTCTTTATCGTACTTAAATTCTTTTGAGAGCTTTTTGTAACCAAGCTCAACAAGTTTTTCATTTAGTCTCTTTTTTATAAACTGTTTAAGATCGTAAGATTTCAACCCTTCAATATCCCCTGCCTCAAACATCTTATCTATGTATTTCATTTCAGCATCATGCATTACATGTGCTGCTTCTACTATGTGTGGTTGGCAAGTCTTTGCAAGAAAGTCTTTTTCTTCACACATATGTCTAAATAATTGACAACCCATTTTACTATGTAATGATTCGTCTCTTACAGACCATTTCATTTGTTGTCCAACTCCTTTAAGTAAATTACGTAGCTGAAAGCTATAAAGTACTGCAAAAGCAGAGTATAAAGAAACTCCTTCTGCGAAAGCACTAAAAATAGCCAATGATCTACCAATTTCAACAGGGTCGGTGCCACTATATGAAACGAGATTATCAAAACGCTCAGCCGTAGCTGGCTCATGTAAAAACGCTTCAAAGTCTTCAAGTCCAAGTGTTTCATTTAAATAACTATATGCTACAGCATGTATTGTCTCTTGACTTCCGAACATCATGGCCATCTGCTGTATTTCGTGTTTAGGAAACCATGATACTACTTTCTGTGTCCAGTAATCACTTACTGCACATTCAGTCTGAGCAAAGCCTAATAAGATATTTCCTACTAGGTTTTTCTCTGCGTCTGTTAACTTCTCGTTCCAGTCTTTTACATCACCCGACATAGGGATCTCTGTATGTAACCAAAATGCTTGAGCTTGTTTCAACCAACCCTCAGTATAATACTCAGGGTACTCAAAAGGTTTATATGCTACTCTATTATCAAATAATCCCATATCTTAATATTGTAAAGTTAAACAGACATCGAATATAAATACGTAAAACACGTGATCTATCTTGTTGTTTTCTGCGTCTGGATAATTTCTATACCCAAACAATAGGCCTTCAAAAAGACCAAAACTTAATTCCCATTTTTTCATATTATCTTCCTTGTCCGCGGTAAGGAGTACCTGAGTAATACTTACCTGATTTTTGTTTAGTGTTTCTATTTTTACTGTGTACACCTGGTCTTTTCTTCTTAGGTTTCCACGAGTAGTTTTGTAACGTTAATTTAGCCATGTTTTAATATTAATCTAACTGTTTCATCACATTCTTTTTGGTTTTGAGGCTTATACAATACAGAGTTTAAATTATGTTCTGCGTAATGCTTAAATAATTTCCATCTCATAGGAAAAGCCTCATTAGCTCTACCTTTAGTTTCTATTATAAAACCTTTACCAATAAAATCTGGTGTATATTTAATAGGTAATATCTTTTTATTACCTCTATCCTTATACTCACCTTTTCCATTAGCACATCTTTCATAACAAGTAACGTTTAAATCAAAACCCTGAAAGATCGTATATGTACTACCTTCATAAGCAGCATCAATACCTGCTTGTTTTAAAGCTTTATACATATACGCTTCTAGACCTGAGGCAAACTTAATCCCGTCGATACTAACTTTTTTACTAACGACAGGACCTCGTTTCCTTTTATAATTCTTTTTCCTCATGTACTTTCATTTGTTTAAGCATTGATTCTTCTATCTCGTCTTGCAAACATCTTTTTGCAGCTTCGATATATAATAACGCATCCATTATTTCTTCTTGTACATCAGTTAAAAACATATGCAGATCTTTCTCGCCTGTTTGTATCTCGTTATACATTGTTGAGCCGTATTTCTTTTGGCCAACTAAGCTACGATCGTCCATCTTCCTTAGTACAGCTTGTACTATCTTGTCTTTGGTTTTAATCTGCATCTTTAACAAATGTTCCGTTAACCATTTTACCCGTACGTTTAGATATTACGTTGTATGCTTCTGCTATACACGTTTCTATGTTTACGTTGTTTAAATGTGCTAGGTTAGTTAATACTACAACCATATCGCCAATAGCATCTATAACTTCTGGCTGATCATTTTCTAGTGTAGCTTTTGCTAGCTCACCCATTTCCTCTTGTAGTTTGATTAATTGCGTTTTAGGATCACCTTTATCATATAATCCTCTTTCGCTTGCCCATTGTCTAATGTTCTCAAACATTTTTAATGGTTTCTTGGAGCATTTTACTGGAGTTGGTTGCGCGAATATGTCATTGTTATCGTAAAACCTTGCAAATGCTTTATTGTATATATAACTTCTTTCTGTGTTAAACATAGAAGTTTTAACGTTTTTCATTATCCAGTCTATTGTTCTAGGTGTAATATTTAATTCACCGTGTTCAGTCTGCCATTTCATACCTAAGTTATCAAACAGCTGACCTTTCAACTTGTCTACTGGACATGGAAACGTTGTGGTCTGTTCGGTTATATTTATATTCATTTTAGTTTTTGGTTTAAGTTTTTTGTATGGTACCATATCTACTTTGTAGCCATACTCTTTTTGTAATTTTATCTCTTTAGACGATATATAATCTACATCTTCAGAGCTTTCTAGTACTTCATACTCGTTAGGTTCATAACCTTGTTGAACTGTGACCCGGTTATTAAGATCACAGGTAACACCGATCTTTTTACCTGGAATATGATAAATATAATAAGTCATAATTTATCGTTGTATATATGCATGTTATGTGCGTGATGGTAATACCACCCGAGGTCCATAGACAATCTCTCTGCGACATATTTTTGTAATGATGAGAATTGATACTGATCATTGCAAAAGCCGTACCAGAGATCATTAGATCGCATGTAAACAGACATATTAAGTTTATCATTAAGTATTGTAAATTGAACAGCATACGTACAAGGAGTATCAAACTCATATGTACCGTGTTCTTTACAATCATATATACTAATTGCAGCGTGTCTGGTTTCTTTATTATTTTTAAGCTTATTGATTACATAATCTAATTGATGATTACGTTGCCATTGCCAACCATAATTACTTCTAACCATATTGTTTTCATCTGCCATCTTTTCCCATATAGGAGGAACCTTACCATATATTTCACCTAGCTTGTTTATACTAGGATCACCAGATAAGTACCATTGCCATTCAGCTTCAGCGTAATCAGGTTTCCAATTACGTTCTTTGTTTGTTATATAATTCTCTGTTGGATTTTCCATATAAAAACCACAGTTGAATATAGCTTTTGTATTATCAAAATCTACACCTGTTTCTCGTATGTGATCCCACAAATAATTATAAGCATGATTAGCGTTATAAAATTTATTTTCCATATTTCTTATAATAATATAATTGATACTCTGATACTTTTTCCCATATTGTATTTGGTCCATAAGAATCAGACGTACCTAATAGTTTACGATTAGGGTATTTACCTTTTTCAATATCTACAACCCATATTCTTTCGCCATACTTTACAGCTCTTGGAGTTATACATATATCGTTGTTTATACACCATATCGCTGCGGCATCTTCTTCGGTGGTTCGAGTGTAAACACCCATACCAAACTTTTTACTCCCACGGAAGGCCGCTGTCATCTTTTTCGTCTAATACATTAACTTGAGGCACAAAAGAACCTGACTTAGGTTCCCATGTAAAAAACGATTCACCACCGTTTTCACCTAGGTTTTGAAACTTAACTTTTAATACTTTTACCTTTGTATTTTTAGCTTCATAATCTCTATGTACTAATAAGCCGTGATAACTAGCATCATACCATTCACCACCACCTTTTATATTATACATTGTAGGTTCTTGTATTTTACCGTTTTGGTCTCTCATCATCTTTGTCGGATGTGCTACTATAAACGTTAGAACGTCATACTTTTTACAGAACTGCTCGATTTTACTTAAGTAATCCATAGTATATCTATTAACATCATCTGACACAGCGTTTGTGTCTCTTATTTTATTATAAGGATCTATCACAAGGCATTTAATACCTTTACGTTTAACTAATTCAGCACCTTTACGCAATACAGAGTCTAGACTATATTTGTCCATGTCTATAAAATAAAAGTTATCGTTAACGTGTTCTGATACTTCCTTCCACCTACCGCCACCAATATCACTTGGCGATGGCATATCACCCCAACACTTACGCATAAGCTTGTGAGCATGTAAATAAATAGGTTGGTTTTCAGGACTAGCAAATGCTGTCTTCCAACCATACTGTTTATTATAGCCTACAACCATTTGGTCAACAAAATCAGACTTGCCGCTACTAGGTATGCCAGTAACAGTAATAAACTGACCAGTGTATGTACTGAATATCTCGTCAAAGTTATTGAGGCCAATTTGAAAGCCTGGTTTAAAACCGTTTTTAACAAAATCTTTAAGTTCACCTTCTACGTTTTTAAGTGTTGTTACATTTTCTAATGGTACTTGTTGCGCTGTATGTATAGCACTTTTTAGATCTTCTGCGCCGTACTTAATTAAGTACTCGTTAGCATCTTTACAGTCTAAGAAATCTACTATATAACAGTTTTCTGCACCTAGCCTACGCACAAACTCTTGTTTGAGCATTTGTCCAGGTTCATCAGCATCTACCGCTAGAATTATTTTTACTTTGTCTTCAAAGTAATCAATACAATTATCAAGATAATCTAAGTTGTTGTGATTTAACGTTGCACCGTTAGGTACTGATATTACGTTAGGCACACCTGCCTCGTGTAACGATAAAACATCGATTTCACCTTCAACAATTACACATGTATCATTATTAACTATACTGTTAATATTATAAAATACTTTTTCTGCGCCCTTGTATAATTTAAAATTCTTTGCACCGTCACGATACTTAATATTGATAAGTTGATTACCCATAAAGTAATTAAACTTTATTGTGTTCTCTTGCTTACCAGTCTGAGGCATAAACTCAGGGCCTTCAGAAACATTTAATGCTTCTAATGTACCCTGAGATATTCCTCTTGACTTAAACCATTCTACAACTTTACTACTGGGTGCCTTATGAGTTTTTGTAGAAAAACTCGGGCGTACGTATTCACGGTCGCTTGCACCCTTACGTTCGTAAGTATGTAGTTGAAAAGTTGAGTTACAGTTGTGGCAAGTACCGAGACCACGTTCCCAATCATAAGAAGCACATTTAAGCTTCTGATTCTTAGGTTTCCTGTCGTGAGAACACAGAGGACAAATCCCCTGTGTCTTACCCACTTCAAGACCATGTTGATTGAACTCATCAATCAAAAATCCATTAATCTCTTTATTCTCTACTTGCATCTGTGTTTTTTAAAATGGTAAATCGTCTGCTGGTGCAGCTGCTGCTGCTGGTTGGGCCATTGCTTGCGCAGGTTGGCCATCTCTTGGAGCTGGTTCAACATTTGTACCATTGCTCCATACTACCTTTACATTACCTAGATAAATCTTCTCAGTCTTAGCATCTCTTTCCTCTTTCGTTTGTTGAACGACTACAGGACCTTGATTACCAAACTGATCTGTTTCATCATTAACGGTTATTGTAATAGGTAAGTATTTACCTTTTTTACCTTCGATAATTTTATCTTTAGGTATTTTAGTAAGGTCAATACTTGTAGCTATTATACTTGCCATATTAATAAGTATTTAATTGGTTAAACATTCTAGACATCTGTTGCTTTGTAGCACCTGTGCCTCTTCTTAAATTATCAACAGCTTTCACATGTGATTGATTATTGTAAAAGTTGTTGGTACTCGTTGTAACGCCTGATACGTCACAAGTTCTTTTTCTTGTTCTTGCCATATAATTAAAAATTAAAGTGTTTTACTTATGAAATATTGTTTCGGATTAAAATCCTTGGTTTTATAGAACAGCTCATAAGCGTCTTCTGCTCTATCGACCTTGTCTTTACCTGACGAATAAAACTCAGGCGAACAGTCAAACACACCTAACTGATGAGTTGTCTTATCAATTACTACAAACACCATATCATAGCCAAATAACTTTCTATATATGTATGCTTGTGAATCGTAATTATAACGATAAGCACTGTTCTTGAATTTTTGAATATCAGCTGTAGTTTTAATATCTACTACTAATCCATCTTCATGGTTAATAATATCAGCTTTTCCTTTCCATACGTATTTACCGACTTTATCTACACCCGGTACCTCGTAGTCAACATCTTTAGCTTGTATTAAACCTTTACACACATCGTTGCTCATCATCTTTTGAGTCATCAGTTCGATACGATCAACCTCGTGTTGTAATAAACATAGTTCTCCACCTGACATTTCTTTGTACATCTTTGTATTTCTAGTAGATGATTGTATTACTTTATACTTCTTAAGCTTATCTGGCTCAAGTATTGCAGTATGAAAGTAACCACCTACTAAAAATGCAGATGATGGTTTACTTGGTTCTCCAAACGCTAGTGGGTTAGTTAGTAACGTACCAATGTCTGAGTTACTCAAGTATTTCTTACCAAAACTGCCATAGTAATCTTCGTCATTACGTAGCCTTTTTAGTACGTCTTCTTTTTTCATTTATAATGTTGTTAGTTCTTTCTCTTGTTCAGGAGTAAGTTGATACTTTTTCTTGATTGCATCTATTTTACCACCAGACTGTATATAGCTTTTAGCCTTTTTAATATCGGCTAGCTTGTCTTTATGTGTGTTAGTTGCGTCACTGTCTTGAGTATCATCTATTAAAAATAAATTTCCTAAAGCATATTTCTTACCATAAGAAGATGCAGAGCCAAATTGCTGAGGTGTTTGCATACCTTTTTGATTAAGATCTACACCAACTATAGCTTTTGCTTTTAACGACATACCTTTGCCGTCGTGTATAGCAGCTGTAGTTTGAAGCACAGGAATAGGACCATCAGCAATTAACTTTTCGTTAACTGTGACTGTTATATCGTACTTCAATAAAAATGGTTTGATTGCTTCTAAGATGTCTTCGGCTGATCGGAAATAATATTTGCCGAAGGAGTTAAATCTACTCTTTTTCGATTTAAACTCAGTCTGGACTTTAGCCAGCTTCTGTTGTAAAGTTAATTGCATTTAATTTGATTTAGTCTATATATATAATTACACATTAGTGAAACGTATTTAAATTTATTGTTCACCATAACCTAAAGATAATCAAGCACTTGCGAGTGATCTACATTATCAATAAGCTTTTTAACAGCTTGTTTCTTGAGTTGTGAAACTCTTACATAAGAGCTACTGCCTTGCATATTTAATTTAGCTGCAATTTCTTTAGCACTATGCTTATCGCTGTTCAAACCGTAACTTAATGTTAATACATTATATTCTTTCTCATCTAAATACTTTCTTAATAAACTATCTAAATAAGCATTTAACATTTCTAAGTTGTACGGTTCAGATTTATCAGGTATTTGATAGATCATATCTTCATCTTGTTTTGGCTTTTCGTCTATACTTAAGAATATAGAATTAAAAAACATTTCAACCATCTTTTTATCTTTACCAAAGTTCCTACGTATCTCATTTAGTTTATGCTCAGGTATTCTCATGTCTCCACGATTAATATCTACAGCTCTACGTATGTGACCTCGTATTCTTTTTGATAAGAAAGATTTTAATGTTTTTTCTTGATCTTCTGATTCTTTTAAAACCATATAGTCTAATCTATCAACTGCTTTAACTAAGCCAGAATTACCTTCCTGTATAAGGTCTTGTATATCCATTACACCACTTGCTTGTTGTGATGTTGAGAATTTTCTAGCTAAATTTTCTACCAAAGGAGTAAATCCTATTATCATCTGTTCTCTATTCCAGATAGTAAAGTCTCCATCTTTTACCTTAGGTAGTTTATAAATTTTATATTCAATGTCTTTTTTCCACCGAATATAATTTTGTACATTATAACTTTTCATTTAATATTTGTTTTTCTCGTTTTAAATCATCACTCATGTGGCGATGCACTGTTCTTGTAGAGCAACTTAAAAGCTTGGCTATTTTACTAATAGTAATTTTTCCGTCTACCTCAACCATAGCATCGTATATATCATACTTGTCTATGCTTGGTCTACCTATTAGTTGACCTACGATTTTTAATTTCCCACTCAGGTCTAAACCAGAGTAAGGTTTGAATACTACTTTACGTAGCTTGTTTGCAGGTGGATCACCACCTTGGTTAAATACATCTTCTATCATATCATTTAATATTTTCTGTTTTATGAAGAAGGTTACAAAACCATTATCTTTATTTGCTATAAATTTAAATACAGAACGCATATCATCTTCTAATGATATTTCATCACCTTCAACTCCATCTATATTTAAATAATATAATACAAGCATGTGCCACTTTAATGATTTATATGTAGTTATCTTAGCCTTGCTGTTAAACAAGTGATAACATTCATATGTACCATCGGCGTAGTATTTATACTGCTCGGTTTCAATAGTAGGTACATCGGTAATAGGATCTCTCCTATATACGATGCGTCTATTATTTAACCATTTTAAATTTCTGTCTTGTGACATTTGCCTGTTACTTATTTATTCTTAATACCTTTTGTCATACCCTATTAATTCCAGTTTCACTGGATCCCATTTTCCATGCTTTATTGATTTATCAACTAATAAATCAATTCTATTATTCCACCTATGATGCATTCTGTCCATTACTGTCCATATGCCATCAAAACCGTCTGTACCTGTAATTCTGACTTTTGCGCCAAATATAAAACCTTGTTCTTCAAGATCTCTACTTACAGCTATCCATCTATGTTCACCAGGACAACATTCCATTATATGTGAACCTGATGCGGTTATAAAAGGGGTACTATCTGTCTGTTCCGGCACCGCGTGGTATATCGTCGCAGTAACCAAAATGCTTTTTAATAAATTTAGTATCATATTTTCTTTCTTTATTTTTATTATATATGTGAGCTTTGTCATATACATAGTATAACCAGTACGCATGTATAGCACAATCGCGCTTGTATACATCTGGCATAGCCTGTGGAGGTTGTGTAAACTTACCCTCTGGTATACCCGGAGGATAACAGGCTAATGGCTCTTTACATTTAGTTATTGTTAAATGTTCTTTACCATATCTAACATAATATTCTTTACCTAGTTGTATCATATGGTTGTATAACCACCTGTAATGATTTTTGTTTTGCCTACACCATATAGTTGAAGGGTGATTTAGATGTGCCGTTTTATAAGGTACATCTTCATTACCATAATATCTATGTGCAGTACAAAGCATTTGAGCTGACTCTAATACCATCTTCACAACATGTTTATTGTATTGGTATACAGCTGCCAGCTCAGGATCTTTATCTAAATAAAATATATTCATAGTGTTTCTCGTATCATAATATCAGTTAGCTTATCACATAGCTGATCGTAATTCTTTTCCATAAAGTTATATTCTTGTTTACCGTTAATATCTACTGAGACC
>VMHT01147820.1_pt1 | contig 16947 bp, 19 predicted proteins | sample 4693611 | NCBI WGS metagenome assembly VMHT01 (sample SAMN12280063, study PRJNA550983) | marine metagenome | isolation source: seawater sampled from same location over 5 years 0.02-0.2 micron viral filtrate | place: USA: collected off the coast of southern California halfway between the port... ...
TATATGTTTATATTGTGATAAACTATAATCCAAAATTGAGTGTCTGGTGTAACTGGTCAGCACGGATTGGTTGTCCAATCAGGAGTGGCTTCGAGACCCACGGCTCTCATGTTTTTTTGTATTTTTCCGATTGTTAAAAAAACAATGAGTTCTGGTAGTTCGTGTGTCGATTCCCAGGGAATTATTAAATCCACCCCAACTTGTGCTGGATTTGCATCAACATTAACAAGTGCGGAATTTGATCAATATAATAACAACCGTGGTGGAGTCAATCTTACATCGGTCATAAATTTTGATCCAAATAACATTGGTGGTGAATTAGTTGCATTTGACGCATCAAGGAATCAAACTTATCAACTTGGTGGGTTTGTCAACAACGACATTACAAATGCACTTCGTAATGCTGGATGGAAACATGATTCAAAACCACAACCACCACCAAGTCCAAGTCCATGTGACTATACCAAAACTAAGATCTACATGATTACCATGATAATATTTATTATCTTATCAATACTTGGATGGATTTTATTTGCACTCAAGGCCGCTCAAAAATTCTAATTTATTTGTAGATCATGCCAAAAATAATTTTATTCATTACCAAAAAGTAAGCAAGATTGTTTGGTTGTTTTTTTGATTTGAAATTGTTTGATCAAATTTTCCAAGGAATGTAAATAATACCAACGATCATTACCAAATTTATTTGTCCCCAGTACATTTTCTTTCGTCAAGGTAATCAAATAATAATGAAGGTTTTGGCGAGTTGGTACTCGTGTTTGTAGTTGATCGTGGTATTCCTGACGAATCCAAGCATGAATCACATTGGTGGAAACACCATTTCCCGATTCTAATTCGGTTTGGTGTCGACAAAGTGTACAACATATTCGATCACGATTTGTCGAAATCAAAACACGAAATAAACCCTTCGTGGTCAACAAGTCCACCATTTCATTTTCCGTTTTATCTTCCACTTCATTCATGGTTTCATCGTTCACAATGTTCTTGTCGTCGGTTTCATGATCCTCTTCGTCCTCATCTTCGGTTTCGGTTTCTGTTTCGTAATCCATGATATTCTCCATGGAAGTTTTGTTCAGGGTAGTTTCATCCGGTACGGATTCATTTGATGGGGATTCCTTGGTTTTAGTTTTTTTGGACGATTCTTCGTTGGAATCTGGTGTGTCGTGTGACGATTGTTTTCGTTTGGTGTTCTTCCTAAATTTGTTTTGATTCCGAATTTTGTTGATACTGGTGGTAAATTTCCATTTTGGATTTTGTTTGATTTTTCTCTTTTGGGAAATCATAAAAAGTAACCAGTGTAAAGTTGGAGCAACCAGGAGTGGAACCGTGGGACCAATTGAAATTCCGGGTCCAAGTACCCGGCAAGAAACCAAATGTTTGGTGAGTTCCACTCCGGTTTGAACATCGGTGTCGTTCGTTGAAGAAAGAAGCCGTCGGATATCCAAGACAGTTTGGAAATTACTTTGTGCATTCACAAAAATCTCTAATTTGGAGATCAGATGCGTCGGAACCTGGGTCTTCAAGTAGGTCACCAAATCTTGGATAACTTTTTTTCGTTGGGAAATCGTCAAGTCACATTGGGTTTGAACTTGTTCCAAGTCGCGTTTGAAATGTATGAAAAAATCATTTTTGGATGATGAAATTTTTTCATATTCTTCATCGGATAAGTTCAAATCGAATCCATATAAAGCCATGATTGGAAGAATTAATTCCTTTCGTCCCAAAGAATTCTTGAATGTCAAAAAAGAATCCAACAACGAACATAAAAAAAAATGTTGGTCGGAACGATTCATTGAATCCAGTCGTAAGATGATGCCCACCAAACCAACCAAGAAAAAAAATCCCTGATTCCGGTGTTGATCCGTCGAATTGATGCGACCGCCTTTGTGTAGACTCATGTAAAAAAAGTCCTGACTTTGGGTTTGTCCGTGCATATTAAAAAAACTTCGTGGTAAACACCGAGCCAGACCCAATGTCGCAAGATTAATTCCTTGATAGTGGTCAACATTTCGTTTTTCGATAAGATGTCGTTCGATCCATTTCAAACACACTTCTCCATGATCTCGCCAAGACAACTGATTGTTGTGATTGTTGAAAAGTTGGGTCCGGGTTTTAGATTTTTCATCGAACGTGTTTATGAACGTGTTCATGATTCGAATGTGAGTAATAAATAATAAGAAAAAATGGTGATAAATTTTTCCAATAAAAATTTGATTTTTTAACCTTATTCATTAATTTGACCCAGACTCTTTCGAGTCATCGCAATGATCCGGGAGATGGTTTTGAGGTTCAACTTGGTTGTTTTTGTTTCTTTCATGGCTTGCCCAGTCAGCACCGCTTGTTCAAGATTCTTTTTGAAGGAGCAAATTTTCATAATCTCTGGTTCAATGGTTCGTTTCATGATGACCCGATGAACGTTGACGGTCCGTCGTTGTCCAAACCGCCAAGCCCGGGCAATGGCTTGTTCCATAACCGCATTGTTCCACCATGGTTCAAGAAGAATAATGTGGTTGGCGCATGTCAAGTTAAGTCCTTCTCCACCCACGGGAAAGGTAATCAAGAAAACTTTTGCGTTGGGGGCTCGAAAGGCTCGGATAGCGGCGGGTCGGTCTCTGGTTCGTCCGTCAAGTTGTACAACTGGTATTCCGTGAACTTGAAGTGCATCCCGAAGTAGATCCAGGGTTGAAGTGAAACTCGCAAAGATTAAGACTTTTTCTTGGGGAGGTGTTGCATGAATGATTTCAATTGTTTTTCGGATTTTGCTTGAACCAAAGCCGGCGGGTCCCGTCTTGTCGCAACACCACTGGTAAAGAGATTCTCCCATGATTCCACGTTGGGATACCGATTCATTCGATTCATCTTCGTCGGTGGATTGAGCGTCCGTGATCTTTCGTTTTGGGGTTTTTGGTTTGGATTTTGACTTGGGTCGGGATTGATCGAGTAGAGTATATGGAGCAACGGAGAGTTGTCGAAGTCGGGTAAAAATGTAAAGGAGTTGGGCAAACTGGGTTGTTTTCCAGGCTTGAAATCGTTGTGTTCGAATTTTGGAAATGATGTCTTCGGCTTCTTGGAGGAAACGTAGGTTGACTTGTGCTTCTTGAGGTGTTGGTTCAAGCTGATAAACTTGGTCTTGTCGTTTGGGCATGGTAAAAGAAAGCATGGAGTGGGGAATGTGGATCACACTGGGACGAAGTCGGTGCCGATCCATAAGTCGTAAGGACCAACCGGAACCTCGTCGAGTCACGGGAACTTTAACTCCGTGGTAGCCCATCCATCGAAACAGTGACCAGATATCGGTGTCTCGGTTACGAACTGGTGTGCCGGTCAAACAAAGATGTTCCTCTCCGTAAAGACTCATCATGGCTTGGAAGGTTTTGCTTTTGTAGTTGTTGAAGGTTTGACTTTCGTCCGTCACGATGATGGGCCAGGGTGTTTTGAAGAAAAGCATATCTCCAATCGCCGCCGGATCATTCGCTTGGGTCCGGGTTCTTTTCTCGAGGTACCGAAGTCGGTCGGGTGATTCGCCAAAGGTGTGTGGTCGACCCATGACTCGAATATCGTTGGATGCGTTGGTTCGTTTGTCGGCTCCACGAATGTAATCATAGGTGGTAAATACCACATCATATTCCAATAGTTGTTGTCGGGTCATGGATTTGAGTTTTAACTTGGTTTTGTTGGGATGCATCCAGAGTACCCGAAGTGTTCCTTCCTCAATGAACTTTTCAATTCCATCCAATTGCCACATATCCATGAGTGATTTGGAACTAATAAAGAGAGATGGAAAGTGAGTTGGTCCACGGGGAATATGGGACAAGACGTAAGAAAGAGCCATGTACGTTTTGCCCGCGCCCATGACCGCGGATAGAATGGTTCCTCTTAGACCGAGTCGGTGTGGTTTGATTTGGTATTGTTGGTAGAGATCGTAAAGTCGTTTAAATGTCTTTTTTTGGTGAGGCATGGGCATCAAAGGTCGTCCGTTAACGGTTCTTTTGAAGGGAATACCTTGGGAAAACCCGGGAATGGATGATTGAAGACGTTGAGCAAGTGCTTGGTCATCAAATGCTCGACGAAGTATATTGGGACTTGGTGGAGGTGGTGGTGGTGGATCAAACATGGCTAGGAGTTCATCAAATTCGGAATCCGACTCCGAGTCAGAGATGGTCATGTCATTAATCATGATTCTTAAAGTCAAAATAAATCGTGATTTATTTTTGAAATAAAATTTTATTTTTTTTTTGGTGTGCATCAAAACCCACCCATCTGACATGATGGGATGACATAATTTCTGGGATTCTTTGGTCTTTTCCAAGATTCACCTCCAACTTTTGTGGAAAAGACCAACTAAATCCCAGAAATTGTGTCTCCTCATTATCTCATGATTCAAGTGGGGTGGGTTCTGACTTACACCAAAAAAAATAAAAAAATAAATTTCAATAAAAATCACCATTTTTTATTTTTTATTTTTTAGTTTATTGTTCAAATAATCATGTCTATCCAAACAATTCGTGTGGATTGTAAGAATTCGCTCGAGTTCTGGCTCGAGTTGGATGTCCGAATTGGAGTTCATGATAACAAGCCGACCTTGACGGTAGTGGCAAAGCGTGGCCGCATGCCTTTTGATTCACGTACACTTGATATAATGGATCAAAAGGAAATCATGGCTAATTTCGCTGATCCAAACAAGAACTTTTCGGTCAAGATACAACAACACGAGGACGATACGGACCACGAATAGTTGTTTGTTTCGAATTTAACTTAAAATAAATCACCAAAAAACAATTTTACAAATTGTTTGTATAAGGCAATCTCCGATTGCCGAAAAAATTCTTCGAATTTTGTCAAAGTCGAGAATCGACAAAAAAATTGTACTTTTTGTTAAATTTTTGAATCATGGCAACACAACAAGAAGAACAAGATAGCCAGCCTTCTGATTTTGAGTTGTTTGGTTATTCGTGTCAAACTTTAAAAGATGGTTCGACCCAAGTCACGTTTCATCCAAAAGCCACACTTGAAAAATTGTTGGAGAGCGCCAAGTATTGTGACGTGATACAATGCGATTATCTGGATAATGAGCCGAGTTGGATGGACATTTTTAATGAAGCGTCGTGGAGTGGTGTCAAGATAGGTTATTTGAACGAAGGTATTCAATTTTGTATTGAAATTTTAAAGCGAGCCAAGGACCAAGACCGACAAGATATCGTTCAAGAAACTCAAGAACTTCAACAAAAGTTTGAAACCAAAGTTCAAAAACTAAAGGCAAAAATTCGTGAACTTGCTGATGAGGCACATAAGTATATATTATCTGAATTAAAATAACATGAATACAACGAATACACTTTTTTCAAATTTTTAGATGTTTAGATTTTGGCACGTTTGATTGGTTGACTTGAGGTTGTGGTCGTCGTCGTGGTCGTCGTCGTGGTAGTCATGGGTTGGTTCTCCCACATGTTTTGAAAGTCATCGTATCCCATGGCTTGAATAAGTTTGATGCGTCGACGGGAAGGAGTTAGTTTGGTCAAGGAAGGAATGGTGCCCATACCTGGACGTTTGCGTACGTACCAGAGTTTGATGCAACACTGGTCATGGGCTTCGTCGGGACGAGCCTTCTTCCAGCAATACTTGGGTGAGGGGCATACACCGTAGGCTGAGATGCGTCGAGCTAGTGCTCGTTCGGCGGGGTTGTCCAAGACCAACTTGAGGTTCCATGATTCTTGGTAGTAATTGGATCCTACCATGATACACTTGAGGATAGCTTTGGCAAGGAACTCACGCATCAACACGTCGAGGTGAGGATCATACTTCCACACCAAGTATTCTAGGGGAGAGTATCTTTCCACGTAGCGGCGTCCCGTCTTGACAGGGCGTGGTTGGAATGGATCCTCATTATGGTGTGGAGAATCTCCGCCCATGAACAAAGCAATGTTTTGTCGGAGTTCCCGGGGAAGGTTCTTGGTGTGTGCCACCATTCCAAGGTTGAGTTTGTTGATGGGTTCCATGTAAAGTTTGCTTGGGTCTTCGTTGAACATTGGAAATTGACTTTGGGGATACTTTTTCCGGGCTTGGACGTACTTGTTGGTCAGGGTTCGGAGAAACAAGGTGGCCTGGGTCCGAAGATGGGTGCACGCCAAGAATTCTCCGATGTACATGCTGATAAACAAAGGAAGTTGTTTGCCGTGGATCGTGAGAAAAAAGCCATGTCGAGTCTCGGATTCCATCATGATTGTTTTGTCTTCGTGAAGTTGAAATTCGTGGGGTTTCGCTTGGTGTTGCTGGAAGTCGTTGTGGGCTTGGTATTCTTCGGTGGTATTGAATAGCATTCTTGATTCGGTAAAAAGTGTGTTGAGTTCATTAACGAACTCAACCGTGGCGTTGACCGCGTAGTCGAGGTCGACTTCTGGTTCGTCCTCGGTCAGGTCAATGATGGAGTCGGGAGAAAGAGTAGAAGTGGTCATGGTTGTCGTGGTGGTCATGATTCTAATTTAAAGAATTTTTTGGCAACAAATATGTGAAAAATTATTATTTGAGTTTTTTGAGATTTTTTTGTGGCCAAGGAAAAGAGACATTGTTCAATTGGTCGACCCCCCATGCTCATGATCGACCCAACCGAGTTCTGGGATTCTTTGGTCTTTTGCCTTATCCAACGAAACATAATTCACCATTTAGATCTGGGATTCTTTGGTTTTTTTCCAAAGTCTGGGATCAGTTTGGTTCTTTGTGCCCTCTAAAATAAAACCCATTTGATCCCAGAAATTGTAAAAAGACCAAATAATCCCAGATCTAAATGGTGAATTATGTTTCGTTGGATAAGACAAAAGACCACCAAATCCCAGAAATCGATTGGGTCGATCATGGTCATGGGGGGCCAACCAATTGAACCATGTCTCTTTTACTTGACCACAAAAAATCTCAAATAATAATTTTTCACATATTTGACTTGTCAACAAAAAATTATTAAAAAATCACCAAAAACAACTAGAATCATGGCTTCGCAAAGTATGACCCAACAACTCTGGCAAGTAATGGCCAAGCATATCAACTTGGCTGAAAACCACCATGTGGGTATTTGCCATGAACTGACAAAGATGGTTCCCCAAAAGTGGTTGTTGAATGATTCGTATGAGGGAATTCGTTGGTCGATTGGTCAGCTTAACCATTTCGCTCATTTTGATATGACGGATGAGGCCATGTATGTTAGTACGGGCATCCTGATTATCCTGGCTGATCTCCAAGGACACTTGGCGGAGTGGCGCACCAAGGGAACCAACTTTCATTTTTTGGACATGAATCATGACTTTATTCGTGATCTCAAGCAACTTGATCATGAACCATGTCGACTTGCGGCGGAGATTTTTGAAGAAGAGTTGAAGAAGAAACCCCAAACCGCGATGGATGCGACCCGAGTGTACAAAGACAAACTACTCTCAATCCTCACGACAACTGATCACCCCAAACAAGCATATTGGGATCGTGTTTATGCGTTTGAACCCAGAAAGTCCGAGGCAACGGCAATTGTGACGGCATACGAGGCTGATCTAAGAAGCAAATGTTTGTCCGCATTTGAACAGTGGAAAGTCCAAGTGGCTAAAGACCCAATCGCTTGGGTGGGTTGTCCCTACTTGGAACCAACTCCCATTCAAAGTCTATCGTACGCCTATTGTTTGGCGATGGATGATACACAACGAGAATACTTGGCAATGGCCATGATTTCTTGTATTAAAAATGGATGCAAACTTGGTCATGAAAAGTGGAATCTTCAATTGGATAGCCCAGCGGAACGAGAGTTGGATGCATTATGTCCCGAGCGTAATCGCAACCACAAATCAACGACGACGACTACGTCAACCGTTACAACGACTACGTCAACCAAAGACAAATTGGATGGATTCTTTGTGGTTTCGACCCCCAAGAAGACAAGACAGCCCATGCGAGAAGTTCCGTCGGCCAAGCCGGCTCACCAACAAGCCAAAATTCGTCGAAGTACACGAATCCAACATCAACACAACAAGCGACGTCGTCAAGAAGCCCAAGAAACCGACACTACATATGACGAAATTTCATGTCCAAAGAAAAGATAAGAGAGCAAACTTGAGAGCAAACTTGAGAGCAAACTTGAGAGCAAACTTGAGAGCAAATATTAAGTATTAACCCATATACCGTCGCATTTCACTATATGACAAAGTTATGTTATTTTTTTTCAGTGTTTGGTTTGCTTTTTTTATAATTTTGTTTTTCTCTTCATTAGTCTGAGCAATATTAATTGCTTGACACATGTCTTTGTTCAGTTGTTCCAAAATTTGATTTTGTTCCAAAGGTTGATCCGAAGGTTGATCCGAAGTTGATTTTTGGTCTACGACTTGAGTGGATTGAACGGATTGTACGGATTGTACGGTCATGGTGGTTTGTTTGGACATTGTAAATAGTGTGGCTATGAGTTAAAAAAGTAAAAGTTGTGATAAAAAGTAAAAGTAAAAGTTGTTAAAAATAATAATTAATTGGTTAGTCTTTTCCCCCAAAGTGGTGAAAGTTGTGAATGACCTTCATTTGACAATGACCTCCATTTGACAATGACCTTCATTTGACAATGACCTCCATTTGACAATGACCTTCATTTGACAATGACCTCCATTTGACAATGACCTCCATTTGGGGGAAAGTGGGGGAAAAGACCAACCAATCCCAGAAATTCCTCCGTCCCATGGTGGGGGTGGGGTGGGATGAGGAGCATGATGGATCCCTCTTTGATTCTGGAATGTCAAAAAAAAATCACCAAAAAACAATTTTACAAATTATTTGGAGCAATCTTTAGAGTCAATCAATCCGAACCGTAGAATCATGGAAGAATTCAAAGCCGAGTATCGTACTCGTACTCAGTTGTTTAAATACAATACGCCTTCATGGCGAGATCATGGCGAGATGTGTCTGGCCTCGATTAACAAAACGTATTTCGGTGAGCGGGATGATGCGTTTTACAAGAGATGCCAGGGGATTAGCATTGCGACGTTGGGTCTGGCTCGATGTTTGCCTCGTGAATTTTTCTCGATCATGCACTCGAGTTCATTTGCCCCGGAATATTTTTACATGAGCATCCACATGGGTGGTCGTATCAATTCTTCGGATCAGCAACGTAATCATGGATTTTTTTTCTTGGTGGGCCTGACTGGCCTCGTGTTGCGGATGGAATCAATGACTCAATCCCAGCGGCGTTATTTTTTGTGTTCCTTGATGCGTTCTTGTTTAGTGGACAAGAATTCTCTGGGACGCAAGGAGTTGATTCTTCCGCTCATAACCATGTACGGTTTGGATTTTGAGTTATCGGATGAGGAATTTACCAAACTCAACATGTCCAAGGCTGACTTTGCTCAATTCCAGGATGAGCTCGTCTTGCTTCAATCCCAGTGTGATTTGACTTCGACCGAACGCGAAGAACGAATCAATGCATTGGTGGCTTACTTGAAGACCCGGGTCCCCGCCGAGATTTTGCCGCATCTTCCCATCTTGGTCAACACCGATTGTCACTTCAAAATGATTTGTGATATTCGTCAACTTCTTGAATCGGAGGACGACTCGGATGTCCAGACAGGAGTCGAACTCTCGAAGTCTTTGGTTTCGAGTTGTGTATTGGGCACTGGATTCATGATTAGTAGCCACGTTCCAAAAAAGGTTGCTCAGACATTGTTCTGGTTGCTCACCCGGGTTTCCCAGAAATTCAAAAACAACGACGATCCAAAATGGAAATTCAGCACCATCATCAACCAAAACAAGGGACAAAACAAAGGAAAAATCAAGGACCAAGACAAAAACCGAGTCAAACGTGCATACACGCGCCGCTCATCCAAGCGCAAACGCCAAGACCAACCCGAGCCCCAACCCCAACCCGTTTCGGAGGAAACCACATCCGTTTCGAAGGAAACCACATCCGTCCCGAAGGACGTTTCGGAGGAAGCCACATCCGTTCCGGAGGAAGCCACATCCGTCCCGACGACTGAGTCGGAGTTATCTTCCGAATCGACATTGGGTGAGGAACCCATCACAAAAAAAATCAAAACCAAAGAGTCTTCAACCAAAGAGTCTTCAACCAATGAGTCTTCAACCAAAGAGTCTTCAACCAATGAGTCTTCAACCAATGAGTCTTCAACCAAAGAGTCTTCAACCACGAGGTCTTCAATTACGGAGGTTGATGACTCAAACGTCGAAGACTCTGACTCTGACTCTGACTCTGACTCGGAATCTGATGACGATGATGATGAATCCGTCGAGACATCCAAAGTTTCGGTGACTCCACGAGAACAATTCAAGAATTGTTTGACGTATTTGGAGAACGTGTTTAGCGGCAAAGTTAATGCTACCGGCAACAACATGATATCGCACATGTGTGATATTGTTTTTAAAGGTCTTCGGAAGGAACATGCTGGAATCTCAGATCCAAAGAAAAAGGCAAAAAAGGTGGTAGTTGACTTCATTTTAGTGGCCTTCAAACTGGGTAAAAAATGCAAGCAAGCAATTGACTTTGCTACAATCGAGAATATCTTGACGGACGATGAAAAATCAATCATCCCTAAACTTCGTCAACAATTACAAAAGAAGAATGTGGATATGAATTGCTTTGTAACCAACTTGCCATAACTTAACAAAAAAATCACCAAAAAACAATTTTATTTTTTGTTATTTTCACGAAAATAATCATGAATTGTTTTGATCGTAAAAAACTTGAGGAAATACATGAGCGATCATCAATTGATCCAACTCGTATCCATGTCACGATCTATCAAGAACGTGACGATGAATGGGGGAAAACTGTTTCTTTTACTTGGTCGAATCAGCCACATTTGGTGGAACATATTATCGCGACACTAAAAAATTATGATTTGGCGTGGGGTGGCCAAATGTATTTGTCGAGTCAATTTGAAGTTAATGAGAACGGTGTTTACGAAATCGTTTTTTATGAGGACTTTGAAAAAGAAATCAAGTCGGGACCTCTGTCCGCGGGAGCGGAGTTAAAGGTGTATCCGCGCGAAGAAAAAACCTCAAGCGAACACTCTCCAACCAAAAAAACAAAGACTGAGTCAACCAAATAATCATAATGGTTACAAGTTAACAATCACAACTTTCGTTTGTCTTTTGCGTTTTCTTTGGGTTTTTTTCTTGGGTTGTTGAATGTGTAGAGTAGTTAGTTGAGTCACATGGTCACGAAAACAATTTCCGAGGGTGATTGCGAGTGTATGGTATCCCAGGGCATGGAGGTGTCCAAACATCACACTCAAATAATCCGTCGTCATGAACCACAACATAACTTTTCCGGGTCCCGCTAAGAATTCCTTCAATTTGGTTGGATTGTTGCCCAGATAAAAAGTCAGGAGAATTTGTGGACTCTCCGTGATCCAGGTGTCTCGTTCGGTTTGGGGTTTGTCTTTGATTCCCCGGGTAATCCAATCGATAATTAATTCCTGGCGTTGCAAGGAAGATCCTTCGATTGGTTGCGTTTTTCGATGAACCTCATCCAGCATAGATAAATAACTTAAAATCCCAAGTTCCTTATCCGTAAATGTACTCGGTGAACTGTCTTGTGCTTGGCGGAGCGTGGTCATGATTCTTTAATGAAAAGTTAAAAAAGTGTGAAAAGTCAAAAAAGTGGTGATTTTTTTGAATTTATTTTGTTTAATTTTTTTTGGTGTGAGTTCTAACCCATCCCCCAGGTATTACATGATGAATAAGAATTTCTGGGATCTGGGTGGTCTTTTTAAGATTCACCTTTACTTTTTATGGAAAAGACCAACCAGATCCCAGAAATTCTTGTTCATCATGTGATGCATGGGGGATGGGTCAAAATTCACACCAAAAAAAAATAAAAAAATCACAATTTTTTTGAATTTGAATTTATTGAAGAATCATGATTAAAAAACAAAGAATTCCGGTGGATTCTCTCCATCCCGATCATGCTTATATTTTATCATGGATGTTACCCGAGTCGTTGCGACTAATTTTTGACCAAGCGGTCGAGGAAAGTTTATCTCCTCGTATTTTACACCAACGAACCATCGCGACTCCTCGCGGAAAAGTCGAGTTTCCTCGTTTAGTTGGTTTAGTTACGGATCAAAATGGGGTTGATCAACGTGTGCATTATCGATATTCCGGCGGAAAAGATTTGGGTGTCCTCGAAACACCGGCTCAGGCCAAAATAAAGGCGTATCTTAACCATGAGTTGGGAGCAATGTTTAATTCTATTTTGGTGAATGCATATGGCTACAAACGAGAACCGAACGGCATGATTGTGAGTAAAAGTGGCGATGCGGCGTCAATTGGCCGACATTCGGATGATGAAGGGGATATTGTGAAAACCCGGTTGGGAAGTATTGTGGCGGGGATTTCGTGGCATTCCTCCTCGACCGATTATTGGATGTTTCGTATCCGGAGTAAACAAAAAATCGATTTGACTGGTAAGAAACCCAAAGCGAAATATGTGGATATTCGGTTGCAAAAGTATCAAGTGTTTGTCATGTGTGGGACTCATTTTCAACGAGAGTGGACCCATGAAATTCCCAAAAGTACCAAACGGTGGCCTCACCCGGGTCAACGTGTATCATTCACCATGCGGCATCTCCAACCAGAAATTGTAGCTCCCGTTGTAGCTCCCGTCAAAAAACGCCGGTTAACCAAGAAATCCAAAGAAACTAAGAACCAAAAGAACCAAACTAAATAATTGTTTGAGACTTTGTATAATTTTATCACAACATTTTATCACAACATTTTATCACAACTTTCAACGATGTCCACGATGTCCATAATGGAACTAATACAATGGGTTTATATCATTTTTTATTTCGTTTCTTTGTTTTATGGATTGTTGACTATACCATTGCGTGATCAAGTGGGTCTACCGTATCCATTGCATATATTTTTTTGTATTTTTTGTGGTCCATGGTTTATTATTGTTGACCCACTCGCTTATTTTCAAGCATACATAATTTTAGCCTAAACATAAAATTTTATATTACAATTACTTTTCAATTGGTGTCTTTGGAACCTTGACTTCCTTTGGAACGTCCGTCGGTACCTTGACTTCCTTTGTAATTGGTTCGGCTATAACGAATGGACCTTTGTGGTTTGCTTCCTCTTCGGGTGTGCATGCAATGGTGGGAACTGGGTCAAGTTTTTTCTCGGGTTTGTTCGTTTTGTTCGTTTTGGTCTTTTTGGTTGGTGGGATATCCGAGATGGCCGTTGGTTTGGTTGGTTTGGTTTTTGACTTGGTCTCATGTGGAGTCAAGTTTTTGAGGGGGGTCAGGTGGGTAAATTTGGTTGGAGTGGGTTGACCACCCAGGGCATTGAGAAGTGCGGTCCAGATTTTGCGTGGTTTGTGACCCTGGGTGTGGGATTGACAGATTTGGATTGCTTGGTCCATGAGGGTTTGGTAGTCGTTTGAGTTCATGGCTTCATCGGGATGTGTGTTGGTGAGTTGCAAGACGAGTGGTCGAGTGTGTGCCTGGATGGATGATTGGTTTTTGGTGTATTCCCCGAGTCGTGTTTGGTATTTTTTGAGTTTTGCTTGTTCCCTTTCGATGTTGGTGCGAGATTGTTGAATCATGGTTTTAAGTTTGGTTTTTTCTTTTTCCGTGTGACAATGTTGATCCCACGCCGTCATGAACGTTTTGGTTTGTTCTTTGGTGAGCCCCTTTGGTTTGGTTTTTTTTTGGTGTTTCTCTCGCGTTTGCCATCGTGTTTGCCATCGCGTTTGCCATCGCGTTTGCCATCGTGTTTGCCATCGCGTTTGCCATCGTGTTTGTCTTCCCGTTTACGTTTGGTTGATTTGGTTGGTTTTGGAAATCCACATGCCATGGCGAACAACGTGTCCGCGGATCGATGAGTTTGGCTCATGATTTTTTAAAAATTTGTCAAAATGAAAAATTGTGATAAAAATTGTGATAAAAATTGTCATTTATTTTTTGGGGAGTACAAGACATCATGGGGTGGTTATTGGGTCAGGGAGAATAGTGGGGTGTCTTGAATATTTCTGGGATTTGGTTGGTCTTTTTTTGGAAAAATGGAGGTCACCTTATTTGTGTTCTAAAAAGACCAGCTCAATCCCAGAAATTGTGTTTCCTCATGATTCAAGTGGGGTGGGTTCTGACTTACACCAAAAAAAAATAAAAAATTTGATCCAAAGAAAATATCACAATTTTTTAGTTTTTTCACCAAAGAATCATGACATCTTACTCCAAAACTGATCAAAAACGGATCAAGGCATGCCAGAACCGCTACATCAAACTTTATCCGGTACTCAAGGACTTACTTGAAACACTTGAGGCCTTACCCGATGATATCAAACAAAGTATGAATGACCTTCTCGAACTCATCTATCATGGACCATACCACAAGTATGGTCCATTGGGTGGAGTGAAAGCTAAAGAAAATGAATGGACTTTGTTTTCTTCGGGATATGGACTTAGAGCTGACGACAAGTACAAATTACGGCAAGACTACATCCAACGTATCCGCAAGTTGGTGGAAATGTATGAAACCGCATCCAAAAAGTTATTCTCGTGTAGAATCAATTGCACTTGGACAATAAGTGACAAATCGTTTCTCATCCCAAGAGCGATCGCATTCGAAGCTTACAATTTCACCCATGACCGTTTAAAAGAAACCTTTGGACAGCAAAGACAGCGGGTCTTTGACCTGATTAAACTGTTTGAGAATCAAAATGAACTTCGTGAATTACTTACCGCCAAACTAGACCAATTGAAAGATCGCTACCGTCTTCAAATCGAAGAACAAGAAGCCAAGCTTAAGGTGGAGTATGAATCCCAACTTGCCGATATTCGGAATGAATGGGAAAACAAACGTAAACCTTACAAACACTTGATTGTCAAAGTCAAACGAGTCAAAGGAGAAAGCTCAAACTTGTAATGACTTATACCAATGTCTCACATTAAGTTCGTATTCAGCAATCAAAAAATAAAAATTTCTTCGATTTGAACTCGAGGTTCTTGGTTCGATTCCAAACATGGACTGGTGTCATTATTATCATTGCGAACTGTTTTTTTATTTTTTTACCACACTGGTTATATTAACTACACTGACTACATTCATTCATGATAGTAGATTTCAAAATCATTCTCATAATATTTTCCAGGTTTTTCTTGTGCCACACATTGGAGATAAGCAAAGATTGCATTACCAGTTGTCGTAATCGAGGAAATAACTTCTTCACCGGGTGGTTTAAATAATTGGTGCAAGTTACATGGGAGAACTTTCTCCGTCTCACACCAATCTGGTTCAATATTGAGAGTGAGGTAATTTGGAAATGGGGAGAAAGAGTCTTGGTATATTTGCCCAACCAAGACCATCGAGTCATCCACATCGCCTTCATCTTTCAATTGTATCATATTAGTCCGGAAGGTTTGACACAACTGATTCATTTCTTCGCCAAATTCAATTTGGTTTTCCGTGATTTTATCAAATTCATGATCCACTTCTTGATCAGAAGTCACTTCCTCATGATCCGTTACTTGGTCCGGATTGGCTTGTGACGTGGTCTCATTAACATCCCACATTAGTCCATGGGTAGTTTTTTCAAAGACCAACGCCAAGTGTCGTTTTCCTTTTTCTCGGGCTTCCTTGTAATTCTTGAGTGAGATTTTTAGTTTACCACTGGCACAATCCTCACAACATGATGTACCACGGAAATACTTTTTGGCATATTTGGGGGTCACCCACATCATGACACAAGTGTAGACATCCGGGTCCGGACCAACTTGTTCATCCACATCCAAAAGTAAAATATTCTTTTTGTATTTCTTCCAAGGTGCATGATTAACACCTTCCAAAATTTGTTTTTGGTTTGCTTGCCATCCTGTTTGGAATGCATCTTCGCCAATTCCAGGACGTAACCATTTGATGTTCATATTGAATGTTTTGATAAATTCCATGATATAATTTGAAATGAACTTTTTTGGTGAAAAAACTAAAAAAAAATAAAAATAAATAAAAATAGTTTCTCGAAAACCGTCAATGGGTTAATTTTTTAACTTATTTTGGCGTAAATGCCCAATGTCTTTTGCAATCGCCATGAATGTAGCCGGGTGAACGATATTCGATATCCCAGTTCTTTTCGTAAAATGAATCAAATTCAAGTAAATCGTTATCGACGATTTCCTCATCCGTTTTTTCGGCAAGTTCGGGATTTTGTTGACGAAGTTTTGATAATAACTCACGTTGGTTGATGGTGATGGTGGTGGTGCCGATGGTGGATGCCAATAATTTATTGACAATTGCGAAAACCTTGTATTGTTGAAGTTTGGGAAAAATACTTGCGCGATATGCTTGAGTTTCGGCTTGACGTTTTTTGGCTTCGTGTTCTTGAATCGCCTGAGCCATTTTTTGGATTTGGGTGGGATCCATGGGAGAATTGGAGCCGGACATGATTAGTTTTTGTCAACAAAAAGTGGAAACTCAAGGATAATTCTTCAATTTATTTTTTGTCGATTTTTCAAATCAAAATACAAAATTCAAAGAATTTTTTGGTGATAAAAATCTCGAGTCGAAAAATGAAATTATTTGTTGTCAATAAATTGATGAGGGAGTTATTTAAAAATTAGTGTTTTGGTGAGGATAAAGTTAAGGTTAAAACTCACCAAACAATAAACAAATTTTTTTATTTTGTTTTACTGGATTCTTTGATCGGCGCTTTCTTTTTGGTTGAACTCGTCGGTATTTGTTGCCACAACAAACTTCATTTTGAAGAAACAATTCGGAGCCTAATGTATAAACATTACATCGGTTTCTTTTACCACATATGTTGAGAATACGACATTTTTCCAATTGCCGAATGTATCCTTTGATCCACCATGGAGCCTGACCAACTAAATTACCAATTTCACGAATGGTTAATCCTTGAAAAAGTAATTGACGGTTCTGATACAAACAACAACATAA
>VMHT01196178.1_pt1 | contig 16944 bp, 27 predicted proteins | sample 4693611 | NCBI WGS metagenome assembly VMHT01 (sample SAMN12280063, study PRJNA550983) | marine metagenome | isolation source: seawater sampled from same location over 5 years 0.02-0.2 micron viral filtrate | place: USA: collected off the coast of southern California halfway between the port... ...
CCCAGAGGATCGCGGTGAACGTCTTGCCGCTCCCCGTCGGGTGGTGGAGCAGCGCCCCGCGCAGTTGAGACGCGAAGCCCAGCCCCTCCTGCTGGTAGGTCATGGGCCACTCCCCCAGGTAGTCGTCGTGGACTTCCCCAGCATCGAGCAGCGCGCTCCGCAGCGGCTCCCAGGCAGCCACCGATCCAGGCACCGGGATGGCCTCGTCTGCGCGGAGCACGCCACAGTGCGACCCATGCGCCTCGCACAGCCGCCGAACGGCAGGCAGCGCGTGCCAGGATGAGCGCCACCGACCTCCGAAACAACGCACACCGGGAATGGCATCCAAGCGAGTCGGGGGATGCTCCCCTGGGTCAAACCAAACGTCGAAGGTGTAGTCAGGCATGTTCTTCTCGTCATGTGTGCGTGTGTGTGCGTCGGCACCGCCAACCCCCGCAAGGTAGCGAAGCGGCAACGACGTGTCAAGGGACACGGGCCTTGACGTGTCCCGGCCCCGCGAGGTAGACCCGTCAGACACACACACACGCACTCGGAGCCGTCCCGTGATCTCAGAGCAGGATGCACGGTGGGCCATCCCCCCAGCGGGATGGGTCCACGACTACATGGCGCACGCGGAACAGCAGACGACGGCGCCCCTGGGCTACCACCTCGCGGTCGCGCTCTCGCTGCTCGCCGTCACCACGCCCGTCTCCTACGGTCATCGCTATGCGGGCGACCTCTACGGCAACCTCTACACGCTGCTTGTCGGGCGCTCCGGTGAGGACCAAAAGAGCACGGCGCTGTCGGTAGGGCGCGAGGTCTTGCAGGCTGCGGACCCCGACCTCATCGGGAGGATGCCCGGGAGCCCCGAGGGCTTGATCGATGCGCTGGCCGATCGCCCGCGCCAGATCCTCCGCTACTCAGAGTTTGGAGCGTTCTTGGCAAAGGCGCAGCGCAAAGGCTCATACTTTGAGCCGATGAAGGCGCTTCTCACCGACCTTTGGGACTGCACCCCGCAGTCGCGCGTCAAGGCGAACGGGGCGGGCACGAACGTCCCCAATCCGCGCCTCTCTGTCATGGCGGCGTGCAGTACGCCCTACTTGGAGAAGTACACAGAGCCGGAGGACTGGAGCGGCGGCTTTATGGGACGGTGGGCGGTCATCTACGCCCGCCGCGAGCGCACGAACCCCGACCCGTCCGGCAACCCCGCCGCCATCCCGGCGCTCGCCCAGGCACTCCAGCAGCGCTCCGCGCTCCAGGCTGCCGGGCCCTGCATGGGCCTCACCGATGATGCGAAGGCGCTCTGGCGGGAATGGTATTTCGCCCTGGAAGCCCGACCTGTCCCCTCGACCATCGCTGGGGCGAAGACCCGGGCGCCGACCATCGCGCGGAAGGCGGCGATGCTCTACGCCTGGGACTTCGGGGAACCGTTTGCAGGCGACCCGTGGCGGATCACGGTGTCTCACCTGTCCTGGGGCATCCGGTTCGCTGAACTGCACCTGCAATCGGTGCTGGGCATCGCGGAGAAACTGGCAGAGCACCCCGACGCCCGGCTCCGGCGTGACGTGCTCAACATCGTCCCCCAGGGCGGTGCTCAGAGCCTCGCGGAGATCCTGCGCCGCACGAAGATGCGGAAGCGCGTCGTCATGGAGGTCTTGGAGGGGCTGTGTATCGACGGCTCCTTGAAGCCGCACGCCGTCTCCGGGGCGACCGGCGACGTGATCTATCAGCGGCTCCGATGACGCCCCGCGCGTGGCGAGACCCGTTGGTGGCGTCGCACGCCCTCTTCCTGGGCAACGTGCTGCTCTGGACGAAGGCCAGCCTCCCGTGCGCCGGGCTTCTCCTGCTCACCACGATCGCCTCGACCTGCTACCACCGGTCGAGCGAGACGGATCGGTGGTGGGGCTGGGCAGACCTGACGCTCGCCGTCGTGACGCTCTCAGCCACCCTGACCGCAGCGCTCCCGTCGGCTTCGCCGGTCGAGGTCGTGTTGGTCCTGCTGCTCCTCCCCCTGGGGCTCGCCTGCAAGGCCCAGGGCGACGCCCTCCGGGGTCGAGACGACGCGGAGGGCTACCAACGGTGGCACACCGCATGGCACGTCACCGTGTCCGTCGGGCAGGCGTTCCTGGCGCTACTCGCCTAGTTCCCGCAGGCACAACTTGCACTGGTCGCGATCATCGAAGCCGCCGTCGTACTCGCCTATCTCTTCGTAGGCCCGAGAACGGTCAGGCGCAGCGCCGCACAAGGCAGCGTCAGCCTCCTTGCCGCTGGAGAGAATCGGGAAATAGTGCGTCTTGGTCCACCGCCCCGGGCGCTCATACTCGTCAAAGTACCGCCACGCACCCCACACACCATCCGGCACGTCGTCGTCGTCGTCGTCATCGAGGAAAGACCGCACCGTGTCGCCCACGTCGCGGGGGTAGTGGTCCCCGAAGGTGTCCACGGAGTAGCCCTTGATCCGGTGGCGGTTGGCGGCCAGCCACCGCTCCAGATCCTCAATGGAGTAGACGGTGGCGGTGTAGTCGTGGCCGCCCATATCGAAGGTGATGTATGCGGGGTCCATGGGATGCTCCAGAGGTCAGGCGGTGAGAGTAGCGCAGGCGGCTTGGGCTGTCACAGCCCCCAGCCGACGGTCTCCAGGGTCTCCGTGACCCACGCCTTGACCATGCGCTTGGCCTCTGCTGCGGTGCGAATGATGCGCGTCCGGGTGCCCGCAAAGTAGTTTCCTTCGCGGGTCACCTCAACATCGTATTCGTCGGCATCGTCGCCCAACTCCATCACCGCTTCCATGTACGGGGAACCGAGATTCAGCCGCGCTTCATAGTCCCCCACCCTGTACTCGGTCGAGCGGTCGGTAACGTCGCTCACGTCCACCCCGATCACGTCCACCCAGCCGACGTTGACCCACCCCCCTGACCCGCGACGGGCCAGAATGTCAAAGTCGTAGGAATCCACATCGACACTGAACTTGTCGCTGGCGGGTCCGAACTTGACCTTGACGGCGGCGGGCTTGCGGCGGGCCTTCGGCTTGGGGGGTCGGTAGGAGAGAAGGTCCATCTGATCTGCGTTGCGGCGTGGCATGTGATGCTCCAGGGGTCAGGAGTCGAAGACGATGCGGCCAGTGCTCTGGCCGGGCTTGCGGAGGCGCCCCAGGAGCCAGGAGCCGCGTCCGCCGCTCCGGCGCTGGGCGGCCTTGCGCCCGCCTCGGACGGTGTAGGTGCCCGCCGCGAGGTCGAGGTCCACCGTCAGGTAGTCGCTGTCGGCGTTGCCCCGGTAACTGTTGGGGACGAAGCCGCCGACCACGCGGACCTGCCCGCCCACGTCGGCGGTCGTCCGCTGCGCCAGCACGTCCTTGACGGCGGCGACGATGGCAGCGGTGTCCTCCACGTCGAGGGTGCGGGTGCGCGAGCGGGCGTGGGCCTCGCGGGTGCGGGCCAGGGTCGAGCGAACGGCGGCGGTCAGGCCGGCAGTTGAGAAGCGCTTGGGCATGGGGTGCTCCAGGGGGTCAGGGGGGCAGACTATCACTTGGGTCGCTGGGCAGACAGGGCGTCAAGAATGTCGAAGGCGGTGGCCTCGGCTTCCGCAAACTCGCGATCGCCGTCCTCGCGGTCCACCCACCCGCCCCGGTCAATGTCGGCCTGAAAACGCACCCGTGACCCGTCGAGGTTGTCCACCTCCAAAACGAACGTGTCCGCACTCTCGCGCGGGCTCTCGACGTAGCCCTCGCCGGGGTGCCGGATCACCCGGTAGTAGACCAACTGACCCGTCGTGGGCCGCGTCCAGCGCTCGGGCTTGCCCGTCAGGGTCTCGGCCATATCCACGGCGCTTTGCAGGACCGCAAACAGGTCAGCAGCCGTGTCCAGAGCGGCCTGCATGGTGGGCAACGCCGCCCGCAGGGCGTCGCGGTCCTGAAACGCCAGCAGGTCCGTGAGGACGGTGTTGCGGGCGTCGAAGCGCGTCTGGTGCTCCTCCGCGTGGGAAGCGGTGTGCAGATAGGCGACGAGGCGCGTCAGCATGTTCAGCGTGTCGTTGTCCATGGGGGTCATCAGAACGCCCATCCGAAGAGGTCGCTGCGCTTCATGTAGTCGAGCGCCGAGGTGAATCCCCACTCGTCGCCGGCTCCCGTCTCCAAGCAGGCGGCGTAGGCGGCCCCCTGCAACTGAGCGGCGACGTGGTGAATGGCCTTCCTTTCGGCCTCCCTAATCGCAACGTGGGTGGAGGTGCCGTCCAAGACCGCCTCGACGGGCACCGTCGTCTTGAACAGCAGGGGGTCCTTGGTGTCGTCGGGGCTCGGCCACGAGATCGCCAACTCCCACGTCATGGTGCCGCTGTCGCGAAGGAAGGAGGTGTGGACCTCCAGCGTTCGGTCAAACAGGTCGTCAAGGGTCAGCATGGTCTCTCCGGGTGGGTGTGTGGTGGGCGGGACAGCGCGAGGGTGCAGTCAGGAATACTGGTATGCGTACATCGACGCGAAACAGCAGAGGTCGAGGCCGAGCGCCGTCGCGAGCGCTGCCGCCGCCGGCACCGCCTGCTTGACCTCGGGATCGAGGCGCGTGGTGCGGGAGTCTCCCTCCAGCCTGTGCAGGTGGCCAGCCTCGCCCGTCACCGCGACCGGATACGCCCACGCGATGCCGACGACCTGCTCGGACGGGACCATAAAGATCGTTCCGTCGGTCATGGTCTCGTCGGTCATGCAAGCGTCGTAGGCGGCTCCGGTCGAGCGGAAGACGCGGACGTTGGTGGGAAGGGTGAGGGGCATGGTCTCTCCGGGTGCAGCGGGCCGGTGCATCCCGGCCACACAGAGAGCATAGGCCGGTGTCAGAGGGCCGGCAACGACAAATATGCACCGTCTTTGTAAACGGTGGCACTGCGCCTATTCTCGGACGGTGATTATTTGCGGAGATCGCTCGACGTTGACCGTCACGGTGGCGCCGTCCACCCAGGCGCCGGGGTCGTCCACCCGTCCCAGGGTGCCCAGGACGATGCCCGTCAAGGCGACGACGTGGGTGTGCTCCCGGCGCCGGAGCACCCGCAGCCAAACCTCACCCCCGTTGGGCAGCGGGCAAACCTCGATCCCGATCACGACCGCTTCCCCCGACGGGCCAGCCGCCGCATCCGGGTCAAGGGCATCGGCTCCGCGTTGCCGGGGGAAGCCGGCACGACGGGCGCGTCCCGCTCCGGGGCTCCGGCGTGTCCCCAGGCGAGGACAGGCTGAATGTGGACCGTCGGGAGGATGACGATGCCGCTGTCCGCCAGCAGCGCCACCATGGACCCGTCCTGCAAGCCGGGCGTCGTGGCGGCCAGCGCGTTCCGCAGCGTGTCGTCGGCAGGCAGCGGGCACCACCGCAGCGCCGACAAGACCGGGAAACTTACGCCCACCCCCTGCAACGCCGCCAGCGCCTTCGCGACCTCCAACGGGATCTCGCCGTCCCGCACGGGCGTCCGGCGAGGGAAGTCCGGCAGCCCCTCGACGCCCTGGGAAGCCCACCACTCCCGGTAGCGGCGCCAGTTGGACACGATGGGCGTCCGCTTGTGGCTCTCCTGGGCGTCGTGCCACCGCAGCAGGCTCGCCCGCGTCACCCGCGCCTCCCCGTCCGAGGTCTCCACCGCGTCCCGCAGGACCCTCCGCACCTGGGAGGCGGCGGTCGTCGCGGTGCGGCGGCTCACCCCACGCTCGTCAATGAGCCAAGTGCGGAAGGCCCGCCAGTCGGGGGCGTCGTTGGGGGTCGTTGGCTTCGGGTTCACGCTCATCTCCTGTTTGATTGCACCTCGCCCCTTCGGGGCTCGGTGCAGGGGGGCTTCGATCAGAGGCGTAGCATAGAGGGGCCGTCCCGTGCAACGTCGCCCCATAAAGACTACCCTCCAGAGTCAGAGGAATCGGGGTGGTGCATGTTTACCGTCTACTCTCAAACTCTAATCCTACAACTATAACATACCCCCCTTATTCTTTACATTACACAGTACGTGTCCTCTGACCTATGACTCTAACTTTGTGGTGATTGCCTTTTCGCCCGGGTTGCGTTTTGCGCTCTTTTCGCGCGTGATACGGTGCCGCCCATGCGAAGTCTCACCCTCCCTCCAGGCGTCACCGGGAACTCGGGTCTTGTCCTCAACAGCGGACAGGTCGCGTTCCTGCGTGCGCTGCGGGCTGCGGTGCCGGGCGTGCCGATGCACGTCACCAGCGCGACGCGGACGCCGGAGCGGCAGGCCGCAGCCCTGGTCACGAAGCGGTCCATGGGCGAAGACCTGCGGCGCACCTACCGCTCCAATGCGGACATAGCAGCGGCGCTCATGGCCGCCCCCAACACGACCTCGGCCATGGCCGCGATCATCCGGCGCTACATGAGTCAGGGGCGCTTCCTGTCGCGGCACATGCGCGGGGACGCGGTGGACCTCCGATCGCGCAACCTGTCCGTCGAGCAACGGAACGCCTTGATCGCAGGGTCCAAGCGACTCGGAGCGCGGGCGATCTACGAAACGACGCCCCCGCACATTCACATCGAACGCATCGGCGGGTCAATCTCCGACGCTGCTCTCGCCGCCAGGGATGCAGCGGGACGCGCGGGCGGGTATGCTCGCCGGGGCGGGGCTGCGTTGTGGCGTCGTCGTCGTACCATCGCACTCGTCTACACCACGTCTGCCGTGGTAGGGTTGCTCGTCCTTGCTGCCCTGGTTTCTCGTCGGAGATCGCCTTGACCCGCCAGCCGTACAACCTCGACTACCCGATGCCCCGTGAGGGTGCGATGCTGCGGCGTCAACTGGCGTCGATGGTTGAGGATGCAGCCCGCCTGCGCTCCGCGCTGCACCCCGACGACAACGTCCCCGGGTGGACAATCAAGAAGGTCGCGACTGCTGAGGACCGGCTTCACAGCGCGAGCGCTTACCTGCGCCAGAAGATCGCAGATCAGAGCGGTGTCCGCCGGCTCGTCAACTACGGCAGCGACCAGACAGGGTTCACCTACGACGGCTACGGCGCTCCCGCTTACTTCGGTGACGGGCCGCTCAGGAAGGGACCCGGCGGACGGGGCCTGCTGCGGCAGCGGTTTCTCTCTCGCCGCCTGGAGCGGTTTCGGGCGCGGCTCGCTGACAGGAGCCCGCAGGAGATTGCAGAAATCGAAGATCGGTTGGAGCAACGCTTGGAGCGGATCGAGGGGCTGATCGCCTCCGGTCGTGCTCGTCGCCCCCAGGGCTTGCAGCGCCGTCAGCAGATGGTGCAGCAACTCCTCTCCATCGTGCGGGAGCAGTCCGATGCCGACTTGGGCCGGATGCTTCCTGCCATCGGTTCGGATCCTCTGGATTCGATCAAGCCCTTCCTGCCGATCTTGGCAGGTGCGGCCCTTCTTGCCGTCGCCTTCTCGGCGGCGTCCAAGTCCACCCCTCGTCGCAAGCCTTCGCGCAAGCGGCGCTCTACCAAGCGGCGCTCGCGCCGTAGCACCCGCCGCTAACGCGGCACAGGAGAACCCATGCGCGGACACCGCCAGGGAATGATGGTTCACGGCATCCACGATATGGGTGCCATCCCCCTCTACGACTACAGCGGCCTCGGCGTCGATCTCGGAGCCGAAATGGCTCTCTACGACTTCTCTGGCGCCCACGATATGGGCGGTCTCGTCGGAGACTACGTCGGTCAGGTGCAGGACGCCTACGCCGGCCTGCCCGGCTGGGTCAAGGGCACCGTGACGGTCGCGGGCGTGCTTGCGGTCCTCGGTCTCGCCACCGGCAAGATCAAGACCCAGGCGCTCAACCCGCTGAAGAAGAAGCGGAAGAACACCCGTCGGCGGAAGCGGCGCAACCCCGTCCACGCTCGGCGCAACCGGAGCACCCGTCGTCGTCGGCGTCGCTGAGCCGCTGACCTGACCTGACCGGGGCGGGGAGGGCACACCCGCTCTCCCCGCCCTTGTGCGATCCCTGGAGCCTTCGATGCAGTTCATCCCTTCCTACGGCGTCCTCGACGCTGCTCTGTTCGACCTTGACGACGATCTCGGCAAGACCGCCGGGCAGAAGCGGAGGGCCGCAAGGCGGCGGAAGCGCCGGGTCAAGCGCGCACAGCGTCGTCGGGCCGCTGGAAAGAGCCTCAACCGCCGCCAGCGTGATGCCGTGAGGCAGACCCGCCGCCGCCGGGCTCGGGCTGCCAACATCGCCGCTCGGGGCCGCAAGGCTGCCATTCGGGCACGCCGACGCTCCGCGAGGGCCGGGTCCTTCCTCCGTCGAGGGGGCGAGCAAGCACGGCGGGCACAGGCGGCGCGGCGTCGCCAGCGTCGTCTGCGGAGGCGGGGCGCTGCGGCGGGGAGTTTCATCAACCGGGGTCGGCCAGCCAGCGGCTTCAACCGCGACGCTCTGATCCAGTCCGTTCGCGGAGGCCAGCAGCGCCTTCTTCTCCCACCGGGATCCGCTGGTGCGGGTGCCGAGGGCGGCTACATGGAGGAGGGTCTGCCCGGCGCCTTCGACGCGAGCGGGATGCCCGGCTTCCCCGGTGTGTCGGATCTCCCAGGCGCAGAAGGCGCTGGCGCTCCGGCGCTGGACGCTCCCGGCTCCCAGGACCCGTCGTTCGCAGACCACTACCTCTCCTCTCGGGAGGGTCGGGGGCTCCCACCGCTCTCGCAGCAGGCAGGACAGACCGCTCCCCAGGTCGCACAGTACCTCGTCAACACCCCCGACGATCCCGACAAGCGGGACACGCTGGCGATGACTGCGGAGCACATTCTGGTGCAGGCTGCGGACGCCGCCGCGCAGAAGGGCGACGCTGCCGCCGCCGACCGCTTCAACGCCGCCGCGCAGCGATGGGCAGAAGAGGACAACGCAGACCTCGGGTTCTACGGCTACTACGGCGAAGCCCGCACCCTCCCCGAAGGCATGACCAGCCGCAGCGTGATCGCCATCGCTGGCGGTCTCGGCGCCATCTACGCCTACGGGAAGGGGCATCGGAAGCGCCGGAAGGACGACACGCAGACCATCGTGGAGTCGGTCGTCTTCGGTGGCGCCGCCGCCCTGGGCGCGCACGTCCTGCTCCGGGTGCTCGGCTACGAGGACTGAGGCGTGACCTCGGCTGCCGCCATCACCCGCGCCTACCCGGGAGCGGCCTCCGTTGCCTCCCAGGTAGTCTCCTTGGGACGGGAACTTGGGGCTGACCCCGCGTGGATCGCCAACGTCATTCAGTTTGAGTCTCGCTGGAATCCCCGGGCGGTCAACCGCAAGTCCGGTGCGTCGGGTCTAATCCAGTTTATGCCGGCGACGGCGAAGGGGCTGGGCACGACGGTCGAGGCGATCCGCACGATGACCGCCGCCCAACAGTGGCCCTATGTCCGTGCGTACTTCTCCCGCTTCCGGGGACGGCTGCGTTCCCAGGCCGACGTGTTCATGGCGGTCTTCTACCCGGTGGCGGTCGGAAAGGGGCCCGACTACCGCTTTTCCGCGAAGGTCTCGGCGGTCAACCCGGGGATCTTCACCGCCGGAGACTATGCCCGGAAGGCGCTCCGCGTCGCCCGGCTACCTACCTCGTCGCCCCCTCCTGCTGTGGTCTCTTCGCCCACCTCCTCTCCGGGTGAACGGCGGGGAGGGGGCGGCCTTGCGCGACGCCGACGGACGCTGCGGATTAGCCTGAGTGTAGGGGCTGCTGCCTTCGCCCTCATCGCCATCGCTGCCGTGGTGGCCCGTCGGAGGATGCGATGAAATGGGGTCTCCCTTTCCCAAAACGCTACAAGCGCGACCGCTATCGGGGCTTCAACGCTCCGACGCTGGGAGGCAAAAGCACGCACAAAGCCACCGACGTAGGGCTGCCGGTGGGAACCCCGATCTACGCCGCCGCTGACGGCGTGATCCACCGGGTGGGCTACGATCACAGGCTCGCGGGGACCTACATCGAGATTGCCCACCCCAACGGGTTTTACAGCCGATACCTTCACCTGTCTGCTCCGACTGCCACGCAGCCCGGGGTGCAGAAGGGGCAGCGCGTCCGTCGAGGGCAGACCATCGGACTCAGTGGAGGCAAGCCGGGAGCCTACGGCGCCGGCAACACCACGGCTCCTCACCTACACTTTGAGATTTGGACCGGCGTACCCTACGGAGGGGGCAGAATCGTTGACCCCGAAAAGTACGTTCCTTTCTCCAAAGGCCAGCGGACAGGCTTGATCCGGCGCCCTCGACGGGCGCTGATCGCGTCGTCCAGCGTGTTCGTGCTTCTCCTCATCGGCGGCGCAATCCTTCTGCGGAGGCGGCGGCTGTGAGGCGTTACACGCCCAGCGACCACGACGTGCTGCAAGGGCTCGCGATCCTGTTCGCCAGCGGTCTGGTAGGCTGCTTCGGAATCGGACTTGTGCGACTGATCTCAGGAGGGGTGTGATGACGACTTACGATGGCATTGTGCTGGACTACGGTCACGGCGGAATGATTGACGGTGAATACCAGACCGCAGGCAAGCAGTACACTTTCACGGACTACTCGGACTACTGGATCGGGGAAGGCATCACCAACCGGAAGACCGCCGCCTATCTGATCCGCTATGCCCTGGAAGCCGGGGTGCGGGTGTGGGACGCGGTGGCACGGAAGGAATGGACGGAGGCGCCCCGCTGGACGGATCTGGAGCAGCGCGACACGTCGCTCTCGGCGCGGGTGGCCTACGCCAACACGCTGCCCCAGCGCCGGGCGATCTTCCTGAGCCTGCACAGCAACGCCATCGGCAACTCGTCGGTGGGTCCGTCGCAGTCGGCTCGGGGCGTCTGCTTTTTCACCAGCGTCGGACAGACGACGAGCGACAAGATCGCCACGTCCCTCAACGACGCCTTCAAAGCCATCGTTTACCCCGATATGCCCATCCGACGCGGGGACTGGAGTGACGGAGACGTGGACTATGAGGCCGGGTTCTACGTCTTGAAGAATACAGCCAGCGCCGCCGTTCTTGGAGAGATTGGGTTCTTCACGAACATCACTGACGCCCGCTTCATCGACTCGTCAGAGGGTCAGCAGCGGATCGCCCGCGCTTACCTGACCGGCGTACAGCCCTTCATCACGACGCGGAGTGCATGATGCCTGCTTACACCGTCCCTGGGCCGGGCACGGCCACCGGCTACACCCTGGCGTCGAGCGGCGGCAGCAGCGGACCCAACGTCAGCGATCTCGATTGGGTCACGATTGACCTCACAGACGGGTCGTGGACCGCGAGCGATCCCGGCGGCATCATCGGCAACACCGTGTCCGTCGCGAGCGACGTTCACACGTTCAGCCTCAACAGCGTCGCGAGCGGAAGCGAGGTCCACAACTTCTCAGGCGGCTCTACGTTCACGGGCCCCCGCTGGTACGCGCCGCTCAACCGGGCGGACGGCACACGGATAACCTCGGACGACACGTTCACGTTCATTTGCGAGATCGTGGTCAAGACCCCCGACGCCAAGGACGCCATTCAACTCGGGTGGGGCTGGTGCGAAGACCCGACAAGCACGACGCTCACAACGATCAAGAAGACCGGCGCACTCCTGGGCTACGACAGCAGCACCTCCAACGCCCGCACCACTGGCATGACCACCACGGGCCGCGCGCCCTCTCAGGCTCTCTCAGGGCAGGAGATCGTGGTGGCCCAAAACCTAATGACCGCTTCTGGATACCAAGGTGCGATCCAGTACATCAGCATCAAGTCGGACGGCACGCGGCGGACGAATGGGGCGCAAAACCAAAACCAGCAACTCACCGCCTCTACTGACCTGTTCCTCATCGTGCTGATCGGGCTGAACAGCAACACCACCACCATCACAGCGCCGAAGGACATTAAGGGCAAGATGCGGTACCGCGTGGTCCGCTACGAAACGCCGCCGTCGTAGCCCGTGGTCGGGAGCCTGCGCGCATGGTAGGCTTCGGGCGATCTGAAGGAGTCCCAATGAAGGATCTGCTCACCACCGGCTTCGCGCTTGTCGGCGCCTACGCGGTGCTCGACCGCCTGGGCGTGGTCGGAGGGCCCCTGTGCCCCGAAGCGACGCGGAACATCGGCGTGAACACGCGCAACCGGCAGATCGCCATCGACAAGTTCCTGTACGGGCCGCTGAACCCGGCGCAGCCCTCGGAGGCTTACTGGCGCAACCTCGCCGCTGTGTGGTCGCGTGGCAGTCGTGTGACGGACGTGGAGATCCGCGAGGCCAAGAGCGCCCGCTGCGGCAACTGCGGCGTCTTCGACGTGTCCCCTGGGATGCAGAAGTGCCTCCCGCCCATCGACACTGCCGATGATTACGACAGTTTCGCGGTTGAGTCCGATGCTGTCCTGGGGTACTGCTGGGCCCACCATTTCAAGTGCGCTTCCACGCGGACGTGCAAGACGTGGGTGACGGGCGGCCCGATCCGCTCGGACGCCCGCAGCCCATTGGGCAAGGGAGCGTAGGATGGCGCGAGCGACCAACCCCATCCAGATCGTCGCGGGCTTCAAGGTTCGGTCTCCGGCGGGCATGGATCAGTTCATCACGCGGGTCGCCCAGGCGATCCGTCTGGAGTCGCGCATCGGCGCCAACGCGCGCTTCCCGTCCCTCGCCAACCTCCAGAAGCAGGCCCGCCGGATGCCCAAGGCGGACACGGCGCGTCTCGCGGGATTCTTTGCGAAGATTCGGGACTATGCCAACAAGAACCGGGCGCCGCAGACCGCCGCTGCGGTCGTCCAGGCCGCGTCGTGGTTCTACTACAACGTCGAGGGCGGGCGCCCGGCTCCTGCGGCTCCCGCTGTGGTCAAGAAGGGTGCGCGTCCCGCTCCCCTTCAACAGCAGCCCGCCTACAGGCCGCCTGCGGCTCCTCCTGCGGCGCCAGCGGCTACCCAGGGCAAGACTCCCATTACTCAGCGCGTGTGGTTCTGGCCCACTGTGATCGGTGGTGTCGGCCTCTTGTTGGCCACGGGCATCATCGTGGCAGGCCGCAGGTAGCCATGGCGCGCAAGATCGCACAGAACGGGATCTCCCCCTACTACGCCGCTGGTGCGGTGCTGCTCGCCTTCGTCCTCGGCATGACGCTGGAGGCGGGGACGGGCAAGACTCGCAAGACCGCGAAGCGGGCGGCTGCGGGTGCCCGCAAGCGCGTCCGTCGAGCCCGAAAGGCTGTCGAGGACAAGAAGCAGCGCGCCCTGGGGGCTGTGGAGGGCCAGAAGCGGAAGCGTCGGGCCAAGCAGCGCACCGCCCTGGAAGATCAGAAGGCCGCGATCGAGAAGCGGTTGCAGGCCCTCAAACGAAATCACCAACACCGATAGGCAGGATTGAACGATGGCAAAGAGTCGTTACAGAGCGCCATACCAGAGCAGGATTGTCCGGGTGAGCGAGCCCTACGAGAGCGGCGGTGAGAGTCCGACCCTCCAGATCACAGGCTACACCGAGCCGGTGATCGGCATGACGCCAGCACAGGCGATGGAGAAGGGCGAGCACTTGGAGTTGGTCAAGGACGCGATCTCTCACTACGGCGACGACAGGACCCTGAAAGGGCAGCCGTATGTGCCTCTGAGTCAGCGGACACCGTCGAAGACCTACCTGACCTTGCAGTCTCTTGGCGTCCTCAGTCTCTACGTCGAGAGCCCCAAGTTGCGCGGGGCCGGTGATCTCCGGGGTTCCCGCCCATACGAGGTCTGCCTGGGACTCACAATCCGCGCGACGCTCGACGTGGGGGAGTACGCTGACATGCGACGTGATGGATCCCTCGTTGAGATCGCCCGGGTGCTGAGTGACGACCTGCTTCTGCGCGGGAATGAACTTGTCCAACATATGCTGAGCCCGGTCTGATCCGTGATGCACCACCCCCACGACCCCTACGACGACTACCGCATCCCCACGATCCCGCATCGCGGCACCTACGCCCCGCGAAGCGAGGCCGGGAGGATGATGGCAGGCGCGCTGCGCTTCGCGGCGGGGGGCGCGGACGTGCCGGTGGGGGACCTCGACGTAGCCGGAGCCCTGGGCGCAGCCGGAGACCTCCTGGCGCTGGTGCCCGGCTCCGAGTCTCGGCAGACGGCGACCGCGATCGTGCGGGGGCTTGCTCTGGGAGCGGGTCTGCTGGTCCTCCTGTCCGTGCTGCGGCAGGGTCGGGGCCGCTGACGTGGCGAGACTCATCCGACCCAACGGCTTCCGGCGTCGCCGCAACGGGATGGCCTCGCTCGACAAGCGCTTGTCGTTGCGCGAGAAGGCCGATCTCATCGACGGTGCGCGCTACTTTGACCTCGACAGCCAGCACGTCAAAGGTCTGCTTCGGTCAATGGCGGACCCCCACAGCCGCGAAACCTTGGTTGCCATGAGCCCCGACGATTTCCTGACGCTCGCCGCGCCGATCCAAGACGGGCCGGGCGCGGTGGAGGACAGCGAGACGGGCCGGCTGTACGCCCCCAGCAAGATGGAGGGCGTGATCGATGCCCTGGAGCGTGGCGTGCTCTTGGCGGACATTCCCTTCCTCAACATCGATCCGGTCAACGACGACGAGGAAGCGAAGGTGAAGGGGCACGAAGGGCGTCACCGGGCGATGGCCCTGGAGAAGATAGGCGTCCGCCTCATGCCTGTGCGGATCAAGTCGGACACCTACCGTTGGGGAATGGGGAGACCCGAAGACGCGCCCTACAGACTGATTCAAGAGGACGGGTGGGAGTGGTGCGATTGCAGCGTCAGTGGGCGGTCAGAGAGGCCGCTGAGTCGGACGGAGACAGTCGCCATGCCGCAGTCGTTGGCCTTCCCCTCCGGGGGGGAGCGGAAACTGCTCGCCAGCCTGTTCATGTACGCATCGCCCCGGGACCGACCCGACGACTACGACGCCGATCTGGTGACGGACATTGTCGTGTACGATATGGACCCTGACGCGGTTTCCGACGAGCCCGACGAGCCCGACGAGCCCGCTGAGTTTGCGACGGTGGACGACATAGTGGGTGATCTCCTGCGCCGTCGGGTCAACGGCACCAGCGCGAAGCGCGATGACCCGGAGTTGTGGGAGGAGGTCAAGGCAGAGGTCACGCGGGGCACCAAGGGCGGCAAGAGAGGCCAGTGGAGCGCCCGCAAGGCGCAGATGGCTGTCCGGCTCTACAAGGAGAGGGGAGGCGGCTACATCGGCCCCAGGGACCCCGACAACAGCCTGACGCAGTGGACGGAGCAGGACTGGCGCACCAAGAGCGGGCGCCCCAGCCTGGAGACCGGCGAGCGCTACCTGCCAGCGGCGGCCATCGAAGACCTGAGCCCCGCAGAGTACGCTGCAACCACCCGCGCGAAGCGGGCGGGCATGAAGCGCGGGCAGCAGTTTGTCGCTCAACCCAAGCGGATCGCCAGGAAGACCGCCAAGCATCGCAAAAAGAGGTAGCCATGGCGCACGCTTACGTCCACCTTCGCCGTGCGACGCTGAGGGGTCCTGGGGCTCCTGTCGGGCTGGTCGAGGTCGAGGACACCCCTAACGGGATGCTGATCGAGGTCTTTCTGCACGGCCTGCCTCCAGGCGTGCATGGCCTCCACGTTCACGCAGGGCGCTCCTGCAACCCAGGGCCCAACAAGGATGGCAAGATCATCCCGGCGGGCTCCGCGAAGGGCCACCTTGACCCAAAACGAACAGGCCGCCACCTGGGCCCCTACCGCAACGGACACCTGGGAGACCTCCCGCGCGTCACCGTCTACCGGGACGGGACGAGCGAGGACGTGCTGCTTGCCCCTCGGATTCGCGTGCGGGACGTGCTCGGACGGGCGCTCATCCTCCACGCGGGCGGGGACACCTACTGCGACGTGCCGACGCTCGGTGGCGGTGGGGCGAGGCTCGCCTGCGGGATCTTCCGGCGCTGACTACAGCGGGTGGTCGTCAATGACGCCCAGGTCTTCGGTGTCCTCCAAGGTCTGCGCCCATTCCGCCACCATGCGACCGGCGCTCCAAAGGGTGTCGGCCTCTTCTGCGTCGTAGAAATCCCATTCGGCCTGGGAGCGGGGGCGGGTGTTGCCTCGGGCAAAGAGCGAGACCGTCCAGCCCGGGACGACCTCGCCGGCAAACTCCAGACCCTTCTCAGCGGTTGCGATCACCTGCCCGTCGTACAGACGATGCCATTCGTAGTAGCCGCGCTCTATACGGGTCCGCTTGATTTTGGGGGCGCTGATCACATCACGTCCACGGAGGTCTGTTGTTGTGCGCGTAACGCGGGCGATCTTATCATCCCGGCTTGTGAAGCCAGCGGCGGTACGGTAGAGTCCAGCCCGTTGCGGCTCTTAGTCAGGAGTCTTGGGCCGCGATCCCTCTGCTACCGACTCCAAGCACACCCCAGGATCTCATCATGGCTATCGCCTCCGCTACCACCGAAATCTCGTCCACCTTCAACATTTCGGCGGCCTTCGCTTCTTCGCAGGGCACTGTCACCATCGACAACCCCGGGCGGGCCTTCCGCATCCTGCGCGTCGTCGGCACCGGCACCGCTGCCTGCGTCATCGACGTGAAGAAGAACAACAGCGGCGGCGCTCTGGCGGCCAAGGTCACCTGCGACGTGAACAACGAGCCCATGAACGGCGTCCTGACCACGGCCAACACCGACTTCACCGCCGAGGACAAGGTCTTCATTGACGTGGGCACCCAGAACGGGACTCAGTGCGACATTCTGTGCGTCGCGACCGGTGGCGGTCAGACCTTGACCAACGCCGTCACCTGAGCCGTAGGAGACCGTCATGGCTGGTACCGCCAACATTTCCTCCAGTTTCGTCGTGACCTTCAACCCGTCTGACACGCTGGAGACCGTCATCACCAACCCGGGGCGCACGTTCAGGGTGGTGGGTGTTGCCATCACCAACACGACGGGCGGTGCTCGCAACGTCAAGGTCGAGAAGGACGGCACGTCCAACGTGACCAACGGCGGCGACTTCAGCGCGGCGGACAACAGCACGACGTGGGCCGACCTCGACACCGCCAACGTCGAGTTCACCAGCGGGAACAACCTGCACATCACCTGCGCCAATGCAGGGGTGGAGGTCTACGTCTTCTGCGTCGCGACGGAAGGTGGTGCCACGCTGAGCG